>Ga0182021_10010275_pt1 | contig 11103 bp, 13 predicted proteins | sample 612E3MmetaG_FD_120493 | JGI IMG/M metagenome (GOLD analysis project Ga0182021, IMG submission 120493) | Permafrost microbial communities from Stordalen Mire, Sweden - 612E3M metaG (Illumina Assembly) | ecosystem: Environmental > Terrestrial > Soil > Wetlands > Permafrost | place: Sweden...
ACTGCGGCAATAAGACCGAAGACCTCAAAGCCCCGTGTCGGCAGAAAGAATCCGCCCATCCCGATTGATGAAAATAACCAAACCGCAGACAGATGATTGATAACAAACATGAAAGAAGCAATACCGATGTACCGCCGGAACATCATAAGGATTGAAATAAATTTATGTGATATTCCGTACCTCCGGGCCATGCCGGGGATCGTGGTTAAGATAAAGCAGATAATCGCCGCCTCAGCGCATTTTTTTCCGAGGGAATAAAACAGATCATAATTCCCCTGTAGAAGCACGAAGACGCGGTACTCGAAGTATAAGAATACGAGCTGAAGGACGTAAAATATCTGAAATAGTCGGACAATGGTATTTCGCCACGCAACGACGAAGCGGAAAAGAGCATTGATGAATGCATCCATATACCTTATTCTTCGGGCGGAGCCGGCTGTTCGAGCTGTTCGCCGGGTTTGAGCCAGTGGACGAACGTGCATCCGGTGGCAATTCGTTTCTCCCGGTCCCAACCAGATGTCGAACATTTTTTCATCCGTTTTCCTGCCGCAGTCGTGTAGAGAACGAGTTTGCTCCCGCACTCCGGACACTCTTCATCCAAAGCAACAGTCGTCCCGTTAATCCACTCGATGTAATCGCAACCTGTTGCTTTTTTGGCGACTTTATCCCATCCGCCGGTAGAGCATTTCTTCATCTTTTTGCCGAAGCGTGTAACGACAAGGACGAGCGGATTTCCGCATTTCGGACATTTCTCATCTAAGGGCTGTGGTGGCACCTCAAGCCATTTAACGTAGTCGCATCCTTCATTCTTTTTTGTCTCGGAATTCCAGCGGCCCGTGCTGCATCGCTGCAACCGTTTGCCGCTTGGAGTGGTCGTCACTTCACCGAGCGGGTTACCGCATTTCGGACACACCTCTGTACTGGGTTTAGAAGAACTGTCTGTTGTATTCATAATTTAGAAATCGTATCACAAATGAGAGGATGAAAAAATAGGTCATCTCACAAATTTCAGCATTTCTTCTATGATGGGATAGACTTCTTCAGGTTTTTTTGTCTCCATGACGCGCATCCGCCACTGTGACGCTCCGTCAAATCCTCTGAGGTAGATTTTGAAAAACTTTTTGAGAATCGCATACGGCTTCTTTTTACCCCAAACTTCGGTAAAGAGTTCTATGTGGCGCCGCATGAGATTCATATGTTCACCGATTGAATGGGAAACGCCGGGATGTATCCGGTCAAATGCCCACGGATTTTCAAAAATGCCCCGGCCGATCATAATGCCGTCCACATGATATTTTTTGACTTTGGTAAGTCCGTCCGTCGCATCGACCACATCACCGTTCCCGATGATGAGCGTATTAACCTTCATCTGATTACGTATGGCCACTGCTTTCCCGATCTCATCCCAGTGCGCAGGAACCTTCGACATCTCGGCCGCTGTCCTCCCGTGAACCGTTAATGCCGCAATATCAAGAGATAAGAGAAACGAAATCCATTCTTCCGTTGCAATTGATTGAAACCCGATTCTCGTCTTCACGCTCACCGGAATCTTCCGACCTGCGCCTTCTTTTGTTGCAAGAATGATCTCGCGGCCAAGCGAAGGGTTTTTGATGAGCGCAGCGCACCCGCCGTGAGCGACCACTTTCTTCTCAGGGCACCCCATATTGATATCAATGCCGTCAAATCCGGCGCTAACCAATTCTTGCGCAGTTCGGTAATAATTTTCTGGGCGCTTTCCCCAAACCTGAGCGACAATCGGATGTTCACTATCTGCATATTTCAGGCGGTTGGCAACGACATCATGTCCCGCCGATTGGATGCCGTCGACGTTGGTAAATTCCGTAAAAAATATATCCGGACGGGCACATGAGGCGACGATCTGCCGGAACACGGTATCCGAGACATCCTCCATAGGAGCAAGGATAAATATGGGCGTAGCAATAGTTTTCCAAATGGATTTCATATCCGTATTGAAGCTCCGATGGCTGAGAGCCATCGGACTCTTTTATTGTATATCAATCTGCTTCAGGGATCTTAAAGCTTCAAATCCCACGAAGCGGTATCAACAACGCTTCTACCGAGCGTGTATTGCCCTTCGGGATACCGCGTAGTGGGATTATCGCACAAATAGGCGTTAGGCGGATACAAATAGGACAAATCTGTTATTGGCAAAATAGCACCCGCCTTCAGGGACGTGAAGTGCAATCTCTTTACCGTCAGTTGTAATAATCTTTACATCGGCTCCGCTTACGAGCGCATAGCACTCCGCGTGGCCGGGATAGATATCGAGCTCCCCCGATTCAGACGGCACAACGACATGGGCGACCTTATCATATTTTTCTTCCTTATTGGGTAAGTAAATGGAACATGAAATCGTGCTCATAGATGAATATCATCAATAGAACCGACCATATAAAACTTTTCCACATCAACATCATCAAACTCACCGTTTAGAATCCGCTCGCATCCTTTGAGTGTTTGCTCTAAGGGCACAGCGACTCCCTCACCCGTGTTATACGATTGGGTCACGAAGAGGGGTTGTGTCAAAAACCGCTGCAGGCGCTCAGCGCGCTTGGCAGTGAGCCGGTCCTGGCGGGATAACTCATCAATGCCTAAAATTGCAATGATGTGGGAAAGATCCTCATAACTCTGAAATAATTTTTTAACCTCCGTCGCAACCCGGAAATGGCGCTCCCCCACGATATCGCGGTCAAGCGAGAGGGACGTCGACCGGAGTACATCAAATGCAGGATATATCCCTTTTTCTGCAACCGCCCGAGAAAGGACGATGGACGCATCGAGATGGGAAAAAATGGCAACAACCGCGGGGTCCGTAAGGTCGTCAGCCGGTACATAGACAGCCTGGACGGATGTGACGGAACCCTTGGTCGTTGCAACAATCCGTTCCTCAAGCTCGGCAAGTTCCCGCTCAAGCGTGGCCTGATAGCCCAGCTCGGCAGGTACTTTACCGGCCATAGCGGAAAGCTCCATCCCTGCCATCGCATACCGGTAGACGTTATCGATAAAGAAAAGAATTGCTTTACCGGTGGTTTCACGGAGATACTCAACAGCAGTGACGGCTGCAAGTCCTACCCGCGCGCGGGCGCCGGGCGATTTATCCATCTCACCGAAATAGAGGGCTGTTCCATCCAAAACCCCCAGAGCAGCAAGCGACAAATACAAATCATTTCCCTCGCGTATCCGCTCGCCGATGCCGGCAAATACAGAGTATCCCAATTGTTTTTTGGCGATATTATGCATGAGTTCCGTGATGAGAACCGTTTTCCCGACGCCCGCTCCACCGAATAGACCGATTTTATCCCCTTGGCAAAACGGGGTGAAAAGGTCGATGACTTTAATGCCGGTTTCAACGAGTGACTTTTTGCGTTTGAGCGCGACCGATCTCACTGTCTTGGGAAAAATCGGATAGAGAGAGCCCTGTAATTCCTCTTTGCCGTCAAGCGGGTTTCCAAACATATCAAACATCCGCCCAAGAATCCCTGGAGAAAGCGTTACGGATGCTGTGTGTCCCGAATCGCGGACGAGAGAGGCCCGTTCAACGCTCGCCAATGTCGAGACTGCAATCGTCCGCACGATGCCGCGAGGCTCATATTCAACGACTTCAAAAATCGCGTGCGGGTTATCTATGGTCTCTAGAATTTCATGAATCGGCGGCAACGCACCACCCTCCCAGCGTATTTTCACCACGCCGCCCTGAATAGAAATAATAGTGCCCGTGGTTTCTGTCATATCATTTGAGAAACTGCGAAACTGGCAAGCTGCTTCAGTGTCGCATCCATCCTTCGTCTTTTCACATAATCGTGCCGGTATTGTAAGATCATCTCATCCGCTTTTTTAGCCGCATGCTCCATCTCGATGGTCCGGGATGACAGTTCTGAAAGCTTTCCCTCAAGGCTTGTATGATAAAAACTGATCTGTATATACATCTCTAAAAACCTCCGAAAGACACGTTCACGCGACGGTTCATAAATCGGCAAACCCTCATCATCGCTTTTTGGCAATGTCTCATTCTGCGCTATCGCTTCGCGGTCAAATCGGAACGGTAAAAACTGCGAAAATTCCGGCTTCTGCTGTGCCAGCGACAGATATTTTGCAAAAAGAATATCGACTCTTGAGATGCCGGCATCGCGGTACATATCAAATATAAACTGCGTCACTCTCGAAACCGCGCCCACATCCATATCATCAGGGAGACCCTCAAAAAAACGTTCAATATGCACATGCTCCTGCTCAAGAAGCTCTTTCATCTGTCGCCCAACAACTACAACCGTTTGATATTCACTTTTGTGATCAAGATAATAATTCATGAGCCGCAGGTGGAGTCCGCCGACCAAACCGTGGTCACCGCCGATAGCCACAAGAATTGTTTTACCATCCGGATGCGCTTGTAACAAGGGATGGAAAAAACTTTTCCTGAGGCTCAGACCTATGAGCGCACGAGCAAGCTCGCTCTTGTACATATCAAGCGCCGCAAGCTCCTGAGTCATGAGGTGTAAACGGGACGCCGCAATTTTTTCGATCGTCCGCACCATATCGGCAACATCACTGACTTGCTCTTCCGACTTTTTAAATTGTGAATAGGTATGCATAGTATTATTGTTGACTGGATTCTCCGGTCACAAACTCTTCCTTCACATCCCCGGCGATGGCAATAATCTTATTCTTAAGTTCATCATCAAACGCACGCTCGTGAATGGCAGAGAGGACATCGCCATAGCGCGTCTGGACAAGCTCGCGCACATGGCGTTCAAAATCCCGCCACTGTGTATGATCCAGGTCATCAAAATATCCATGTTCGACGAGATAAAAGAGAACGACCTGTTCCGCCCAGGGTATCGTCTCATGTTTATCCTGTTTGAGAAGTTCCAAAATGAGCTCTCCTCGATAAATCTTTTTCTTCGATGCTGCACTAACTGTCGTTTCAAGCTGGGTCAGTTTCTGGAGCTCCTTTTGCTGAGCTAGTGCCAACCGCAAACCACCGGTGACCTCTTTCAGTGCCGCGTGCTGAGCTTTGGATCCGACTCGGGAAACCGAGAGTCCGACATTAACGGCGGGGATAAACCCTTTTTGATACAATCCGCGCTCAAGATAAATCTGCCCGTCAGTTATGGAGATAATGTTGGTTGCGATATAAGAAGTGATATCACCCTCCTGCGTTTCAATAATCGGGATAGCCGTAATTGATCCGCCACCTAACTCTTTTTTTCGCTTGCCCGCACGCTCCAATAGTTGTGCATGAAGGGAAAAAACATCTCCGGGGTACGCCTCACGACCCGGCGCGCGCCCGAATAAAAGCGCGGTGTCGCGGTAACTGTTGGCATGCTTGGTTAAATCGTCGTAAATAATAAGGACATCACTCCCTTTATTTCTCAGGTATTCCGCAATGGTTATGCCAGTGAAGGGGGCAAGATAATGAGCGGCATACGAATCGCCGGAGGTCGCGGCCACCACGGTCGTGTAACGGAGTGCGCCTGACTCTTCAAACAGCCCGACGGCCTCCTGAAGTTTTTGGACCGGCTGGCCGATAAGAACATAGATGCAATACACCTTGGGGTCCGCACGCCGCTGGTGGATAACCATATCCTGTGCTATCGTCGACTTGCCGAGTTTCCGGTCCCCGATGAGGAGTTCCCGTTGTCCGCGGCCAATGGGCAGCGTGGTGTCTATTATCTTAATTCCAGTCGTAACAGGAGTTGCAACCGGCTCACGGTCGATGATCGGCATGGCAGGCCCAAATAGTGAAACACGATCGCCCTCAATTTTACCCGGCCGGTCAATGGGATGACCAAATCCGTCAACGACGCGTCCCACATACGTATCCGACACCGGGATGCTGACCGGGAGGCCGCTTCTGTACAACGATGACTCAACGTCCAGTTGATCAGTCATGAGGAGCGCATCAACAGCGTGTTCGTTAAATCCAACGACAACGCCAACTGCCGCCCCGTCTCCGTCTACAAGCGCTTCGTTGAGAAACACATGCGGAAGTCCTGTAATTTTAGCGACCCCCGAGAATAGAGACTCTATGTGACCGACTTCTTTACGGTGTCTCGTTGTGGTGTATGGCATAGGTGATGTCTTCCAACAAATGATGGTTTAATTGATAGCCCGCAAATTCCAGGCGGTACCCGCTGATGAGATCCGGCTTTTCTTTGGTTTCCAGAGAGATTTCCCGTCCGGTTTTATCATGGAGCGTTGACTTCACCCTATCGATATCAGCGCCGTCAGGCGCGACACCGTATTCAAGAACGCCGTGCGATGCGTCACCAGAGATTGAGGGAAGCGACGCGATCTCATGAGTGAGTTGTTCAAGATATCCGCGCTCAAGATCCTTAAGACTATTGGTGTTTGCCATTTTGACAAATGATTCCTTGAGCCGCTGCCGCACCCGACTGGCAAGTTTCTGTTTTTCCTCATCACGGGCGCTCTCCGCTTCATTTTTGAGCTGCTCGCTCGTTTGATTAAGGAGGACCTGTTTGGCATCTTCTGTTTCCTTTTGAATCGTGAGGCGTACCATCTCCCCGACCCGTTCCGCTTCTTCAAGAATATGTTCTGAGCGCTTCTTGGCTTCAGTAAGCGTCTGGTCACGCTCTATGATGGTTTTCTTCTTTTCCTCTTCAAGATGTTTTACATCGTCAACGAGTTTCTGCTTTTCCTTTTCTTCCTTATCAACAAGCTTCATGAGGGGTTTATAGACAAATTTCGTGAGGATCCACAACAACAGCACAAAGTTGATGATTTGTGCAATGAGCGACCAAAAATCGATACCGAGTGTGCCTAATACTTCCATACGTTCACGCGATAAACTTCAAAAGTAACGATACGACAAGCGCGTAAATGGCGATTGCCTCAGCGAAGGCAATTGCAATAATCATTGTCGTCTGAATCTTATCCGCATGCTGGGGGTTTCGCGCGATTCCTAAGAGCGCCGCAGCTCCTATGATTCCGATTGCCAGCGCCGGTCCTATCGTTCCGACTCCCATGACAAATGCTGTTGCATTATTCATTGTATGAGAGCACCTCCTTCCCGACTTCTTCCCCGCCACCCGTACTTATTGAGATAAATGACAGGGTAAGCGTTGCGAAAATAAATGCCTGGATAAATCCGACAAACACCTCAAGTGCCATAAACGGCACGGGTAAAATAAACGGCACGAGGAATGCACAGATCAGAAGGAGTACTTCGCCTGCAAACATATTACCGAATAACCGGAAAGAAAAAGACAGAAGCTTTGTAAGTTCACTTACTAGTTCAAAAAATCCGATAACCGCCTTCAAAGGGCTACCGAAATTAATAAACCGCCCAAGGTACGCCCTCAATTTCAACTGCCGCAGGGAAAAATACTGCGTGGCCGCCACCGAAATGACCGCAAGCGCGAGGGTCGTTGAGAGATCGGTATTGGGCGACCGTAAAAACGGATATTTCGCGCCGGAGGAGGCAATGACATACAAGGATCCCAGGAATCCCGGGAAAAGGGCGAGCAGATTTGCCGTCAGGATGAATAGGAAAAACGTCGCGATAAGGGGTAACACCCTGCGGGACATGGCGGGATTATGGGTCACGGCATCAATACGCCGTATCCACTCATGCATGGCGAGCATCAGAAGCTTCACGAACACACTTTTCGGTTTATTGACTTCTCTGGAAAACGAAATAGCAAGTATTGTAAGGACAATTGTCACGAGAATGCTCGTCACAAATGTATTGGTCATGGGGAGACCGAGTACCCGAAGGACGACCGCTGAACGTATATCGACAGGTATGTGCATGGGCAGGTAACCACTATCTTATGCTGGTTTGTCACGTAAGTGCGTGACCAAAGCAGCTTAGATATGGTTATACTTCTCTACGTTACCACAAAATAATCATTTTGAGAATGAATCGTGTTAGGTGTTTTACAGAGACCGCCGCGATGATATAGTAGATATATGAGTATCGGCATCCATCATTGGCACAAACGTCATGCGAAAAAAACAGTAAACTATAAAAAGGGACTTCAATCCGAACGAATGAAAGAGTTCCTGGATAAGTTAGTATACTTATCCTCAATAACAGCGGTTGCGGCCAACATCCCTCAGCTTTACACCATATGGTTTCTCCATAAAACCGACGGTGTCTCATCAATTTCGTGGATCACGTTTTTCCTTAGCTCCCTCTTCTGGCTTTTCTACGGCTACGTCCACAAGAGTAAACCGATCATACTCCTCAATACCTCGCTCGCATGTGTCCAGCTTGCGATCGTCGTCGGCATCCTCGTAAAACCGTAATTTACCGCCTTGCTCCGCGCACAAATTGCAGCACCGTCACGAGCATAAGACTATGACAGTCTTTTTAACGCGTTTGTCGCCAACGACATTGAGATCCGGGCTTCAGTTTCACTCGTGAAATATGGTTTTACCTTCCATCAAGATTCTTCTCACTCGCAAAGTGAATCCGGACTCAATGCTGTTGGCTCCCTCGCGGTTAGTCCAACTAGATTACGAAATAGTCTCAAGCGTTGGCGGATGTCCTCGATCCTGAGATCAAGGATCTAAGGGCGCAAAAATTGTGCGTGCTCGCCGCGTTTATTAATCTCTTAGCTGGTATTAAAAGAAACCGTCACCAGAATCCTCACGACTGCCACCGCTCTTAAATATAAAAGGGTTCATTGGCATTTCTCGAGCATCGCAACCCCGAGCCAACTGACTCTCAGCAAACCCGATGAGCGTACATTTTACGTAAATGCAGGGGAAATAACAGAACTCCGGCGATGCGAGGAAATGACAAAAGAACCCGGGTTACGACATATAAAACTTCCGCTTGGGTTCCGGAAACTTTTCGATCGCGTACCGGAGCATCGTCCGTGGCATGGTTTTGTAATGTTTGTTGAGGAATGCAATTTCAGCCGCCTCATCCATCTTCCCCAATTCCCGTAGCATCCACCCGACGGCTTTGTGAATAAGATCATGGTCGTCATGAAGGAGAATTTCAGAGATGGCGAAGGTCTCATTAAATTGTTTTTGGCGAAGAAGTGCGTAACACGCAACCATCGAAATCCTTCGTTCCCACAGGCTTTTTGATTTGGCGAGCCGAAGGAGTAGCGTTCGCTCTTTGGGATGGTCAAGGAGATACGTTCCTACAATTTCGTGAGAGGATAAATCGACAAGATCCCAGTTATTAATGTATTTGGTATTGGCGAGGTACAGGTCAACAATCTTTTTCCGTTCTTCATCCCCCGCTTTCTCAATTTTATAGCAAAGGATGAGAAGGGCCGTCAGGCGGTATTCGTGAAGCTTGTTATGAAGGAGCATCTCAACTTCGGTAAGCGGCAGATTTGTATATTTCTTTGCAACCGCCCGCTGGTCGGGTACCGTGATCCCCAAAAACACGTCACCTTCGCCGTACTGTCCCTTCCCGGTTTTGAAGAACCGGAGGAGGAACACCGCTTTTTCCTTGTTTGCAAGCTTATTTAAATCCTGGGGAACACTCATCACGCCTATTCTACTCCATGGGGGTCGCAAGTTGGAAGTAGTTGCCGTCCGGATCTTCAAATGTCGCAAGCGTCATTTCGGAACTCTCACCCGGATGATACGGAGCGGCCACCACTTTGGCGCCGGTCGCTTTAATCCGTTTAAATTCCTCTTCGACGTTCTTGGTCTCAACGTTGAACATCATGCGCTCCGGGTTTTTATTTTTACCTTTTACCTTATCGTGCGGTCCGACCATGACGAAGCCCGTCCCGACTTGAAATCCCGAGTATTCACCCTGTTTCCATCCGGGATCGACGTTGAAGACCTTCTTATAAAATTCTGCAAGCTTACCGGGATTTTCCGAAAATATAAGTAGAGAATTAAATGACAACATATGCTTGAACCTCCTTCAGGTCCACCCAGCATATATGTAATCTATATTACAGTCAAGAAGTCAAAGTGGTAAGGATTTCCTCCGCGTGGGAAACGGAAATAAAATGTCCTTCCCCTGGATAAACCGTCAGCACGCTTCCCGCGATATGTGAATGGTAATACTTCCCCATGTTAAGTGATACGTTCCGGTCGTCCTCTCCGTAAAACAAAAATGCTTTTGCATGGATTGCACCGACGTCAAATCCCCAATCGGTACAATAGAGCTTAAGATCGAGCTCGGGTCCTCTGATCCCCTGCCGGAATGCCTCGCGGTAGTTTGCGAGAACCGATTCCGAAAGCTTCGGGTTCCTATACAGTTTGCGGTCTTCTTTCGCCCCGAAAAAATACTTGTGAAGCCCCAAATGGATTCCGTAATACGCATTTATATACTGAATCAACGTTGAAATTCTGCGGACAACGGGATATTTCCTATAATTCGCCCAGCCGATTTTACTCATCCACATCATGCCGTCAAGCGATTCAGGGCCGATAATGGGCGCAAGTCCGACAACAATCCCGGCTTTTGTAATCCGCTCCGGGATTTTATACGCACACACCGCAGCGTACGGCCCGCCGCCGGATTGACCCATGACGGCAAACGTCTTGATCTTCAGATGATCAGTAAGAGCGGTGACGTCGCCCGGCCAATCGAGAAGCGTCCGGTCTTTTTGGTAATCAGAATATCCGAATCCGGGCCGGTCAGGAGAAATGATGCGGATATGGAGTTTTTTGGCGAGTGCATCGTTTTTTGCCGCAAATAACCGTGACGAAGGCCAACCATGGAAAAAGAATACCGGTTTCCCTTTGAGATCGCCGTACTCGTTATATGCGAGGTACCGCCCGTCTTTCAGCCTGCAAAGTTCAAACGCATCGTTCATATTACTTTTTCTTTTTGGCCCGCAGTGCCGCTTCATATGCTGCAATCGCCCAAGGATAAATCGCCTCTGGGTTGTCGGCAACAATCCCAGGCACTTCCCAAAACGACAGCGCTACCGTTTTCCCCGTGTGGCCGGTATACATAAAGGGTTTACTCCCTTCTGCTTCGTAATCCTTCTGACTTACCGAATCGACCTTAAAGTACAACATGCCAGAGTGGATTAAGCCGATGCAAACTCCATGCCGGTAAATCCCGTGTCCGCCGAACAGTGTCCGAACACTGATCCCGTCAACCTCACGCAGTAATTCATCCTCGACATATTC
>Ga0182021_10010277_pt1 | contig 11101 bp, 11 predicted proteins | sample 612E3MmetaG_FD_120493 | JGI IMG/M metagenome (GOLD analysis project Ga0182021, IMG submission 120493) | Permafrost microbial communities from Stordalen Mire, Sweden - 612E3M metaG (Illumina Assembly) | ecosystem: Environmental > Terrestrial > Soil > Wetlands > Permafrost | place: Sweden...
ATGATAAATGAAGCAGCAAGCGCTATAGAAAGCCCAAACATATTAATTCCTGCAAACAATTTGTTTTGTTTAAGGAATCGCAGGGCTGTATTAAGATAGCTTTTAAACATAGTATTCAGAATAATAAGTCAGCTGGTCGTAATCATTTTTTCTTTAGGCAAGTGCACCGGATGCATGCTGCTAACGGCTCGGCGGTTTAATTAGTTGGCGTCCGTGTCGGGGTGCCGCGTTTTTTGCCATCCCGATAGTTATCGGGACCGGCAGATGGCTGAAAAGTCACGTATCACTATGAAGTTGTCTAGACGGTACCAAGTCATGATAAGTGGACGAGTAGTTTCGTGTCACTATGAAATAGTCTCGGTGACGAGCAAAAAACAAGGCGCCAGCGTGTCGGCTTGCAACCCTATTGACTTTGTCTTGGCAGCAGGATCAGTCCGGGTGGCACAAGTTTAAATAAGTAGCTTAAATTCTTCTATCATAGACTTTTAAATGCGATGATAAAATAGTCTGGGTTGCGGAAGGCAATTAATTAAACCGTCCGAGTTAGCTTGTGCTTTTTATTTTTTGTCGTAATGAAACCTACAGGCATAGATCAAGATATCCGAATCTTCCACTTGGTAAACTAATCTGTGTTCCAAGTCTATACGTCTCGACCAATAACCATCTAAATCAAATTTTAATGGTTCAGGTTTACCAATGCCTTCATAAGGAGTTCTTTGTATGTCCTTAATTAGGGAATTAATTTTCTTCAGGGTCTTTTTGTCTTCGGTTTGCCAGTAGACATAATCTTCCCAAGCATTTTCCGAAAAGATAATTTTCATCATTCCTCAATTAAGCTATGTTTAACCTTCTTTCCGGTTTTCATCTGCTCGATTGATTCAAAGAGTCTTTTTGCATTTTTCTGAGAACTTAATAAATGCAAAGTCTCCATGATGGAATTATATTCGTCAAGTGAGATTAATACTGTTCCCCTTCCTGAACCTCTCTTGATGATTAAGGTCTCGTTGTTATTTTCAACGTTGTCAAGATAGTTTTTAAGTCTTGTTCTGAATTCTGTATAATTTGCTGCAATCATTTGAGTATATTTAAGTATTTAATTAAGTACAAATATACGTACTTTAATTTGTAATTCCAATAAATTGGGATATTAGTTTTGGTTTTTGCCAGTCCTGGTAGATTGCACGAAGTTGTCGGGTTATTATCAAGTTGTCAAGTCCCTCAGTATGGGTACATATAACCCTAAAAGAGTAACTTGTTAAAAGATTAAAATTCAACGTTTTAAAAAAGAAGTTGTATAAGAGGTTGCATTCAAAAACCATGACAACTGAGCGTAGGCCAGCAGCCCTATTGACTTTGTCTTGGTAGCAGGATCAGTCCAGGTGCCACAAAAATTGATAAGTTGCGATGATTTTACTCGCATAGACTTATGATGCTGATTGAGAAGTAGTCCGGGCTGCCGAAGGCAACCGAGGACCGACCACAATTTCATTTGCGAAGCAACTTAATAATTTCATCCGGTCCGAGCTCATCGAATCCCGCGTAAGTGGGATGAGATAATTAATTAAACCGTCCGAGTTGTAGGTAGTTTTTATTTTTATCTTAACAGTGAGTTGATTGCGTTAATCGTTATTGGTCCATCACTTGGTCTGGGAGCATTTCTATTATTTACATATCCCCTTTTATCAACCAAAACATACGTTGGTAGGCTACTGATATTTAGTAAATTAGAAAGATAACTATATTCGTCGCTACTTAGAAGATATTGATCACCCATCATTTGCTCAGACTTAACAGTTAACTCCCAATTTTTTTTGTCTGATTTACAACATAAATTTAAAAATACAACCTCCTATCCTGCAAAATGTGAACTTAAAATTTTGTAAAAAGGGATCTCTTGTCTGCAAGGGCCACACCATGTAGCCCAAAAGTCGATATAGACAACTTTGCCTGAATATCTACCTATAAGTTTTTCAAATACCTTTTCAGCTTCATTTTTAAGAAGAGGAGGAATAATATTTGTTTTATTGTTCATTGGAATTACAGCTTTTGCCTGATTGTACTGTGCTATCTTTCTTAGGATTGCTAGAACACTTTTATTAGAAATCAAGGAATCAATTCGACGCCATTCAGATTCTGATGGAGAAATAGTTTGATTCTGAAGATAAAGAGATGAAATCCCTTGTGAAATTATTAAATCCCGACCTAGCCCACTTGGAAAATAAAGGACAGAATCTAAGAGGTATTTTGTTAAATATTTATTTGTTTGTTCCGAAATTTCACCTCTACGCTCATCTAAAAAAACTGTAAATTCTTTTGTTTTTGTAACAGATGTATCTCTTTTAAAATACTCCGAAATCAAGAATAAATTACGTTCAGAAAATTTCTGAGATTTTTTGAGGTAGTCAATTATCCCATTTTTCAAATTAAACCCATCCCATATAATGCTTTTAATGTTGGAGATATACATCGTATAATATATAGATCCAAGGGCGTTTGCATTGTTGATTTTAAACTTATCGTATAAATGTTGGTAGAAATTTGTGGGTAATCCACTTCGCTTTTTATAATCATTGTCAGATGATACATTTCGAAAATTTATTAAAGCCCAAGCTGGCTCATAAGTTAAATCAAGCTTTACAAGGTTACTTACTTTTTGATTGATCTCCTTACTTTTACAATATTCATTAATAAAGGCTAACTTCCTTTTTAATAATTCATCACAGTATTTTTCAAACGATTGGTATTTGCTTGAATCATGCTGAAGATAAAGGTCTATTTTATCCATGTCAGTTTTAAACTGAGATCGAATTGCTGTATTAAGTTCGAAAAGTTGGTTATTAAATTCACCATTCCCCCCATAAAAAATATAAGTCCCATCCTCATTGATAGTCAGATTATAAGTCTTCCTCGGCTCAATATATAATGAAAGAAAGGTTCCTCCAATTCGGATGAATGAATGCATAGTTGGACATGCAAGATCGAATGATAACTTAAAGTTACCAACAGAGTCAATTGAAAAAACATTTTGGTTTTCTATCCTTGTTATAGCATCTAAAAAGATTAAGCTGCCCGTTTTGTTAATCCCATTGTATTTATTTGGCCATTTATTATGACTTCTCCTGGTTGAATTGGATTGACGAAATTCAATGAGTCTTGAGAATATGTTTTAATTCCAATGATCCAGGTTATCAATAAAATAGCTAATGTTCTATTTTTCATATCATTTATATTAATACGAGGTCTTTTCGAATTTTATGAAATTTGTCTAAATGTCTCAATATGTTAATATTGTCCAGCGTATCTGTCCCCTATTACCTACAACGGCCAGCGGGTATGAGCAGAAAGAGGTGGTGGCGAAGCCCATCCATTAACGCGTCCAGGTGCTTTAGCCGAAAAGTAATCCCGGTGGGCAAGCCACCATGGCGCAATTTTTGCCAGTCCCGGCAAAAGGTTTACTTGTCTCGGCTGCAGGAACTGTCCAGAGCCGGTTTTATGGAACTGGTAAACGGACGACAAGTTTTTTGTAATGATGAAACTGTCAAGGCGCCGAGCAAAAATTGTGACAAGCTTTTTGCTCATACCCGCTTGTTATGCTTTGGCATATATTTTTTGTCATGATGTAGCTGTCTCGATGTTTCCGAAGTTGTCCAGATAGGAAGGAACTTAAATCTCGTATGCTAAGCGTTGAGTAATTTTCTAGTTTTCATTAATCCATAAATAATAAATCCAATTCCTATAATTATGTATGGAATACTCAAGATCTGTCCCATGTCGATTGCCAAATTTTCTTCAAAGGCAACTTGTTTTTCTTTTAGAAATTCTATTAGGAATCGAGCGACAAAAATCATCGTGAGTGTTAACCCAAAGAAGAATCCATTTTGCAGTCTTATTCGCAGGTATTTATACAACAAAATCATAATCACAAAGATCAGCAAGTAACAGAATGCCTCATAAAGTTGTGCTGGATGTCTTGGAATGTTATCGATTTGAGCAAATACAAATGCCCATGGTTTTGTTGTAGGCATTCCAATAATTTCTGAATTCATTAAATTGCCTAACCGAATAAAACATCCTTCCAACGGTCCCACTATTGAAATTAAATCAATAGTCTTTATTAATGGCTGTTTCGCTTTACGGGAATAAATTATCAATGCGATAATTAACCCTAATGCTCCTCCATGACTGGCTAAGCCCTGATAGCCACTGAATTTATATCCACCACCGGGTAGTGGTTGAATTGGTAATAACATCTCAAGAGGATGGGCAAAATAATATGAAGGTTCATAGAACAAGCAATGCCCTAATCTTGCGCCTACAAAAATCCCTATTATTCCGTATATTGAGAGTTTTTCTAAAAGTTCTTGTGGAATATTTTCTCTTCTGAAAATCCATCCCAGAATATAAATACAAAGGATTAATCCACTAACAAATAGAAGTCCGTAGTATCTAATAGAAATTCCAAAAACGTTAATAATTTCTGGGTCGATATTCCAATAAATGTAATTTGAAGTCATTATTACTTATTATAAAGGTAAAGTATAAAAATTTTCTCGCCGATTACAAATTTGTCCAGTAAGTCAAAGGTAATTCTTGTTCGGAGGGTTAGCTGTTGATGTGGTTTTTGCCAGTCCCGATAGACGAGTAGAAGATTTTTTGTCAAGGTAAAACTCTCTTGTGTATGAGTCCTGGTAGACCAACATGATTTTATTTGTCAAGGTGAACTTTATAAGTAGAAAAGCAAAAACCATTAGTGTTGTCTAATCAGTCAGAAATATGGTTTTGGAGGTTATGCTTAGGCGTTTGTTGTCAGGGAAGAAGCTGTCTCGTAAGTCGCTGATGTTTAAGCATAACGGCCGACGGTTTAATTAGATACAGTCTGCGTCGCGATAGCTATCGAGACCCGGTAGACGGACGATAAGTTTTGGTTCACAATAAATTGTCTTGACGGTACCAAGTCCGGGTGACGGGTGTGAGTTTTGGGTCAAGATGAAATAGTCTAGGTGGCGAGCAAAAAACAAGGCACCAGCCCGTCGGCCGGCAGTCCTATTGACTTTGTCTTGGTAGCAGGATCAGTCCAGGTGCCACGAAAATTGATAAGTTGCGATGATTTTACTTGCATACACTTTTGATGCTGATTGAGAAGTAGTCCGGGCTGCCGAAGGCAACCGAGAACCGACCACAATTTCATTTGCGAAGCAACTTAATAATTTCATCCGGTCCGAGTTCATCGAATCCCGCGAAAGCGGGATGAGATAATTAATTAAACCGTCCGAGTTAGGCTTCGATTTTTTAAAAGTTTGATTTAATATTATTTTCAAAGACGATCTTCTTAAATTCTATAAGTTCTTCTCCAAACTATTCTTTTGGGATAATGTTCGCATTAAACTTGTTATTGTAAATTAGGATCCAATCTTTTAGTTCTTGAATCTTGTGTAATTTTGTCCAGTCCATCTCTGTTTTGAAAGTCTCACCCGTTATAATAATTTTATCCACAGTTAATTCATAGATCATCTTCTCTTGAAGCCTGCCATTTGAAGAAAAAGACTTTTTCGCAGATCTATAAATAGAAATTGGTATGAAAATGACGATTAGACCAATTATCAATTGAGCATATGGAAGTTTATCAAATGTCAAAGGATATCCTAAAAAATATAGGATAGATATAATTAACATTGTCAGCCCTATAATTGTGATTATTATAGTCCAAGGCTTTTTGTAAGTGAGCCAATACATCAATTTTAGATATTTGCTAAAACCCAATCGTATTTCAATTTTTATAGTTTACTTTTTAAGTTATTCGTCGGAAGGGATCAATGGTTGGTACTTGTAAATTTAAGCCTAACTTGTTTTTAGCGTTTTGTGCTTCGTTCTCATATCTGTTTCTCAAAAACAACTCTATCCTCGTTCATGCCTGAATAATTTTTAATAACATTTATTCCATTTTCATTAGGTTCTCCTAGTAAACTCATCCCTATCTTGTTTTTATGGAAATTTATTGATTTAATATTAATTGGTTTAGTTATCGCCTTTATTTTATGAATGTTTTGAGACTTTGCAATCTCAATGAAATTATCATAAAGCATTTTTCCTAATCCGTGTTTTTGATATTTTTCTCTCACACCAATTAGATGAACATATGCTAAGCTCTGAGTTTGTGAGAAAAAGCCAAATAGATATGCAATAACATTCCCTTTATCCTTAATAACGAATGCTGTATTGCCAAATTCATGAATTAAAAAAGACTGATGTAGGCGTAGTGTCCTGTCACTTCCCCAAAAATCAGATATATTGCTAATTATTTCGTTAAAATCTTTAATGGTACATTTTTCAATTTTCATAAATCATTTATTAAGTAATCAGTGATATTTTTTGTTTAAATGTTGTAATATTTGTCTTTTATTACCATGAAAACGAAGTTAGCATAAACGCTAACTTGTTTTTAGGCTTAGATTTTATTTTTTCTTGCAATCAGGGTAGAACTCTTAATGAATGCTGTTTTACTGTCCGTATATTTTTCTCGGTCATTTTTAAATTCAGTTGCAAGTTTCATTTTTAATCTTGCATAATCAGCAGTCACATTTCTATTATTAATCAGATAGTCACGGAATACTATTTCATCCCAGTCTCCAGGATATCTTACGTGAATATGAAATGTTTGTCCGGTGATGCCAGATTCTGAATATCCTTTAGCAAACATCATATGGGGAGATGGATTTTCAGGTTTTGGGATAAAGTGATACCCAATTTTATTGAGCTGGTAAATTAGGAAATCACAATTTGTAATGTCCATTATTTCAAGTAAGAAGTCAATTGTCGGTTTAGCGCAAAGTCCGGGTATCGCTGTGCTACCAATATGTTCAATTCTTGAAATGAATACTTTTCCTACATTTTTAATGATATTCCTTTTCTCAATAGAGGCTAGTCCTGGCCAGTCAGGATTGTAATCAACGATCATTATTGGAAATAGCTGTCCAAGTTCATCAGTGGTCAATTTATTAAGGTCTTTTGCCATTTAACGCTAAAGTTGTCTAGGTAACGGAAATTTTAATTCGAGTAGTATGTCCAAGGAACTCTCATTATGTGCAGTCAGCCAATAATTTAAGCCTAACGGCCCGACGGTTTAATTGAGTTGGCGTCTGCGTCGCGGTGGCGTGGTTTTTGCCAGTCCTGGTAGACGGACGAGCACCCACCGGTCATGGTTAAGCTGTTAGACGGTGCCAAGTCCCGATAAGTAAACGCGAAGTTTCATGTCACGATGAAATAGTCTCGGTGAAGAGCAAAAAACAAGGCACCAGCGCGTCGGCTTGCAGCCCAATGATGCTGTCCCGGGAGACAAAACTGTCCGGGTGCTACAGGATTTTATATGCGGAACAGAGTTTAATTGCATAGACTCTGGGCTTGTACAAATCTGTCCTGGGCTGCAAAAGGCAACCGAGGATCGACCACAATTTTACTTTGCGAAGCAACATGAAATCTATATCCGATCCGAGCTCGGCGCAGCCAATTAATTAAACCGTCCGAGTTAGCGGTCAGGCATTTTATTGGTTTACTTGATTAAATCAAAGTTTACAATGTAAAATCTGCTATAAATTGGTTTTAGTGTTTCTGTTCGTACTTCAATTTTGGAGTCATTGGTAAAAACATTAAACGATTCTCCATATGATTTATATAGTTCACTATTGCGAAAATATCTTTTGCTTCTGTTCGGATATTTATTTTTAATTTCTTCAAGGAATTCGTTTGTTTTATCAGCATAAGTTGAATCTCGTCTTATCATGACTCTGATTGTTTTAATGACCTCTGGTTGTGGGACATAATTTGGCTCCCATTCATACATGCTTACCTCCACAATAGCTTGATCCCCCTGATTTTTTGGTTCCCAATGTTCCGACTTAAAAGCCCTAAGATCAGGCATTAAAGGATTTGGCATTGTCCCAGGTACAATTAACTTAGTTTCACCGACAGTAGAATATTCAAAATTATGCTTTTCTAAGATTTTTCTTAAGTGGGCGGTATTTGTTAAAGCTATTTCAAAGTCTTCGACTGTCAAAGAAGGATTACTTAAAAGTTGACAATTACCAATAGTGCTATTTAAGCAGCTAAGAATTAAAAGAGCCAGTATTTTTTTCATAGCAGTAAGCATTCGTTATTATTTGGTTCTCTGTTTATTGCACAAAAAGAATGCCATTTGATAAAACTTTAATTCATTTTTTGCAGATCATATGTTCAATCATTGTTCAACTTACTCGGAGACTAGTGCTTACCGCTGACGGCCCGACGGTTTGATTAGTTGCCGTCAGTGTCACGGTGGCGTTTGCAAAAACCATTACACATGCGCGTCGGCCGCCAACCCAATAGACTTTGTCTCGAGAGCAGGATCAGTCAGGGTACCACAAAATATAATAAGTGACTTAGAATTTTCTCTCATAGACATTATGGGTCAATTGCGAAGTTGTCTGGGTTGGCGAAGGCAACCGATCCCGCCTTAGCGGGAGAGCTCATTGAACAATTGCCGGGCAATTGTTCAATAATTAATTAAACCGACCGAGTTAGCTGTTGGGCTTATTTTATAATTGTATTATTTTATTGGGGCTCGTTTAAAGATTTAATCATAAAAACTTAATTACAATTTAGTAAATATCATATCCGAATGTTCTTTATTTGGCAGTGTCACAGATCCTTTAGGAAGTATATCATCTGAGACAATATTCAATATTTCACCCTTTGCACTTAATGTGTAAATAGTAATTCTTTTGTGTTCTTCTTTTGTGCCATTTTTTTCAGAAATGAGTTCTTCATTAATTGTAAAGGTTTGTTTACCTGAACTCAATGTACTAGTTGTTGTAAAAATTCCAGATTTCAATAGATTTTGAGTTTCACTGCCTATTGTATAATTGAAGGAACTTTTTTCAGTGTTCTTATCTTTTATTTCACTAGTCTTGATAATATTTAAATTATTACCTTTTTGGGTAATTATTAATTTTGAAGAAATAATGCCTGGAGGTGTAATACTTTTAGACAAGTCCAGTATCCATGTACCTGAAAAATCATCAAGAATCTGGGAGTGGATGTCAAAAATCCGGTTATCGCTGTTCCATATAGATTGAGTACATATCCAATTACCATCTGATTGCCGGTTGAAAAAGTTAGTAAACTTGCCGTTATCTCTGAATTCCTCACCCGTTTGTTTTATATTACCCGTGAGAGAATATTTACCTATTACATAGGCAAAATCATCATAAACTTTAAAATCGAGAAAACTAAAACTCTCATTGGGACTGAAATAATTAAAGTAGGATATGAACCATTTTCTTAGATTTTCTTTACCAGAAAAGAATGGTTGATTTGATGGGTAATAACATATATCATCACTTTCGTAGGATAAGATTCGTTCAATGTAAGCTGAATTTATTGCTTCAGTGTAATTTTCAAACCAAGTTCGAATTTCTTTAACATCAGTTCGCCAAGCAATAAGATGAGAGTATTGCCTATTTCTCTGGCAAGCTCCAAGGAGTATGACAATTAGTACATATAAAAGAATTTTTTTCATAAATTCTGGAAATTAAATATGAGATTGAGAAGTTCGTGTAGAATTGGGCTGGACTGACAGCTAACGGCCCGACGGTTTAATTAGGGGCTGTCCGCGTCGCGGTGCCGCGTTTTTTGCCAGTCCCGGTAGACGAACGGGAATTGTCGTGTCACGATGAAGTTGTCAAGATGGTACCAAGTCCCGATAGATGGAAGCGAATTGTCTTGTCATGATGAAATAGTCCAGATGGCGAGCAAAAAACAGGGCACCAGCGCGTTGGCCTACAGCGCCAAAAAGTTGTCTTGGTGAAATTTACAATTACGTGGCAAATCTGTCTTGGTTTCGCAGATTCTCGCACTTGTTATTATATTTATATAATGGATTCAATAGTCTTAATATTCCCCCTTAATTACAAGAAATGAACCACGAATTATTCCTGCAAGTTTTGATTTTTGTCTTGCAAACTTAAATTTCTTTCCCAGCTCTTTTGGTACTTCCATACCTTCTGAAAGTTTAAAGCCTACTGCCCTTTTTTTAGGATTATTAATTGAATACATAACGTTGACTGAAAGTCCGCTCTCATAGAATATGTATGTCCATTTTATACCGTCAACCACGAATTCTGATGTTTCAAGGGGCTTTGATGAAATTTTAATATCACGTTCAACTAGAAGAATATTATTAACATAGTCCAGTATTTCTTTGCTTTTGGTTGCAGGGATAACAGAGAAATCATGATTGTATTTGTTCTTAAAATACCTTGATTCGTTAGCGCGTAAACCTGCAAGCGATTTCGAAACAGGCGATGAATCTAAGCCCGCTAAAGATACATTCTCAAAATCAATAATATTTGACATGGTAATCCTCCTTTTTTAATAAAAACAAATCATCTAAGGGTTTTAAGAGTTTATATGTTTAAGTTTAAACTCATAAAAGTATCCACTGAATTCAGTAACATTTTTAATAATTGTATTGTTCACTTGGTCTGGAATAAGTGAAACCTAACGGCCCGGCGGTTTAATTAGGTGCCGTCGGAGCCTGCCCAGAGCGCTAGCGAAGGGTCGCGGTGATGCGTTTTTTGCCAGTCCCAGTAGACGGCCGCGAAGCCAAGGGTCACGGTGAAACTGTTAGATGGTACCAAGTCCTGATAGATGGAAGTGCAGCTTCGAGTCACGATGAAATAGTCTCGGTGGCGAGCAAAAAACAAGGCACCAGCGCGTCGGCCCGCAGCCCAATGATTCTGTCCCGGGAGACGAAACTGTCCGGTTGCCAAAGTATTTTATAAATGGAACAGAGTTTACGAACATAGATTTTAAGGCTGGTTACAAAACTGTCCTGGGCTAGTGGAAGGCACTTAATAAAACCGTCCGAGTTAGGTGCTGTATAATTAATTAATTTTCAAATTTTTGTCTCCCAACTGAAAATCCAATTATCAGTTTTGACATGAATAGTGGGGCAAATGAAAATAAGAAATTCACTGGGATTTTGAAGCAAAATGAAAACAAAGTTCCTGATAGAAATAGAAATAAAGCAGTCGTAAGTTGAATTTCAATTTGATTAATTCTGTCAACA
>Ga0182021_10010278_pt1 | contig 11100 bp, 8 predicted proteins | sample 612E3MmetaG_FD_120493 | JGI IMG/M metagenome (GOLD analysis project Ga0182021, IMG submission 120493) | Permafrost microbial communities from Stordalen Mire, Sweden - 612E3M metaG (Illumina Assembly) | ecosystem: Environmental > Terrestrial > Soil > Wetlands > Permafrost | place: Sweden...
CGGAAGCGCACGACCGAGCGTGTCTCGAACGGTTCGATGTGGATGTCCGAAGCGTTGTCGCGCACGGCTTGTGCGAGCAATGCATTGATCATGCGAATGACCGGCGCATCGTTTTCGGATTCCAGCAAATCGGACGATTTGGGCAGGTCGTGCAACAGCATGGACAAATCCATATCCTGCTCGGCATCGTCGAGCAACATGGCGGTGGAGTCTTCCGCCTGCGAATAGGCATCACTCAGAATGCGCTCAAAATCTTCCGCGTCGACCAGTGTGGCGTCGATCGGCAGCGCGAGTTGGCGCATCACTTCGGCGATGGCTTCGGGTTTTGCGTCGCGGCGCACAGCCAACGCAGCGCGCTCATCGCAATCGGTCAGCACCACACCCTGCGTCTTGGCGAAGGTGTAGGGCAGGCGGCGGGCGGCGCGGCGATTGATGTTCGGCTGGGTCACGGTTGCATGAAGCGATCGGCTGGGGATGCGTCAACAGGAGCGCTGGCCGCGGCGGGAGCAGACGCTGGTGCCGGGCTCACCGGTCGGGGCGGCAGTGCTTTGTTCTTGTCGTCGTTCTGCAGGATCAGATGATCGGGCATGCGCGCTGCTTCGCGGCGTTTGCTCATCATGTCGTAACGATCATCGGTGATCTTGCGGTAGCCGTCCGACTCGTACATGACGTAGGGGCGGATGAACACCATCAGGTTGGTCTTGGTGTGCTGCCGAGTTTCATAACGGAACAGGTTGCCGAGGATAGGAATATCGCCCAGCAGCGGTGTCTTGCTGGCCACGTCATTGACCGAATCCGAAATCAATCCGCCCAGCACCACAATCTGGTTATCGTCCACCATGATGTTGGATTCGAAGGAGCGCTTATTGGTGGTGACGCCCGCTGTCGAGGAGGCAGACGAAGCGACCACGCTCGATATTTCCTGATAAATCTGCAACTTCACTGTGCCGCCCTGCATGATCTGCGGCTTGATCTTCAGCGTCAGGCCGACGTCCTTGCGTTCTATGGTCTGGAACGGGGTGGCGGTGGTGGCAGAGCCGGTCTGCGCATATGACCCGGTAACGAACGGCACGTTCTGGCCGACCACGATCTTGGCTTCTTCGTTGTCCAGCGTCATCAGATTGGGAGCGGACAGGATGTTGGCGTTGGTGTCGGTCTCCAGCGCGTGCGCCAGCATGCCGAGATTCAGCACGGCAAGAGCTGCTCCATTGACACCTGCTCCGGGAATAGTAGTGGTGCCGTTCACGATGCCGACATTCAGGCCTTGTCCGACTGAAGTGATATTGCCGGATGCACCGATGATGTTGCCGGTCGTGCCGTAATTGGTGCCGCCGATGATGTTGGTGCCGCTCTTGTTTACGCCCGTCAGGTTCTGCCACTGCACGCCGAACTCGGAGGCTTTGTCTGCCGTCACTTCGACGATGAGCGCTTCCACGAAAATTTGCGGACGGCGCACATCCAGTTTTTCGATGACGGAGCGGATGTTGTTATAGACAGGTTCGGAGGCGGTGACGATCAGCGAATTGGAAGAAACATCGGCCTGAATCATGCCGCCGCCGGAGGGGGCGGAACTGGCAGCCTGTTGCATGTTGCCCTGTGTCGTCGTTGTTGCAGACGCGGCTGAAGTATCGCCGCTCATGACCGAACGCAGGGTCTGTGCGAGCTTGGTGGCATCCGTATTTTTCAGCGTCACCACATGGATGTTGCCGGGCGTGCTGGCTTCGCCGTCCAACTTGTCTACCAGATCCCTGACGCGGGCGATGCGGCCGGGATTGTCCGAGCGCAGCAGGAGGCCGTTGGTGCGGCTGTCTGCCACCAGCACAAAGCGCTGGTTGTCATCGCTGCCCGCAGCCGGTGTCGCCGCTTCCGGCATCAGCTTGTTGATGATATTGGCGAGGTCGACCGCCGATGCATGTTTGACCGGAATGACCAGAGGCGCGTCGGCATTGGGCTGATCGATGGAGTCGATGAGTTTCTCGATGCGGCGGACGCTACTGGCGTAATCGGTGACCACCAGCGCGTTACTGGACGGGTAGGCCACCACCACGTTATTCGGCGCAATCATGGGACGCACGATGTTGACCAGCTGCGAGGCGGATTCGTATTTCAGGATGAACACGCGCGTGATCAGCTTGTCGCCACGGCCCTGCGCGAGCGAGTCGACATGCAGCTTGGCGTCTGCCTCGGGAATGATTTGGGTCACGCCGTTCGATTCAACTGCGGCATAGCCCTGCAGGCGCAAGGCGGAGAGCAGGATGTCGTAGCCCAGCGCGGGCGACACCGGCGTGGCGGAGACAATATTAATGGTGCCCTTCACGCGCGGATCGACAAGGAAATTCTTTTTGGAGATTTGCGAGATGGCGCGAATGACTTCCTGAATGTCGGCGTTGACGAAATTCAGCGAGACCAGTTCTTCTTCCTGTTTTACCGCGTGACACGGTGTCGCGAAAATAATTGCCAGGCTGCATATCAGCAGGGTTCGTCGCACGATGCTGTTAATCAATGTCTTCCCCTTCTTAATTCTTGCTGCTGTTGTTGCAATATCGCTTGCTGTTCGGGTGTGAGCTGGTCAAGCAGTTGTCCGCCTGCAGGGGGGATTGTCTTGCCGCGCATCGCCGGGGGGACAGTGAAGCCGCGCACTTGCACAGTCTCCCGCACCTGCGTGATTCCGTCTGTTGCCGCGGGTGCCTTGCCCAAATCAACGCGTTGCCGAGCACCGTTGCGTTCCAGAATTACATATTCGGGTTGTGTCTCTACCAGACGCACACCCGGCACCACTTCTCCCCCCAGGCCCACGCCTATCTGGCCGGTTTCTGTCATCAGCACGGCAAAGCCTTTCGTGCGGCTCGCAAAAATACCGATGGGCCGGATACCGTTGAGCGATGCAGACGAGGTTGTGGTACTGACGGTGCCGAACAATTGTTCGGCCTGTGCCGATTGCGTCGCCACCGTTGTGCCGGGAATGGCATGTTCGGCAGGCGCAAAAAGTACCCAGACATGCTTCGTCAGCAGCAATACCGCCAACAACCCGCCCCAAAGCGGCCAATTCATCCAAAGTCTGGCAGGTACGGCAAAGACCTTTTTACCCAACGACATACATCATCCCTCGTTCGCGGATGGGGAATATAGCACACCTCCTGCTTGCGGAAGCACGCAGGACGGGCGTGTAAAGGGATGTCAACGCTATTTCCTGACGAAAAACATGACGCTTCCGCACAGCACCATAGCCCATACGATCGCGGCACCGGTCGGCAGGTCGAGCCAGACGGACAACAACAAACCCAGGATATAACCCGCGATACCGACGACATAGGCAAAGAGATAACGGCGTCTGGTATGGCGATACGTCACCAGTGCAGGGACGATCAGGCTGGCAAAGACCAGATAGATGCCGACCAGTTGTACCGAGGCGGTGATGGCGATGGCGAACAGCGCGTAAAAGCCGAAGTTGCCAAGGCGCTGGCGCAAGCCTTTCCACACGGCAAGCAGCGCGACCGTGAGCAGCGCTGTAGCGATCAATTGCGTATTGCTCACCCACAGGATCTGCCCGACCAGCAGGTCTTTCAGATGTTCGCCCGCATGCACGTCATGGCTCATCAGCAGGATGCCCAGGCTGGCAGCGAGCACGAAGGTGAGGCCGATGCAGGCTTCTTTTACGTCCGGCACGCGCCGCTCGATCCAGGCCAGCAATGCCGCACCGCACAGTGCGCTGACCACTGCAATGAGCTGCACCAGCAGCGGATGTTCGGTGAGATCGAGCAGTCCGGCGATGACCACGCCGAGCCCGGCAATCTGCGCCACCGCAAGGTCGGCGAAAATCACGCCGCGCTGCAATACGCGCATGCCGAAGGGAATGTGCGTGGCGAGTACCAGCAGGCCTGCGACCAAGGCGGGGAGGAGGATGTCGAGTTCAATGGCGTTCATTCTGAATCCTTTGGAAGTTCGTCATTCCCGCGTAGGCGGGAATCAAGCGGTCTTATCTAGAGTGCCGTGAGGTTTTGGCCCCGCGCAGCGGGGAATCTTTTGTAAATACTGGATTCCCGCCTGCGCGGGAATGACGGTAATCACTTAAGTCCAGCCAGCAAGCGTGCAATCGTATCGTCAAACAGTGCAAACAAATCGGTCGCCTGCGCCGTGCCGCCCACAGTGTAGGGCACGATCACGGCAGGAATATGCGCACGTTCCGCAATCCATTCCGATGGCCGCTCGTTCTGGTACGCCGCGCGCAACACCATGCGCGCCGGATGTTGCTGCAGCTCGTTCAGCACCTTGCCCAGATAAGCGGCGCTGGGTTCCATGCCCGGCTTGGGTTCCAGTTCGGCGACTTCCTTGAGTCCCAGCCAGTCGTTCAGGTAGGGAAAGCCCTTGTGTTGCACAACGATCTGTACACCTTTGAGTGGTGCAGCCTGTTGTTCCCATTTGGCGATGGCAGCGCGCCACTGTTGATTGAACGCCGTGAATCGTTGCTGATAAAACGCGGTGTTTGCCGGATCGAGTTCGATCAGTTTTTTGCTCAACGCATCCGCAATCGGCAGAAAATTGCGCGCATCGGTCTGGATGTGCGGATTGCCCGCCGCATGCACGTCGCCATCGGCGCGATCCAGACGTGTGGGCACTTCCAGCATGGTGACGTATTTTGCCGCTTCAAAATGTCCGGCGCTGCCGGGCTGGATTCGGCTGTTGGCCGATTCCTGCAATACCACCGGCATCCAGCCGACTTCTAGTTCGGCACCGGTGCACACCAGCAGTTGCGCGCTGCGCGCCTTGGCGATCAGACTGGGGCGCGCCTGTATCTGGTGCGGGTCTTGCAATGCAGCAGTGGCGGTGTAGATACTCGCCTTGTCGCCCGCGAGTTGTTGCGTGAGTGCCGCCCATTCCGGTTCGCAGGCGAACACGTTGAGTGCGGCGTGGACGTTGCTGCTCAGCAACAACAGCAAGAACGTGACAAATATTTTTTGCATGATTATTCCTTTTTAAATGCGCGTATCAATACTGGTGTGCGCCGTGCGCGCCCAGGGCCATGATGTATTGCACGAAAATCTGGTTGTCCGGCAAGCCTTGGCGCGAGTTGTCGTGGGCCAGTTGCAGGCGTATGCGAGCGAATTCGCTGGTGTTGTAATCTGCCATCCAGGTGAGACGCGACGGGTTGTAGGCATAATTGGCAATGATGTTGCCTGCATTCGACGCGCCCACAGCAGCTGTGCCCGAATCAAGCCGGTCATAACGCAGTCCGGTGCGCCAGTTCGGCGTGAATTGATACACGCTTTGCAGATACCAGCCGCTTTGGGTGACGGTGTAACCGTCGGTGATGTTTGCGCCTGCAGCCGTTGGTGTGCCCACGTCATAAGTCAGTTGGCCGTTTAACTTGCGGCGGAAATATTCACCCTGTACTTTCAGGTAGCGTTCGCGAAAATTGCCGTTGGGCGAGTATTTCCACACGAAATCCAGCCCGCCTGTACTGCTGGTGCCGGTAAAGCTGTTGTTCGCGGTGGTGCCGTGCAAATCCGGCACGTCAGTACTCGGCGCATTCGTCTGTTTGGTATGGTGCAACGACAAACCTACCCGCCAGCTTTGCTCAATGCCGATGTCGTCGCCGATATGCGCGAACAACACACCCGCACCGCTGCCGTTCTTTGCAGTGTTCGTGCCGGGGAAGTTGCTGCCTTTGCCGATCTCGCCGCCGATTTCAACAAACATGTCGGTCGGTGCCAGCCATTTGAGTTGCATGCCGTCTTCTTTCAACTGGTCTCCCCACAGTACGGAATACACCAGCGGCTGATCGACGAAATCCCAGGTGTGCGAGTGTTGTTCGTTCAGATAACCCAATCCCGAGAAATAGCGACCGAACTTGAGATTAAGTCCGTCTTCCAGTGCCGTGGTTTGCACGAAGGCATTTTCCACACTGGCGGTGCCGGAAGACTGGAGCGAGATGGTTGCCACGCCGCGAAATTGCGGATCAACGTTGGCGGAAATACCCAGCTCGGATTCGCCCAGATTGAAACCCTGCTCATGTCCCGGAACGGGATTCATGGCAAACCCCGTGACGGGTAGGGTGGGATCGCGCTGCAAATTGCCATAGGTACCGGCCAGGATGAAGGATAGGGCCGGATTGAAGGCGTTGGCGCTTGCGGCCTCGGCGGCATTGGTGTTGAAGGAATGACTTAACAATACGGCCATGGCCGTACCCGAACAAATTTTGCTGAACAAGATTTACTCCTCAAAAGCAATCACAAAAATCCCGCGCATGCTGGCGCAGGGATATGGAAATGTTTTTTAAGCGGAGAAAGGTGGCGCGCGTGCCGCAAAGGCGGTGAACGCGATGGAACGGAAAGAAACTGAATGGGTGGTGAGTGTCTCTTCGAAAGATGAAGTGAAATCGAAATCGACGTGGCTACTGCCGATAGCGCCGCCGATCTGCGCATAGACCGCGCACAGGTCGCAGTGCTGGTGGTGGGGCAGGGAGTGATCCTGCGACTGTTCGGCCAGCACGTGCGAGATGCCGTGTGTAACCGCGCCTTGCTGGGCGAACAGCAGGGCAAAGACGAGCAGAAATTTTAGAAGGACGGAACGCAACATGAGTCGCATTCTAACCGTGCGTCATTGGTATTCCAAGCGAGGGGTAAAAAAGAGATAGTCAGGGAACTTTCGGGTTGCGCAACTGCTCAGTTGTCAGTTTGGCCAATCTTTCCGTATGTGAATCCTGCAATTGTTCCCACGAGAAGCGCCATTCCCAATTGCCCCAGGCCGTTCCAGGCAAATTCATGCGATGGTGGCTATCCAGTCCAATCACATCCTGCAGCGGAAAGATCACCGTATCGGCAGCGGAGGCGGCGAGCGCATTCATCATGTCCCAGTTGATTTGCGTACCGTCGCTCTTCAGATAGTACTTCGCAAAATTCTTTTCATGCTCTCCGGCAGTATTCCACCAGCCCAGGCTGGTGTCATTGTCGTGCGTGCCGGTATAGGCGACGGTGTTGGCTACGTAGTGGTGCGGCAAAAAGAAGTTGCTGTCATTGTCGCCAAATGCAAACTGCAGGATTCGCATTCCGGGCAGGTTGAAATCGTCCCGCAACTTGATGACATCCGGCGTGATCAGGCCCAAGTCCTCGGCGATGATGGGTAACTTCCCGAATGCTTTTTGAAATGCTTCAAACAATTCTTCTCCGGGGCCCGGCATCCATTTGCCGCCTGTGGCATCGACCGCATCGGCAGGCGTTGCCCAGTAACTGGCGAAGCCGCGAAAATGATCGATGCGGACAAGATCGAAAAGCCGGAACGCATGGGCCAATCGGTCTACCCACCAGATGTAGTTGGTTTGTTTGTGGATATCCCAGCGGTACAGCGGGTTTCCCCACAGTTGTCCGGTCGCGCTGAAATAGTCGGGCGGTACACCGGCAACCACGGTTGGGCTGCCATTGGCATCAAGCTCAAACAGCGCCTGATGCTCCCACACGTCGGCACTTTGGAAGGAGACAAAAATGGGGACGTCACCAATAACTTGAACACCGCGATCGTTGGCATATTTCTTCAGCAACAGCCACTGCCGGTAGAAACACCACTGGCAGAATTTCCAGAACGCGACTTCCTCCGCATAGCGCTGGTTGGCATCGGCGAGCGCGCTCGGATCGCGCCTGACAAGTTCCACCGGCCATTCATTCCACTTGCGGCCTTGCTCGTGATGTTCTATCGCCTTGAACAGCGCAAAATCGTCCAGCCAGTGTTTTTCGGCCTCGCAAAATGACAGGTACTCCGGGTAATTGCTTTTGCCCGGCATTGAGAAAAAATGCTTTGCGGCAGTCTGCAAGCGTTGCATGCGGAAAGTTTTGACCGGATCAAAATGGACGCGATCGGCATTGAATTCGGGACTTGGAATCAGGTCGTTCGCATCAAGCCAGCCCTGCCTTGACAACTCCTCCAGATCAATCAGGAGTGTGTTGCCGGCAAAGGCCGAGCTGCTGGTGTAAGGCGAATTGCCCTGATCCAATTCCCCGAGTGGCAACATTTGCCAGTAGGTTTGCCCGGCTTTGACCAGCCAGTCCACAAACTGATATGCGGCAGCGCCGAAATCGCCCGAACCAAACTGTCCTGGCAGCGATGTGGGATGAAGCAATATTCCACTTGCTCGTGTAGAGATCATATTCAGCGCCCGCTGGTAACGATGTAAACAATCTGGTGCAGCAGCGATTGGGGTCATCTGCTGTTAATTGCTGTGTTGCTTATGGAGCGATCTGGCTACTCGGTAATCGGGTTGAGCCCGGATAATTCTTTTTATTATTTTACTGTGTTATTCGCTTTCGAGCTTGTCAGTCGAAGTGAATATCCATGTGCGCGTAATGCTGATGATGTCGGTGTCTTTGCGGATGTCGGGCGGGAAGGGGGCGAAAGGGGCGGCGAGTTTGACGATGCGGATGGCGGAGGCGTCGAGGATGCGCTGGCCGGAGGGGCGGTTGACTTCAATACTTTCCACGCTACCGTCGGAGCGGATGGAGACGGTGAGAGCGAGCTTGCCGTAGATTTTGTCGCGGCGCGCCATTTCGGGGTAGTTCATGTTGCCGATGCGTTCGACTTTGGAGCGCCAGTCTTCCACGTATTGGGCAAAGCGGTATTCCTGGGTGCGCGAGCCGATGAATTTGCGCCTTGGAAGTTTCTCGTACATGTCGATGCTCTTGTTGATCTGCGCTTCCAGTCGCGCGATCTCCAGCGATTTTTTCACCAGATCCTGGCCGTTGGTGCCGGAATTTTCATGCTGCTGTTTCTGGGTTTTGTTCTGCGCCACGCTGTAATCGCTCTTGCTGCGCGTGAGCAGGCGTTTGGTTTCCTGTTCCAGTTGGCGCAGATGCTGCATTACCTGCTCCGGCGTGAAGTGTTTGCCGTCGCCGAGTACGGGAAAGGGGGTCTTGGCGCGATGTTCGTCGTCGGTGTTGCCACCGGCGTCGAGGTTGTTCTGCGCATATGCTGTGGCGTTATTCGGCCGGTTGCCCGATTTGCTGTTGACCAGCACGACTTCCAGCGGCTGGCTGACTACGGGGATGTTTTTCCCGTGGGGCACGACGAAGGTGATGCCGAACAGGAAGAAGACGTGCAGGCCGATCGAGAGCAGCGCGGAAAACGACAGGCGTGGCGTTGGCTGTTGCAGCACGTTGGCAGCTGCGAAACTCATGCAATAACCTCCAGGCTGGCCGCATAGCGCGCTTCGAAATTCAGGTCGAGCAGATCAATCTCGCCGATTTCCAGGGTAACTTTTGTATTGGGCGGTGTTTCCGGCAACGATGGAATGCGTCCGATTAGCGGGATATCGTCCAGCTTGATCAGGTTTTCTCGTAGCACGGTTGCTTCAACCTGCTTTACGTTCTCTTGTATCAGCCAGCGCAGGCACCAGTAGCGTTCCATGTTGCGCTGGAATTCGTTGTACGTGGTGTAAGCGGCGTCGAAGTCGCGCAAGATGGCGAACAGGTTTGTGTCGTTGCGGGCGTAAGTCGGCGCTTCTCCGCGCAATACGCTCATGATCTGGCGCTGGTTCACCAGGTCGACATAGCGGCGCAGCGGCGAGCTGGACCACGCATAGTGCGATACGCCCAGGCCCTGATGCGGTGCGGCGACGGTGCTCATCTTCACCTTGCCGTTATTCTGCGTGCGGTAGATGCCGGCCACGCTGTTGTCGTCCAGCAGTTTGCCCCAGGTGCTGTTGGTCAGGATCATCAGTTCCGACACGACCTTGTCGATGGGTGAACCGCGCAGGCGGTGACCGATGGTGATGCGGTCGTTCACGACATCAAAGGTGTAGTCGATCTGCTGTGTGCTGTTGTCGGCAGACTTGCCGCGCGTGGCTTCCAGCTTGTTGGCGAAGTCCCACAGCAGTTTGAGTTCGGGGGCATAGGCGTAATCGAGTTTGCCTGCAGCCAGCGTCTCTTCGTTGAACAGGGGCTCCAACGTGTCATGGCGCAGGTTGGCGGCGATGTGCAGGCGCTCGATGCGGCTTTCGCTGCCGACGATGGCCAGTGTTTCTGCATCCGCTTCCACATACAGCGACAGCGCGGGGCAGACCTTATCGGCGCGCAGCGTGAAGGCTTGCACCACGTTGTCCGGCAGCATGGTGATCTTGTCTCCGGGCATATACACGGTGGACATGCGCTGTGCGGCGATGGCGTCTATGGGCGAGTTGGGGGCGATGCCCAGCGTTGGCGCGGCGATGTGGATGCCGATGCGCCAGTTGCCGTTCGCCAGTTTTTCGAGCGAGAACGCGTCGTCGATTTCGGTGGTGCTGGCGTCGTCGATGCTGAAGGCATTGACCGCCGCCAGCGGCAGCTCGGGATGCTCTTCCACGGTCACTTCGGGGAAGGCGGTGCCGCGCGGGAAATTCTCGAACAGGAATTTGTTCAGATGATAGTCGTGTGTGGAGGGCAGCGCGCCGCACTGATGCAGCAAATGCGCAGCAGACAGGTGCGTGGCAGCACAGGCGGCTTCCAGCGCCTTGACCTCGATGGTATTGCGGTCCGGTTTGTACAGAACCATGGACAGATGTTCCGCGAATTCTTCAGGCAGCTGGAAGTTGCCGAGTTGTTCGGTATAGCGCGCTTGCAGTTCGGCTTGCACGCGTTTCTTTTCCACACTGGCCAACGCCGATTTCAGCGCATCGGGCGGAGCAGCTTTGTAGCGGCCCTTGCCTTTCTTATAGAAATGCATGGGCGAACCATGCAGGCGGATCAATGCGCCCGCCGCTTCAATGGGGTTGGGTACATGGCCGAAATATTCCTGGGCCAGGATGCCGAATTCGAATTCATCCTGCGGCGAGGCTTCCCACAGGAAGTCCACGTCGATGTCGGCGGCCACTTGCTCTGCCTGTGTCAAAAACTCGGACATGCCGGGCTGGGCGAAGCGCAGCATGACATTGGCCGATTTGATCTTGCTGCGCTTGCCGTGGGTGTTCTCGACCTGCAGGGAGGTGGTGTTGTCGGTAAGGATATTGCCGACCTTGAAACCACCGTCTTCTTCGTAAAATATGTTCATTGGCAAGTGCTGAAAAAATTCCGGCGGATTATAACCTGCCGATCTGCCGCTGAACTTCCTTCGTGTTAATCTGTCTGCAAGGCACTGCCTGAA
>Ga0182021_10010279_pt1 | contig 11100 bp, 5 predicted proteins | sample 612E3MmetaG_FD_120493 | JGI IMG/M metagenome (GOLD analysis project Ga0182021, IMG submission 120493) | Permafrost microbial communities from Stordalen Mire, Sweden - 612E3M metaG (Illumina Assembly) | ecosystem: Environmental > Terrestrial > Soil > Wetlands > Permafrost | place: Sweden...
AAGCAGTTTTGGTGCTTATTGGATATTTTTCCGAACGCCGACTCGTTTCATTTATGTTTTCTCGAATTCATGAAAAAGGCTCTGCACCTTATGCGACAGGCCGTTTTATTTACGTCCAAAGGGGAATTCAGAAATCAGTACAGGTGTATGTGTCTTTGACTCGCGAAGATTCACATTGGGTCATCAGCCAATTTAATATATATTGATAATGATGGCGATATGAAAGATCGAATCATACGAAATGTCCGCCCCTCGTTATGGGGCTTTTTTATTTGTGTTGCATTAGCCGGTGTATTATATGCGATAAGGATTTTTATTCCTTCGTATGTCACTCAACGCTGGGATATCGAGCGCAGTATTCGGCGTTCACAGGACGAACAAATTATTCGCAATGCTTTTCAAAGCCGTGTTAAGCAACTGAATGAAATCCTCGAACGTGTTTCCGTAGACACTTCTCTTGCTGAAAGTATCAGACTGAATGATGTATCTGCTGTCCTTCAAGCGTTTCGCATGTTGAATTTCTATCGATTGTCGGACGACCAAACACTTGACCTTGTAGATCCGAAAGGAAATCCCATTGCCTGGAATGGACCGAGCATAGCGCAACGGTATGCAGAAGTTATCGGCCAGAATTCAACTGAACATTTTGTCCATGTCACGCAAAACGGACTTCGTACATACCTGACGGTCGGTAAATGTCTTTCTTCCCATAGATATTATTTGATGGCGAGTGAACTGCTTGAGGTAAATTCTCCCATTTCAAATCGGTTCGTTCAAAAGGTGAGTCTCGGCGAAAATCTTTCGCAGAAATTAAAAGTGAAAGTCACACTCCGTATTCCGCCAATCGTACGTCCAAATCAGGAAGAGTTCGTTATTCCTGTTATTGATGGGGAAGGAAAGGCAATCGTTGATTTTTTTGTAGAAGAAAAACCCATCGAAAGTGAAATCGTATCTATCGTTGAAGTATTTTCAATGTTCATTGGTTTTTGTTTCGCTTTCGCAAGTGTCTTCCTTGCATATACCGGAATACTATGGGTAGCCCGTATTCGGAAGAATTGGATTCCAACAGCGGTAAGTATACTTTCTCTGTGGCTTGTGCGATTGGTATGGCGAGAAATGGAATTTCCGGCCAATAGTATTGGCGGTTGGCTTTTCAATCCGAACTTATACGCGTCCCCTTTTATCTTTGGATTAAGTTCTTCTTTAGGAGAACTGATCCTCAGCATGGTGACATTAGCAATTTCGGCATGGCTATTTCTCACTTATATGGTTTTTAATAAAAGAGTGAAAGAGAACATTGCAGGCATAGTGTCAAGCGTCAAACGAATTGGCGCGATAATGATTTATTTTACGATTGCTCTGTTCATACTTTGGATGTTCCGAGGGTTTAACGAAGCATTGAGAAGTTTTGTGTTTGATTCAACGGTGCAGTTTAACAATCCGTCGGAGATATTGTTAAATGGAACGTCGGCGATTATGTATCTGAATGTTATTTTACTCGGTGTTTCATTATTGTGCATTTCGACAGCTTCACTTTGGATTGGGAGAAAAATTCTATCTAATGAATTCCCCTCATCAGAATTACATGTTCGAATTCTTTCTATCACCTTTTTACTTCTCTGCATTCCGCTCTTTGCATGGATCGATAGGACTCCGCAACCGCAATATTTCAGTGCATTTTTATTCATAACGGTCAGCATTGTTTTGTTGGAATTGCTGTCTCGTTGGAACAATTCGAAAATAAGTGTACCCTCGGTGAAATGGCGAACAGTAGTATTGGTGGTGTTAGGCTCTTTCATATTGGGAGTGCCAATGATGCATCAAAAACTTCAACAGAGAGAATACAAGGAAGTGGAAATTGTAGGGAAAGAATTATTACGACCTTCAGATACTTGGTTAACCTATGTGGTGCTTGATGGAATTCGCGTATCTCTCGATGGATGGAAGAACGAATTCAGATCGAATGATATCGCCGAAGCGAAAAAAACGAATCTTGCATTTGTATTGTGGACAAAAACGTTGTTAGGTAAAGAAGGATATAACTCCGCTCTTGTTCTTTACGATCAAAAGGGAGATGAGGTAGATCGATTCGTTGTGGGCATGAACAAGCCGGAGCAGCAAGAAATTCTCACTCAAGTGTTTGAAGGGGAGGAAAATGTTGTCCATGTCATTAGGAGAACAGGTCAGAAAACACTGGGCAAGCTCTATGGTGCTTGGATAACAGTCCGTGATTCGAACGAGAACTTCATGGGCAGCATTGCACTTATTCTCTCTGAGCATCAAAAAACCTTTTTCCATGATCAGGAAATCGAACCGCTTCGACAATTTGGCAATCGATTTGAAAATGATATAGTTCGCGAAATTGCCTTTCATGAATTTCATGCGGATTCACTTCTATTTTCTACGGGAAACAAATTAACACCAGATCAATTTTTGTCCTCGAAAATCGAGAAGGAACTCGAGAAAGCTCCCAACGCTATCCTGTGGAAAGATATGAAAATTAATGGATACGAAACACAAACCGTATTTTTAAGAAACATGGATTCACCAGAGAGAATTGTATCGATCAGTCTCGAGAAATTGGATGTCCGATGGGAATTATTCAGTTATCTCAAGGAATTTTTTGTCTGCCTTGGTGTCTTGGCTGCAGTCGGAATATATGCGCTCATTCTTAGACGTGATCGCGGCGTACTGCCAACACTGGGATTCAAAGGCAAGCTTTTTCTCGGGTTTGCTTGCATTACGCTTTTACCTCTTGCAGTTTTAAGCTATTACAATAGACAGCTTATTGCAGAGCGAGTGCAGGAACAAATCGAAACAACATTATATCGTGAATTGTTTCAATTGCAGGATCGCATTAGTACATCCATTACAGATGAAAAAGATTTTGTACTTGGAATTGGCGATGATTTCTGCGAAGCACTCGCCAGTGAATACAGCATCGACTTCTCAGTTTATCGTAATGCATCGATTCAGGCAAGCAGTCTGTCTGAACTCTATCGTGCCGGACTTTTAGATGGAAGACTTAATGGGGAAGCCTTTACCTCGTTGGTTCTCGGAAGAAAGAACTATTTTTTAACGAAAGAAAAAATTGGTTCTGTTGAATATGTCGTGGGATATACCCCAATTTCAATTGGCAATTCTATCGTTGGAGTAATTGCAATCCCGACGTTGAATCGAGAAAAAGAAATAGAATCTGAATTAGCGCAGCGAAATGCCTATGTTTTTGGTGCGTATGCCATCGTTTTTGGGATTGCCTTGGTTGGTGGTGGATTGCTTGCCTTACGTTTTGCCCGGCCATTGCATCAATTAACCCTTGCAGCAAAAGATGTTTCCGATGGAAATCTTACCGTACGAGTCGAAACACGCTCTCGAGACGAAATTGGTGTTCTTGCACGCTCATTTAACGAAATGGTTTTTAAATTACGGAAGAGCAGGGAAGAGCTTTCTCAACATGAACGCGAAAGTGCATGGAGGGAAATGGCAAAACAGGTTGCCCATGAAATCCGAAATCCTCTTACCCCAATCAAACTTTCAATTCAGCATGTTCGTCAGGCGTTTAAAGATAAGGCACCCGAACGGGAAGAGATACTCCAGCGCGTGACACAGACAGTGATCGACCAAATTGAGGTACTTTCTCGAATTGCTTCTGAGTTCTCGAGCTTTGCAAAAATGCCCGAGAGCAAATATGAACGGCTTAATATTGACGATATTCTCAAGGAGACTCTCAGTTTATTCCGGGAAGTTCAAGGAGTGAGCTTTATCCGTACGCCGGCATCTCCACCGATCATGATTGTTGCCGACCGTGACCAGCTTCATGGAGTATTTATCAACATCATCAGAAATGCCATCCAAGCAATACCGAAAGCTGGAACCATCATCGCTGAGACCTCGTTAGAAAAAAATACTTGTCTTATCAAAATTTCCGATACAGGGCTGGGAATTCCTGAAGAAATACGTACGAGAATATTCGAACCAAATTTTTCAACGAAAACCGATGGGATGGGGCTCGGCTTGGCAATTGCACGAAGAGTCATTGAAGACCATGGAGGGACGATATCTTGCTCAAGTGAACGTGGGAAAGGAACGACATTTGAAATTAGGCTCCCAGTCTAGGAGAGAAAAATGACCGTTATTCTGCCCAAGATTTTTTCTGGAATTTCAGGTGTACGTACAGGAATGAGCACCAGATTTGAGAATGAGAGCGACACTGCGTTTGGAATAAATTTGAGTTATAATGTCGGGGATAATCCCTCACACGTGAGAAGAAATCGCAAAGAATTCTTTGCGCATGTAGGAATTTCAGAATACGATCTTGCAATTCCACTCCAATGTCATTCGAACAATGTTCTAAAGGTTGATGTACCAGGGGAATACGGATCGTGTGATGCGCTTATTACCAATGTACCTCATGTAGCGTTGGTTGTTACCGTAGCGGATTGTGTTCCCATTTTGCTTTTCGATCCGATTATGAAAGTCATTGGAGCAGTACATGCGGGATGGAGAGGGACTATTGGTCTTATTGTCAAACAAACTATTGAAAAAATGAAGGCGGAATACAGAGCAGACCCGGCTCAAATTCTTGCCTATATTGGTCCGTCTGCCGGAGTGTGTTGTTATGAGGTAGGTGAGGAAGTTGCTATTATGTTTGGGAATAAAATCGTACCTTATACCAAGAAGAAGGCATTCCTCGATTTAAAAAAAGAGAATATGTCACAACTTCTGCATCTTGGAGTTTTAGCGGGCAATCTTGAGGTTAGTTCATCCTGTACTATTTGCGAGAAAAAACTATTTCATTCCTTTAGAAGGGACGGCCAGAAGTCAGGCAGGATGATGGCGGTTATTTGTTTGACGCAATAATTGGAGGTAGAATATGTGCGGTATTGTCGGATATGTCGGGAAACGGAATGCGTTGCCGATTCTTTTGGAAGGATTAAAGCGACTTGAATATCGGGGTTATGACTCTGCAGGAGTTGCATTAATTCAAGACGGAAAGCTCCAAATCACAAAATGTGTCGGTAAAGTGTCTCAATTAGAGGAAGCAACGAAGAATCTCAAGTCAACAGCCACTGTCGGTATTGGACATACTCGCTGGGCGACTCACGGTGTACCCAATGATATAAACGCCCATCCTCATACGGATTGCCATAATCATATCGCACTGATTCATAACGGTGTGATCGAGAATTATGCAACGCTCAAAAAGAAATTGGAAACACTTGGCCACATTTTCAAATCAGCGACAGATACCGAAGTACTCGTGCATCTTATCGAGGAATTCTCACGGTGGAATAAGGATTTGGATTGTGCTGTCCGTGGTGCACTGAAAGAAGTTACAGGTACCTATGGAATTATAGTAGCGGACATTTTTAAACCGGATACTCTTATTGTTGCTCGCAAGGGAAGCCCGATAGTGATCGGTTATGGCGATGAAGAGATCGTTATCGCTTCTGACGCTTCCGCGTTAGTGCAGCATACGCGGAAAGTGACATATTTGGAGGATGGCGAGGTTGCTGTTGTCACCGCTCAGGATGTAACAATAAAAACCTTAAGTGATGTAGGGATAACAAAGGTAGTAGAAGAACTCACATTTGATCTCGATCAGATTGAAAAAGGTGGATTCCTTCATTTTATGTTGAAGGAAATTCATGAACAACCTGAGACAATCCAGAATTCTATGCGAGGCCGTTTACTGGAAGAAGAGGGAACGGTGAAGCTTGGCGGCCTCAGTGAAGTGGCTGACACCATCATACGCGCACCCCGCCTAATCTTTGCAGCGTGCGGTACTTCTTGGCATGCCGCGCTCATAGGCAAATATATGCTTGAGCAATATGCTCGTATTCCCGTAGAAGTCGAGTACGCTTCAGAATTCCGATACCGTAATCCTATTCTCAAAAAAGATGATGTTGTTCTCTTAATTAGCCAAAGCGGTGAGACGGCGGATACACTTGCAGCGTTGCGGGAAGCAAAATCGCGAGGATCGACTGTTATTGGAATATGTAACGTGGTGGGAAGTTCCATAGCGCGCGAAAGTGACGGTGGTGTGTATATTCATGCCGGCCCGGAAATTGGTGTTGCATCCACGAAAGCGTTCACATCGCAATTGATCGTGCTCGCATTGCTTACCATTATGATTGCACGGAGTAAGGGAATGCCGAGGGAGGAAGGCATTGAACTCGTTCGAGAATTGAAACTCTTGCCAGAGAAAGTGCAAAAAATTCTTTCCGACGTATCACAGATAGAGTACATAGCAAATGAATTTAAAGATACGAAGAACTTCCTATATCTTGGGCGAGGATATAATTTCCCTTCTGCGCTTGAAGGCGCACTGAAGATGAAAGAGATATCATACATTCATGCCGAAGGATACCCTGCAGCAGAAATGAAGCATGGTCCTATAGCACTCATTGATGAAAATATGCCGGTTGTATTTATTGCGCCTCATGATAGAACGTATGAGAAAATCATGAGCAATATTCAAGAAGTCAAAGCACGGAGTGGAAAAGTGATTGCGATTGTCAACGATGAGGAAGACAGTATCCGTCAGCTGGCAGACTATAGAATTTGTGTGCCATCGACACTTGATTTATTCACCCCGATTCTTGCTGTTATTCCTTTGCAATTACTTGCATACTATATTGCGGTCTCTCGGGGCTGTAATGTTGATCAACCTAGGAACTTAGCCAAAAGTGTCACTGTTGAGTAAGTGGCAGTTATTTTTGCAATTTTATTTTTTTAGACGCTTTATGAAAGAAAAGTAGGAATACGTTGAAGCAAGAGATAAAATTTAAATCGAATGAATGGGCGCTGATTCTTGGCGCATCAAGCGGATTTGGAGCCGCGGCAGCTCTTGAGTTAGCAAGACATGGCATGAATATTTTTGGCGTGCATCTTGACCGTCAAGCAACGATGGTCAATGTTCAGAATCTTATCAAAGAAATTAATCATACGGGCGCAAAAGCAGTATTTTACAATATCAATGCGGCTGATAGCATTAAACGAAACGAAACGCTCGACGATATTCAAGAACAATTCGGCAACGATTCATCGTCAACAGTAAAAGTATTACTTCATTCCCTTGCATTTGGGGCATTGAAATCATTTGTCGCAAAAAAACAAGAAGAAACAATAACCCAGGCTCAAATGGAAATGACCGTTGATGTGATGGCGCATAGCCTTGTGTACTGGGTACAGGGGCTTCTTGCTCGAAATCTTATCAAACGCGGCGGCAGGATTTTTGGCATGACAAGCTCTGGCGGCCATACCGCAATGCCTTTTTATGGCGCAGTATCGGCTGCGAAAGCAAGCCTCGAATCGCATATGAGACAATTGACCATGGAACTTGGGCCTCTCGGCATCACCGCAAACGCAATTATGGCGGGAGTAACAGACACTCCGGCGTTGCGCAAGATACCCGGAAATGTCAAAATGGTTGAAGCTGCACGTTTGAAGAACCCTACCGGACGGCTTACGACACCTGAAGATGTTGCAAAGGCAATTGTTCTTCTTTCCTCAGAGGAAGCTGGTTGGATATCTGGCAATGTCCTTGGAGTTGATGGAGGCGAAGACAAAGTCGGATTTATCAGTCCCCGCAATAATTATTAAAAAAACATCTATTTCATCAAGTTAGAAGGAATCTATCATGTTTCAGTTTGAATTCACCGAAGAACAACGTATGCTGCGCGATATGGCGCGAGATTTTGTGAACACCGAGGTTAAACCTCTTGCTCAGAAAATGGATGAAGAAGAAAAATTATCACCTGAATTAATCCGTAAAATTGCGGACATAGGTTTCCTGGGGGCATCATTTCCTCAAGAGTATGGCGGCGGAGGATTCGGTGAAGTTGGTTATTGCGTTATGCAGGAGGAAATGGGAAGAGGCGATCTTGCAACCTCCACATTTATTGGAGCACATCAATCCATTGGAGCGAATGCAATCTTTATCGGCGGGTCTGAAGAATTAAAGAAGAAATATCTGGTTCCGCTTGCAGAAGGGAAATATATAGGAGGATTCGCACTGACAGAAGCTTCCGCCGGTTCCGATTCATTTAATTTACGGACGAAAGCACGACTTGATGGAAATGAGTGGGTCATTAATGGCGAAAAACTATGGATCACAAATGGCGGTTTTGCGGACATCCTTTCTGTTTTTGCCCGGACAGAACGGGGCATTAGCGCTTTCGTCGTTGAAACAAAAACTCCGGGATTCACCGCAGGCCCAAAAGAAAAGAAAATGGGTATTCGCGCCAGCATGACAAACGCGTTAACGTTTGAAAATGTTCGAATCCCAAAAGACAACATCATTGGCGATGACGGCCGTGGATTTCTCATCGCGATGAAAACATTGGATGCCGGTCGTCTTGGCTTGGGGGCTGCCTGTCTCGGCGCCATGAAAGAACTCTTAGAACTCAGTACAAAATATGCAAAAGAACGGAAGCAATTCGATGCACCGCTGTCACAATTCCAGGCAATTCAATTTATGCTTGCAGATATTGCAATGACAATTTATGCTTTGGAGTCAATGGTGTACCGAACTGCGCAAGAGTATGATGAAAAGAAATCAGTCTCACGGCAGGCAGCATACGTAAAGCTGTTTGCGTCTGAGAAATTAGTTAAAGTAGCAGATATGGCGGTGCAGATTCATGGCGGAATGGGGTATTCGAGAGAACTTCCCATTGAGCGATTCTATCGAGATGCTCGTATCAATCCGATATTTGAGGGCACAAGCGAAGTACAGAGACTTGTGATAGCACGCGAGGTAATCAAGAAGAATGGAAAGGTCTAAGAATCAAATCTTGACTTTCAACGAAAAGTCTGGTAGTTTTAAGAAGTTATTTTTTGGTCCCGCTGAGGTCCAGCGGGATTTTTATTGGACAGGTAGCTCAGTTGGTAGAGCAATGGACTGAAAATCCATGTGTCGGGGGTTCAATTCCCTCCCTGTCCACTCTTTATTATCCTGCCTTTGTCCGCAAATCTGTCTGCAAAAAAATATTAAGACTTCAAACCGCGGCGTTTGTCAGGGTCTGTGAACAGGGAAATGGTTTCCAAGTTCCTTCTTCAGCTTACAAATCCTAACGAGATCACTAATGTATCATTGGCACATAATCTGGTGGCAGGCCAATCATTTATTCCGTCCGGCATAAAGATTGTGGTACTCTCGTATTTTTGTCTGATTCCCGATTCACATCTCGTGAGAATCTAAAACTTTATCCGGACATTCAACTCCATTGAAGATGCTTAAAGGTTGCTCAACAAACCAAGATTTCATAATATTTTCCATAAATCAATTTTCAGACATACGGCAATTACCGTAGATCATACGTATTTTACCGTAATTTTTAAAACAAGGTTTTCTATTGATTCCTGATGACTTTTTATTCCGTATACTTATTGAGTGAAATTAATGATAACATTTTCATATTCATTAACTCTAACAAGGTTTTTATGGAAACCAATACAAAAAATTCAATAACTGTTTTCAATAGATGGCCGCGCTTGTCCCGAATGATTCGAGGATTCCTTGGAGTCCCGTTACATGCGGGACTGATACTGACTTTTATGATGCCAGTCATTGCCAAGTCTCAGACATACTATACAATCAACGAAAACGCATCACCCGTATTTTCTACCCTTATCCCGGATCAAGCCTATGTCATAAAGGATGGTGTCAATTACAAACTCTACTATGCAGGGAGTGACTTTGCATCAATTAATCTTGCTCAATCACCTGACGGAATATCGTGGACTCCATATAGTGGAAACCCCATAATATCAGATGCACAATATCACTCAGACGTAAAATATTATAGTACGGGATTTCCCGGAGTAAATAGTGGTACAAATCCAAGTTCATTGACCATGAACTATCGTATATGGTATCAAGGGCTAAACCAGAATAGTATAGAAGGATGGAGATATGCCGAATCACCGGATGGAATAAACTGGTATAATCATATACCAGTTTCCCAATTCGGAGTTCCGGTTTATAGTTCTGCTACAGGAGTAACCTATGGAATAGCTGATGTCATCTATACACCGGGAGCATCCAACACAGGGACAGATTGGACATTTAGAATATATGCAAACGTCCAATGGGAACTTGGTCTCTACGGTGGAAAAGAACTTGTGGTCATGGCTTTTTCAGCAAATGGATATGAGTGGACCGGCTATGATCCAACATCGGCAGGTTATGCAACGCCAGTATTTACAGGAACGCTGGACACAAGCCGATTTGATTGCGACCACATAGGATGGTTTAAGGTTATAAAAAACACTCCGACAGACTGGCAAGCATTCTACTCCGGTGGGAAAGGGACGACGTACCAGGCGTTCAATGGAATAGGCTACGCAATATCAACCGATGGAATAAACTGGACCCATAAGCAAACACTCATCACAACAAATGATCAAATGGCATGGAGAAACAAGAGTGTATGGATGCCATCAGTGGTAAAGTCGGGAAATACCTACGAGTTATTTTTCCTCGGGTCGGCAGATATAAGTGATGGAAGCTGGATCTGGTGGAAACTCGGAAGGGCTATCTTGACACCTGTCGCTGACCCCTTTGCAGGAATCAATTTTGAAGAATATCCTGTCAATCCTTTATTTGGGGGAGCTGAGGAAGGAGTGGACCGCGCTTATCAAGCGTACGTATTAAAAATAGGTTCAGTGTACAATATGTGGTACGGTGATCATATTAATGCTAGATATGTCAGCAGTACATATCCTGATTTCCATGATGTAGCATTTCCCGGGACTATCATCACTGTGCCAAATGCAACTCAGCCTTACAAATTCACAGTATATTACAATCCTGATGGATGGACCCTTGGGGGAACCAGTTATTCTCAGACATTGGTCGCCTATTACACTGATAATGCAGACGGCTTTAATACGAATCCACAAGTAGCAGTCTCTTCTAATGGAACAGATTGGACATATGTGGGGCGGACCACTGGCGTGATTACCGGCCCACCTGCAGATGTTTCCACTGTTTATAGATTGTCTGTGTTGTATGAAGGAAATAATATTTGGAAAGGGTATGGAGATCAAGGACAAGCATTCATCCAATATTATACTTCCACTGACGGAATGAATTGG
>Ga0182021_10010280_pt1 | contig 11100 bp, 9 predicted proteins | sample 612E3MmetaG_FD_120493 | JGI IMG/M metagenome (GOLD analysis project Ga0182021, IMG submission 120493) | Permafrost microbial communities from Stordalen Mire, Sweden - 612E3M metaG (Illumina Assembly) | ecosystem: Environmental > Terrestrial > Soil > Wetlands > Permafrost | place: Sweden...
AGGTCTTGCCAGTGGTATTTATTTCTATACTATGCAGGCAAATTCTTTAAATGGGGGACAAAGCTTCTTGCATACCTGGAAGATGATTCTTTTAAAGTAATGGAGTAAATATGAGTAGAAGTAAAATATTTATTTTTTTATTTATTATTGCTGTTACTGCTTTTCCACAAAACCGGTGGGTTACCCTGAGCACTCTGCCTCAGACAATTCCCCCCATCTATTGTATCTCGGCTGTTAATTCACAGGTAATTTTTCTCTGCTCAACAGGCGGTCAGGTTTACAGATCAATAGATGGCGGAAAAACCTGGGAATTAAAAAATCATTGGATAAGTAACCTTAATTGTTATACAATATTTGCGCTTGATTCTTTAAACGCCTGGACAGGTACTGATCATGGTGCTAATTTTAGAACAACAGACGGTGGAAATAATTGGATCGAGTCTTTCCCTATAATCGGTACTTTTATAGATGAAATAAAAATGTTCAATCCTAATAATGGAATTTGTATTGCTGACCCTAGTGGTGATGGAGCACCTTTCCAGCTCAGGTATACAACAGATGGTGGAACAACATGGATACAATCCCCGAATGCACCTGTTAATAGTACTGAATATCCGGTTGTAAATGTCTGGGATATAATTGATACTTCATATATCTGGTTCGGCACTTTAAATAATTCACCGGTTGGAAAAACTTTTAGAATATATAGAACTACTCAGGGCCTTACAGGGAACTGGTCTTATTCAACACTTAACGATAAATATGCTATTGGATTGTGTTTTGTGAATTCAACTGATGGAATGGTTTGCACTTCCGGCGGTGGACTCCTCAAAACAACTGATGGGGGAGTATCATGGGATTCAGTAAAATTTGCTAAGGGGATCCGTTTCTATCCAAATTGGATAACTGGTACCAAGGATGGATCAAATATAATTAAAATAGCCGTGCAGGATTCCGATCTTGTAATTTGCAGGATATTCAGAACGAATGACCTTGGAACTTCCTGGACTGAAGAGTTTCTCCCACCAGCAACTTCTGTATCCTATATACAAACTCTTAATTCCAATTTATATTATGCAGGATCTTATGAAGGGAAATTTTTGAAATATCAGAATCCGGTTTCAGTTAAACCTGATAACATATCGATTTCAGATTTTCGTTTATTTCAGAATTATCCGAATCCATTCAACCCGGCTACCCTGATAAAATATTCTTTACCTTGTGAATGCAAAGTAAAGCTTACTATATTTAATTCACTTGGACGGTCAATAAAAGAACTGATGGATGAAATTCAATCTTCAGGATTTCATGAAATAAGCTTTGATGCTTCCGGAGTTTCAAGCGGGGTTTATTTCTATAACCTATATGCAAATTCGACTGATGGAAAGCAGAGTTATAGAAATACAAGGAAGATGATATTTATAAAGTAATGGTTGTCCACAATTTGGCGCTTATCACTTTATTTTTCTTATAATTTATTAAAATACATTAGATATTCGATATCAATCTAATTGGAGGTACATTTTATGAAACCTGATACTCTGGAAATAAAGACGGGTATTGTGATCCTGAAACCTGTGCATGAAGTTTTTGAAGCTATTGTTGATCCGGTCAAATTGTCGGTTTATTTTATTTCAAAAAGTAACGGCAGGATGGAGGAAGGGAAAAACCTTTTTTGGAAATTTCCTGAGATGGACATGGAATTCCCTGTTCGGGTCGCCAAAATAGAAAAAGATAAATATATTTCATATTACTGGGACGATAGGGATGGTAAAGAACTTCTTGTTGAAATGACGCTTACGCCAAAAGAAAATGGCTCAACTTATATCGTTATTACTGAAAAAAGCAGGGACAATGACGAAGCTGGCATAAGATGGCTTAAGGGAAATACAGAAGGATGGGCTAACTTTCTAGCTTGCCTTAAAGCGTACCTTGAACATGGAATAAATTTAAGAAAGGGTGCCTTCGATCCTTCCCAGATGCCAAAGGTTGAAAAGAAATAACCTTTAACCTACATCCATAAAGATAGAATTGTACCCATTACCAGCAGCGAAATAAGCCAGAACCCGTTATCCAGTAACCAGAGACCCCACGGTTTCTTCTCATATAGCTTGGTGCTGAGGGTAATTGGAGCAATGTATCCAAGCCAACCGAAAAAACCTCCCATTAACCCGCCGCTTATACCATTAACATTTAAATAGGCATTACCAAATACAATCGAATTGTAAAGAACAAAACTCAGGATTAACGAACCGATAAAAACCAAGACAATGTTCATTGGTGCAGGTTTCATGTCAGTTATGCCTGTTAGCTTCTTCCAGACTTTACTAAAAATTGCTGCGTACCAGATAGTGGCAATTGCATAATTTGCAATAGCGGCTACTAAAACTGCCAGATAATTTATGTGCACTTCCATGATTTTCCCTTTACAATTTGATTAATGTTTATGGTTTATATACTCACCTATGCCATAAATAATTATTGAATATTCGGAAATAAGTAACTTTATAGAAAATCCTTTTACAAATTTATAAATTACTTTATTGGATTGTACTTTAAATGGCAATATTTACTGCTTGTTAAGTTTTTGTTGCAAAGTGGAAACCCCGTTCGTCCTCCCAACCGTTGGGAGCGTGTTGAATAAGATAATATAAAACACCCGTAAATACGAAGGAAAACAGTAGATAATTTATTATTACATACAACATTACCTTCCTCAAATAAAATGGATATGTATTATACTATAATATAATTAATAAATTATTAATATTTTACATAAATAAATAAAATATTTTTAAGGTTTATTCGATGGAAGAATTTTATCAACAATTACTTCGGACATGCAATTGACCAATTCGCATTTCTTAATTTCCACCCTGTGGAAGTGTTTTCTACAGTACCCGTGAAATAACCAGCCGAAGTATCTTGTACGTCCGATGTATTTATTAAAATTTCATGGAATGAAGCTCCCATAATTCCTAAATCCGGGGTGAGAGAGTCTACACGGATATCATTCCAGGTCAGTTCGATCCTTCGCATCTGTTTTGCAAACATCTGGACAAATACTGTAGCAGTGTCATAGTTAGGGAAGACGAGCTGCCCGCCGGAAACCATAAAAAACTGGTTAGAATTAGAAAAATATTTAAGCCACGCAATTGGTCCTTCATTATGCAGATCTCTTACGATCGCCCCAGCCATTTGATGTACTCCTTCCTGAACTCCGGTTGTTTTTGTTTGGTATTCAATTTTGCAGGAAAGGAAATTCGATAGAATACAAATAATTAAAACAAACTGTATAATATTTTTAACCATTGGTGTTCCCTCACTTTGACAACATTTCTTCTAAAATCTCAGTAGCATCATTCACGAATGCAGGACAAACTGTATGATGAAGGTCTTTCGATTCAGCTTCTGCTCTTCCCTCGGGAGTACTTATATCCGCCCCCATCAGTTCTTTGCATTTTAGAGATTTATGCTTCTCAAGAAACTTGGAATAAAACTCTTCCACAAATTTATAGGTAGCTTTACGGTCATCCATTATATGGCACGAGTCAGGGGAAAATTTTACTCCGAGCACCATAAGCGCCCCCGTAACAGCTCCGCATGTTTCCCCTATCCGCATTCCCCCCGCAAAATAAGACGATACTTTTAATGCTGTTAATTCATCTATTCCAAGTTGTCCGCTGAATGTTGTAAATACTGCCTGCGAACAGGCATACCCCGCAATAAATTTATCTTTTGCTTCAGTTGGTTTGTTCATTATAATTCCTGGATATTAAATCATCATTTATTGTTAAAATTAGTTAAAACTAAATAATATATCCAATATCCCTCTGCAACTAAATAATATTACTACCGTCTAACCACATAATTATTTAATTTTAAGTAATAATTTCTACAAATCTTTTATAAATCTTAATACATATTATCGGTAAATTATTGTGAAACTAATAATACTTGCCCTTATCCTGAACTTCTTTCTATTTACAAACCCAATATTGGCTCAGACCCATACAATCACGGGAACCGTAAAAGATTTCCAGGGAAGCACACCTATGCAGGGGGTTACAGTGGCTTTATATTCCAAAGCAAATCAGAAAGTATTGGGGGGAACCTCGTCAAACGAAAAGGGTGTATTCAATCTGAAATACAATTTCAAGGAAAAGAATATCCTAATAAGATTTTCATTTATCGGATATGAAACAAAACAGATTGATACAATTGACTTCCGTGATAACAAAGCTGACCTTGGAACAATTTTACTAAAGCCCTCTTCAATTATGAAATCTGCTGTTGAAATAACGGGACAGAAACCGATGGTAGAATTTTATGTCGACAAGCAGGTTATCAATATGGACCAGGTGCCGGGTTCCCAGAGCGGTTCTGTTTCAGATGCTTTAAGAAATACAGGAATTGTTGAAGTTGACCCCGCATCAAGTAAAATAAGTATTAGGGGGAACAGTAATGTAAATATCCTGATTGACGGCAAACCTCAGCCCATGGCTGATAATCTTCTCTCCCAGATGCCTGCTTCTTATATTGATAAGGTTGAAGTGATAACTACTCCTTCCGCAAAAGATGATCCGGAAGGAGATGCCGGAATTATCAATATAATAACTAAAAAAGAACATCATGATAATTATAACGGAACACTCGCGTTTTATTCCGCTACTCAGCAGATCGGTTATTTAAGTTCTGCACTTAATTACAGGAAGGGAAGCATGAACCTGTTCGGTTCTGTTAATGGTTATTGGGGTAAATTTACAAAGTATACTGATGGCGAAAGAATAAACTACTTAAGCGATATTCTTCATTCGCAGAATTCAATCGGTCAGAGTCTAACTCAGGGATATATGTCAAATATTAAACTGGGACTCGATTATGATTTTGACACCCTTAATTCCTTATCAATCACAGGAAATTATAATAAGACCAATGGTAAAATGATTATATCGGCTGATAATATTAATTACAATTTGACTGGTATAGAAACCTATTCATATAATACCATAGATGATGGACACGGTGATTTTAACAACTATAATGTAAGTGCTGATTACAAAAAGAAATTCAACACCAAAGGACATGAAATTACTGCCGATGCTTTCTTTTCCACTATGGTTAATTCAACTCACGATCTTCTTACTACTGATTACAATTATCTTCTCCTTTATCCCGGTTTGCAGAATAACAATAACGATGTGAATAATAAAACCGTTATTCTTAACACAGATTACGTTAACCCGACAGAAACGCTCGGAAAAATAGAGACAGGCTACAAATTTACATTCAGGGATAGAAAAGCAACTCTTGCAAATTTGAATTATAGTTACTTTACAGGGATGTATTATGACAGTCTCGACCTGAGTAACGTGTTCAGATATCGCGAAAATATTCATGCATTCTATTTATCTTATTCAAATAAAATATCCATTTTTGAGTACAAACTTGGTCTAAGGGATGAGCAGACCTTTACAGACGGATTACAGGAAGTAACCGGCGAAGAATTCAAAACAGACTATAACAGCTTATTTCCTACGTTTGGACTGGCCTACAAATTGAATGAACTGTTTCAGTTTTCCTTTAATGCAGCAAGAAAGATTAACCGCCCTCAAATGGAAATGATAAATCCGTTTATTAAAGTGAATGGTCCTAATAATATAACACGCGGCAATCCTCATCTTGCCCCGACCTATTCTAACTCCTTTGAGCTGAAATTCAATCCTCTCCTTAATATTTATTATTCTGACTCGAAGGGGAGACCCTCATCAATTTCAACAAATATTAACGATAGTATAACAGTTAATACTACTATCAATTCAGCTTCCAATAAGAGTTACGGTTTTGAACTTACTATACCAATAATTAATGATCCGAAATTTCCTATGAAACTCCCTGATTGGTTTGGAATGTTTAATGTCAGGATTGCGTATAACCGGTTTATTGAAAACGGCAATTACCTGTCCGAAATTTATTCTATAAAAAGGGATAGCTGGAAATTTTCGGGAAATTGTAATCTGAATCTTTGGTGGGATATAAATTTGATATTCTATTATAACATTGCTCTTAAAACTGAGGATGACAGATACCGGACCAATGCTTCCCCGTTTGCAGGGATGTTTATTAAAAAGGACTTCTTCGATAAGAAACTGACAATAGGTTTCAACATAAATGATCTCTTCAATGCTATCCGCCCCGTAAATGAAACTTACGGTTCTAACTTTTACAGTTACAGCAAGTCAAGTACGTGGAGGAACCGGAATATAGGTCTGTCAATCAGGTATAACTTCAACGATTTTACAAATCATCAGGAAAAAGAAGTTGATGACGGCAGGGATAAAGACGTGGGATTGTTTAAATAATCAGCATCAGATCTTCATCTTTTCAAAAGCATATACCCCGGCAGCCATTATAACAATAGTGAATATAATTAACATGCTGCCGTCAAAGAAAAGAGAGAAATGTGAAACCCCGAGTATTATTTTCCTTAAAGCATCCACTGCATAAGTAAGAGGGTCTATAAATGTAAATGGTGCAAGCCAGCCCGGCAGCTTGTCTATCGAAAAAAGTGCGCCTGAAAGAAAAAAGACAGGGAATAACAGGAAACTCGATATGAGCTGAAATCCTTCGGGACTTTCCATCCGCGAACCGATAATCAACCCAACACTTACAAAAAAGGAAGTGGTAATTAAAAGAATAATCAGTGAAACTGAAATCGATAAAATATTAAGATGAAGACCGGGAATTATCCCCGCACTCCCTAACACTAATCCAAGCAGTAATAAAATAAGTGATTGAATCAGTGAATCGGTCGCACCTCCTATTACCTTCCCTAAAAACATTGCGGTTCTCGATATCGGAGCAGCCAGGACCTCTTTCAGAAAATCAATTTTTCTGTCCCAAACTATATATACACCAAAAAAAACAGAAGTAAAAAGTACAGATTGTGCAAGTATTCCGGGAAATATAAAAGTCTGGTAATTGATTCCCGAAACCGATATTGAAGAACCCAGCCCTCCTCCGAATATCAAAAGCCAGAGGAGTGGACTTATAATTGATGATATAACCCTGGAGCGTTCTCTGAGAAATACTTTATATTCCCTGTACCATATTGCAAGTATTCCGTTTAAGTTATTCATTTCTTAGCCTTGTAATGCATACTTCTTTCTGCCCAGCTCCCTTCAGGAGAGTCTTCCCTTATTATCCTTCCTGTAAAATTTAAAAACACGTCATTAAGTGTCGGAGAATGAACTTCCACCGAGTCCACATTGCCTATTGTTTGTAATATCAGCGGAAGGTTTTCATTTGCATTGGTTACTGTAAGAAATACTATGTTTTCGCTTATCTCAATTTCTTTTACGAAGTCCAGCTTTTTAATTGATTCAATATCAGCATGCGAAATTTTTAATGTAACGATATCTCCACCGATAGTTTTTTTCAGATTGGATGGTGAATCCAGCGCAACTATCTTTCCGGAGTCTATAATTGCAAGCCGGCTGCAGAGTCTGTCAGCTTCTTCCATATAATGCGTCGTTATTATAATTGTAACCTTTTCTATCTTTGACAGGTTTTCAATATAACCCCAGATTATCTCTCTGGTCTGTGGATCAAGCCCTAACGTTGGCTCATCCAGGAATATTATTTTGGGCTGATGCATCAAACCGCGTGCAAGTTCAAGCCTTCTTCTCATCCCCCCTGAATATTTCCTTACCAGGTCATTTCGCCTCTCTGTAAGATCAACAAGTTTAAGAACTTCCCTTATCTTTTCTTCTCTTAAACCGACCGGCATGCCGTATAGCATTCCATGAAGTTTAAGATTTTCATATCCGGTTAAAATATCATCGGAGCTTGGATCCTGAAATACTATTCCAATTGACTTTCTTACTTTATGAGGCTGCATTACTATATCATAACCGTTTACAACTCCTTCCCCGGAAGTTGGTTTTATCAAAGTTGTTAACATCATAAGCGTAGTTGTCTTGCCTGCACCGTTTGGTCCTAAAAGACCGAAGATTTCCCCCTCCTCAACATTAAGATCAAGATTGTCTACTGCGGTTAACTTATCATATTTTTTTGTAAGCTGCCTGGTTTCAATTATTGACATAGCATTGTAAAAATATCAATCCTCTTTATTTAATCAAAGATGTATATTTGTCCTTATTAATTTTTAACTTTCTATATAAATAACAGATAAGACCCCTATAATGAAATTTTATATCAATCCTTCAATAAGATTCATATCCATATTTCTTTTACTCTCTACAGCCGGTTACCCATTAACCAGTGGCAGACATGGTCAGCTTAAAAATCACGATAGTTATTCTGATAACCTTGATCCGGTCGAAACAATAATCGTCTGGAATTCTTCCGCAGCCGGAGAGGATTCAATTGACCAGCTCTCATTTCAGAGTGCTTTTAGTAGTATCGGACTTTTACCTGCACGAATTTCCTTTCAGGAATTAAGCAAAACGACATTTAATTCTAACATACTTATCATTCTCCCCCATGCTTCAGCATCATTCCTTAGAGAAAAAGATATCGACCGGCTTCAGCATGCAGTCAATTTCGGAGCCCGCGTAATAACAGACGGCAAAAGCAAATTAACTGACCTGATGAAAATAAAATTATCTCCCCTCTCTGGTGTAAAAACTGTAAATGACCTTACCTTTCCTTCTATACACCTTCATTGGGCAGATGCCCCCAAAGTACCTCTCATTCTTAATGAATCAGACAAATCATTCCGACTTTTATATACAGATCCGGTTACAGGCCATCCGGTTGGCATACTTAAGAACGCAGGGAAGGGGATGTTCCTTTTCCTTTCCGTCTTGTTCGATCCCATTTCGGGTGAAGGTTATTCCCGGTTTCCCGATCTTCCCAATTTAGTTCTTAAAGAAATGCATTGTATTCCGTTATTTCAACGGCGGGGGATTGATGCATATTTTGATCCCGGCTACCGTTATAATATGTCGGTTAAGAAACTTGTTTCCATTTGGAAAAGCTGGGGAATTAGAGCCGTTCACGCAGCCGGTTGGAATTCATATGACTCCCCTTCGTATAATTACAAACTCCTTATTAGCGAAGCCCACAAACAGGGAATTCTTGTCTATGCATGGCTGGAATGGCCTTATATAGGCAAAGGTTTCTGGGATAACCACCCTGAATGGCGTGAAAAAGATGCCCGCCTCAAAGATGCTCAGCTTGACTTCCTCTCCTTAATGGATCTTCAGAACCCTTTATGCATGAACCAGGCAATAAAAGATCTTTCTGGTCTTCTGAAAGATGATTGGGATGGAATAGACATAGCTGAGTTCTCAATTACTGGCGGAGTTGCAGGTGCGCTTGATGGACCAAACGATCCGGCTTATTTTACCGGCTTTAATTCAATAGCAAGAAAAGAATTTAAATCATTGTACGGATATGATCAGGCAGAGCTATTCAATCAATCCTCGCAGCATTTCTGGAAGAAAGATTCCATTGGACTGGATCAATTCTATAAATACCGCGTGCAGGTAAATAACAAACTTCTGAGACAAATCGTCGTATCGCTTGATTCCATAAAAGTTTTTAATAATAGGGACTGGGAATTAATATTTACGGTTCTCGATAATTCACTTCATCCTGAATTCGATCAGTTATTAGGATTCGATCTCCCTAATACACTTAAGCTTGCAAAAGAATTTTACATAACCCTGCAGGTCGAAGATCCGCAAAGTGAATGGATACGCCCTCCTTCCAGGTATGATCAGCTTGCAAAAGTGTATGCTCCTTTACTAGGAAATATTTCTTTAGCGATTGATATAAATATTGTGCCCGTGCATCCTGCAAATCAGAAAGGGTTCGCTTCAGCGCAGCCCACAGGCGCCGAACTTTTTCGGCAGTATAGTTTTGCAGACAATGCCTGCGGCCGTGTTTGTTTCTATTCTGAATCAACAATATATCAACACGATTGGGAAGTATTCCCTTATGTCATGGCATCCAAAACTTCTGCTGTAAAAGATAAAAAGCAATGGCGCATCCAGACTCCTCATACAGTCATTATGCATAATCCGGTTAAACAGGGAAAAGTATTTCTGGATGGTAACCCATATCCTTGTTATAGTAGTGACGGAATTATAATCCCTAAAGGTGAACATGTTTTATCTTTCGGCGATACCTCATTTGAATATGAAAATAAAAATAATAATCTTCATCTTATTGGTATCTCTGATGAATTGATCAGTTGCAGTCAATCGGGGCAGGGAATTAAAATGACATATCAATCTCCCGCAAGGTGTCTAATCACTTTAAATAAACTCCCCACTATTGTTAATGTGGACGGTAAAATCACCTCACTTAAATTGCTGAAAGAGAATGACAGTTTTATAATTTTCGCCCCCTCAGGTAAACATAATTTACAATTTGATTGATGAATAAAACACTCATTTTTTTATTATTTATTTGATTCTTAAAATATTTTTATTTATCTACTAATTAGAGTTTTATTTATCAGATATTAATTACTCCATCAGGTATTTATGAGCATTTCTGATTATGATATTCTCTATTCAACTCTCTTTGGTGCATATTATCTGAATTTGAATTATTTGAAAACTGGTTAATAAAAATTATTTATTTGTAATAAAAAGTTAATTCTGTAAGTCGGAAATATCCTTTCGCAGGAATAAGTTTCTATAAAGTTAATATTTTTTAATTCATTTTCATGGTAATATGATTTCTGCAATATTAGGTTTTGCTGCTGGCTCAATCCACGTACTAACAGGTCCGGATCATCTCGCTGCTGTTTCTCCGCTTGCAATTGAGAACAGGGACAAAGCCCCATCGGTTGGTTTCAAATGGGGTATCGGCCATACTGGAGGGGTTTGCCTCCTCGGATTTCTCGCTTTGGCTTTAAGAGAAATAATACCAATGAATTTTATTTCCGGTTACAGCGAAAGAATAATCGGAATTATTTTAATCGGAATCGGCCTATGGGGAATCAGAAAAGCTTATTATAACAAAGTTCATGTTCATTATCATGAGCATGACGGGAACAAACATATTCATTTCCACTACCATGGAAAAGAAACGTTTCATGAAGCCCCCAAAGCCCATTCTCAT
>Ga0182021_10010281_pt1 | contig 11098 bp, 10 predicted proteins | sample 612E3MmetaG_FD_120493 | JGI IMG/M metagenome (GOLD analysis project Ga0182021, IMG submission 120493) | Permafrost microbial communities from Stordalen Mire, Sweden - 612E3M metaG (Illumina Assembly) | ecosystem: Environmental > Terrestrial > Soil > Wetlands > Permafrost | place: Sweden...
AGGAAATCGAGTGCTGTTTTGAGCGTATAACGGTTAAGGCTTTTCTGTTTAAGCCATTTGCCTAAGAGGGAAAAAGGATAATCCACCTTTGCGGGGTCTTGGGGAAAAAGGCGTTTTGCAAAGTCGGTTATTTTTTGTCGGGCTTCTGCAGCAGTTTTTTCGTCCCTCCAAAGTGATTGCGAAGCTGAATAAATTACCCCAAGGCTTGTGGCGACGTTTGCGTTTTCTTTTGTTAGTGGAACGTAGAGATCTTCTGGCAGAAGATGGTCGTAGATTTGAAGGTCCGGTTGTGGACGTACCATCCAACGCATATACGTCCAAGCTTTATCCTTGTGGGGTCCGCTAAGTGCAGGTAGGTTTTGTGCGATGTCTTCAATAAAGTCTTTTGGTTTGCGGAATTGTTGTCCGTATTTTAAGAGGTTTCTTTCTGCTTTTGTTTTGACGAAAAGGTTGACTGAAGCCAAGATTTCTGATGCTGCTTTCTTGTTTGGGCCTAAATCGTGGTAGAAGTCGGCTTTTACTATTTCTTCTTCGAAGAGATGCCCCTTCTTGATTTCAAAAAGGTTACTTCCGAAAGCCTCATGCAGGTATACCATCAGCATTCGGGCATTTTCTGGGTAACCAACAACTGTATCGTCAAGTATGGATGATACTAACAGAAAATAGTGGGCTACAGTTTTTCTTTCCTCATACTTTTCCGAGTACGGGTTAACTAGCAGGCGAGGGCTCATACGTCGGTCCCATTGGACGTCAACAACGTTAGAATTCTTGTTTATGAATTCAACCAGTAACGAGAGCACTTCATCTGTTGCACCCATAGCTCTTAACCTGGACGCACATATTATACACGACGGACCTTAAAACTACTGTCGTAGTGAGCAAGCAACTGGGAAATGGTTTAATACAAGCTGGAAAATCAAGTATTGCAACGCCTCACAAGACGAAGCGCCTATATAGGAAAACTGCGTAGAAAGAATGCAAACGTGTGGGCCGGTCGTCTAGCCTGGTTAGGACATCTGCTTGACGTGCAGAAGGTCGCCGGTCCGAATCCGGCCCGGCCCACCAATTAATCTTGTTTTCTGATGTTACACCGTTTTGTGTAGATTCGGGGTTTGTTCTTTGTAAAATCAATTGTTTTAAGTGGTTTTCAAATGTTTTACTTAGATTAAAGCCTAATTCTTTCGACTTTGAAACTAATTCTTTATCGATATAGAGGGCTAAATTGTGTTTATTTCTCAAGTGTATTTACACCCGAGGGCGCGTATTTGCATGTTCAATGTTATATATTTGCTGATAGTTTTGCTTCAAAAAAGCTTGTCAATGCTGGCTAGTGCATAGATTGTACTTCTGATGAGGAGTTTTCTAAAGGTAACTATCTAATTATAATTACGCATAAGAAATAGCGGTTTGAATGCCTCTTCTTTCATAATTTTCTTGATTGCATTAGCTTCTTTTAGGTTCTCGCTATATTTGGCATAAATACTATTCTCTAAGTCTTTCAGAATAAGGTGAATGTCGCCATTGGTGCATTCGACACAAAACGCATTTGACTGTTTCACAATTACTCACTTTCCACAACAACTACAATGGGCTTACAGAGACTTAAACCCATTTAGACAAATAAAGCGCATTTCTAAATCAATTTTAATAAAAAAGTAAATTTCGAACTGTAATTATGTAAAATAACCAAAAATATTGCTTTTATGCATTTTAGACTATTTTAGCTGCGGTTTTAATTATTTAAGGTTATTTTCAAACGTTTTACCGAGATTGGAATCAGAATCTTTCGACTTTTCTACCAATTCCTTGTCTAGATATAACACAACATTGCCTTTGGTTGTCATTTGCATTCGCGCCCGAGGGCATAGGAGGGTTTCAATGTTATAAAATCGTCATTATCTAAATTTAGATAATAAGAAACTTGCCCAACCGCATATAACACAATTTATTATTACTTTATTCACTGATTTTTTTTAGCATATCATCAGAATAATTTTCTAGCATGCGCAAAAAATCAATTTTAATGCTAAGATACCCGTAGAAAACTTGGTTGAAATTCCTGCTAAAAATGTCAGTTATTTTGTTTACAAAAAGAAAAAATAATGGAGGAGCTTAGTTAAGCTCCGACTGATTTGCTTTTTCCAAGTTTTCTAACCAACATTACAGCTAAAGCTACGACTGTGAATATGGCGAGAAGCGACAAAATTACTGATGCTTGAAACTCTGGAATTGGAGAGGTATTGAACACGATTGAAATTTGGTGTGTGCTGAATTGGGTTGTGTACCAGACGTAATAGTTGTTGGTATCCTGTGTGTACCCTTGGTTTGCAGCTAGTTGATTATCGATGTAAATTTTTGGTGTTGTTCCTTGAGCGACTGCACTTTTTGGAATGGTCATGTTGCTGAAGCCTGTTGTGCCACTTTGTCCAGTTGCGGTGAAAGATACCGTTGTTGTTCCATTAGTTCCCGATGTAATTGTGAGGTTAGATATTTGCGAACTGGTTATGCTTCCACTGATTTCAAGATTAACCTTTGTACCTGTGCCTGAAGTGGCGACTATCGTTGTTGGCGAAGGTGTTGGTGTTGGAGTTGTTGAAGGTTTAGAGGTTGTCGTTGGAGAAGTTGTTGGAGCTGAAGTGGGCGATGTAGTAGGAATAGCTGTTGGTACTGCTGTAGGAACTGCTGTTGGTACCGCTGTAGGAACTGCTGTTGGTACCGGAGTGGGAGTTAAAGTTGGAGCGGTAGTTGGAGTTGGTGAAGGGGATGGGGTCGGAGTAGCGGCCTGAGTTGGAGACGGTGTTGGTGTCGCAGTAGGTATGGGTGTTGGAGTTGGGAAAGGCGATGCTTGCGAAGAAAGGACTTGACCGGAAATGGTACCTGAAGGAGCGACAGCCAATACAAAATTAACGTTAGCTGTTACTTGATTAATCGATACAGAAACTCCAGTTTGCTGTTGAGATACATATCCAGTTGCTGTAACGTTGACGGTGTAAGATCCAGTGCCCAAACCGGTTGAAATTATGTAATTGCCGTTGCTGTCAGTGTAATTTGAGCCAGAACCAGCAGTGCCTTGAACTGATACGTATGCAAAGGATAGTGGACCAGTTGAACTCGTAACTTGCCCCTTTACTGTTCCGGATGGCGTAACCGTTAGCTGGAAGTTAACGTTGGATGCTGTCTGTCCAGCAACAACTGCGACGCTGGGATTAATTGACGACGACAAATAATAGTTGGCTGACACTATGTAAGTTCCTGTGACCAATCCAGTTGAAATTTGGTAATAACCCGTTGCGTTAGTGGTTGCAAAACCGAATGTGCTACCAAAAATAGCTGAAACCGAAGCTCCGGAAATAGGCTGGCCAGTAGAAATATCTGTTATTCTTCCAGCAATTACTCCAGAGGGATTAAGTGCAATGTTTTGGGTGGTTGTTTGTCCGGTTGTTACTGATACTCCAGAAATTCTGTTAGTTAGATAACCAGTGGGCGACAACTCCGTTAAACTGTAGGTTCCAGTAGGCAGGTTATTTTTTAGAGTGAATTGTCCAGAAGAATCTGTTAATGCATAGTCAGAAAAAGCGCCATCACTACTTTGGGCATAAACAAGTATACCTTGAATGGGAGCATGTGAATTTACGTCTGTTACAGTTCCTGTGATCGCACCCGAATGCACAAGGGCAATGTTCACGTTGCTAGTCATTGAACCGGCTGTCACGAAAATGCCTGTTTGCGTTCCAGATAAGTATCCTGTTGCACCATAAATGTATCCAGCAGTCACGTTGTATGTCCCGGTTTGAAGGTTTTGAATAATTTGATAATTGCCGTTCGCATCGGTTACGGCAGATCCACTGCTTGCACCGTCTGAGCTTTCGACATTCACAAAGGCCAAATAAACAGGCAAACCAGATGCTGCGTCAGTTACTTTTCCCGAAATGCCGCCTGAAACATTCATAGCTATGTTAACATTTGAGGTTTGTGCACCTGCAGTCACGACTACGTTATCCACTTGTTGATCGATGAAACCTGGAGCTGATGCAGTCACTGAATAGGTTCCTGTATCAAGAAAACTGGTTATTGTATATTGTCCCTGAGCATTTGCAGTAGCTGATCCACTTCCTATATTACCTGAAGTGCCTGAAGCTGAGACCGAAGCCCCAGGAACAGGTACTGAAGTCGCAGCGTTGACAAATTGAGAAGTTCCATTGTTCACAGAAGAATGGAGTGTCGTGATTGAAATGCCTGCAATAACTCCCACTAGCAGCAAAGCGACTAGGAGGTTTGCTGTAATTTTGTTCTTGATCAATCTATTTCAACCTCCAAACAATACCTAAAGTTAGAGAATTCACCTTTGAATCAGATGAAAAATCCGCAGTTTCTTTCAAGAAAGAACATTGTTTCGTCATATTAATCGCCAAAATTCCATGCCCTTTTAACGCTTTGAACTTTAATAAGCAATTGTGGTAACAGAAAGAAGCATCAAACTTTTTCGTTATTTTTGCCCCAAATATTCACATTCGTTTCAGCTTACTATCTTGGTTTCTTTTTACATGATGTTGATGAAGGCGATAGTTTTTTCTCAAAGACTACGGGGGCACCTTTTTTAGCAAGCTTGTTGGGTTCGAACTTACTACAGTTTGAAGGCTTAAACTCACTTTACTTTCACTTTAGTCTCCACTCTTCAGAGAGGTCGTTTAAGATAGCAGTTTAAAAACTAAAAACGCCTTCCTATTCTAATATAAGGAAAAATTGAGAAGTAATGCCAAAATGTAATTTCTTGGTAGAACTTTCTAAATCGGTTTTCAAACTATACATTAGGAGATGAATCTTTAATGGCGAAACTTCGCTTTGACAAGTCAATTAGGAAATACAAGAACAATAAGAGAATCTACGAGTATGACCGAATAACGCTTGTATTCCCACAAAAATACCATGACTTATTGAAACCTCTTCAAGATAAGAAATTGTCAATTTACATTACAAGAACGGATAGAGGCCTAAACATTTCATTATCCGAAGACCAGAAGCCTTGATTTCTAAAGGCATTTCTTCTGCTAATTTTTGAGCAAACCGTTGAATTCTATTTCGACTTAGGAAATCAGTTGGGAAATCGCTCGCCGCAATTACCTCAAGGGCAATTCTTTAAAATGAAGATTAGATAAATGTGCCCGACAAAACGTTTCGGCATGAAAAAAATACCCCTGCAAAACATCGAAAGAACGCTAAATCCATAATACCATATCCATGAAAATACAGATTTTGCATAAATAGGGTCTCTTAGAAAATTTTTCCCAAGACATTTTTGCATGACGAAAGATTTTGCCTCACGCAAAACGGCAATTTTAGCCTCAAATAATGTAATAAACAACCTTTGAAGCAAGTTTCCTTAAGGTGAAAAGCTAATTTGGCAAAAATAACTAAAAAGAGAACGGGGGTTGACCCTACAAAAATATCCGGACCATACTCACTCCTGGCAGTGATGCTTTTGGTTGCAGAAATCCTTTTCGCAATTTGGTTTTACAAATCTCAAAGTTCCATCGAAAGAACCATCGCAGGTTCAATATTAGCACTGGTTTTCATATCTCTAATGATTCTTGTCTTTAGGATGAACGGAACAACCAACAAGGAAAAAACGCAAACCGTTAATCAACTCTTTCAAGAGATTGCTAAAGAAGTTACAACGATACTTACAAATCTTTATTCAACAAATCCTCTCTTCAAGTCTATTCAATATTCTTTCGCAAGTAGCCTTATTGCATTCAAGGCTGACAGAGCTGAGGTTTCCATGCTTGAAACAGAAGGCTCAACCGCGTTAACATACATGAACCTTTTATCGATTCGCGTTGAGGGCAGTTTGCTTATGGGCTTAAACACAGGATAGGCGGCTTTCCAACAATGTTCCAAAACCGTAACTCCTCCATTTTTGAAGACACCATTAAATACGTCGGGACTTATTGGTTTTGGAGAGGAAATTGTTACCAATGACTCTCCATGGTTTGTTTTTTGAATGCTGAAACTAGTTATTGGATATACGTCTTTTGTTGTCAGAACGATTGCAGGAGGTTCAACAGATTCTTTCAGCCCGAAGAAGTTTGGATCAACAATGCCCCGCAGAATCCGCCTATATACAGTCTGATAAGGCTGAGGCTTAGCGCCATGCGACCGTAAGCCATCAAATTCTATGTCCGCAAGTTCTATGGGTGTAGCAATAATGACGTTCTCGAAAACAGCTTCTTTGTTATTCGAATACAGCCTGTAAGTTCCGCTAGAAGTCTTTTCTATCTTGTCAACTTTTTGACCTAGTTTAACAGCCGCTTTTGAAGCATTCGCCAAGTAAACAGGCAAACTGCTGTTGCCCTCATCCAAGCTGTAAGTTAATCCAGAGTAAACTCCAATCAAAGCCGAAACCCCCGCAAAGCCCCCCAAGTCAGCATTTTGAGAGTATATGGTTCTTGTGAGGGGGGTTACAACTTCATCTATGAAAGCCGAGCTTACTCCGCTCTCATTCAACTTTTCCAAAAAGGACATTTCATACCACTGTTTAAGACCGACGGATTCAAAAAGATCACTAATATCTGCGGGATTTTTTAGTTCTTCTTGGTATAGTTTAGCAACTTGTTTTCTTGCTTTTCTGAGAAGCAAGAAAGTTCTCGCTAAACTAAGCCGATACTTAGCAAGAAGATTAAAGGTAGTAGCAAAGGACTGCTTGTTTGACCTAAAAATGATTTTTGAGCCATTCCACACTGCAAAATTTTTGCTGTCTTCAAGGGACGCTATTTTTAGTTTTTCTGCATTTATTATATCCAAAAGGGTTTTGTTGAAACCGTTGAAGAAGGCAGCACCTAATTCTATTTTGACTCTAGATTCTTTGTATGTTAGGATTCTGCCGCCTATTCTGTTTTGAGAATCGTAGATGGTTATGTTTACGTTTGAAAGATACTTGCGGGCAAAATAGGCAGCCAAACACCCTCCTATGCCGGCACCAACGATTGCTAAATTCGTCATTGCATTTTCGAAAATATATACACATGGAACAGAGATAAACCTAAGTGCAGAAGAGCTTCTGCCAAAATTTTACGAAACTATCTTAATCCTTAATCACTGTCGTTTGCAATAACCAACGCAGGAATTGTGATTAAAAGTGCTTGGTAACAGGGTGAGTGGAACTTTAGAAAATTCAGCCCCCATTTTTCTAAAATAATGGGTTGATTTTCAACAAGCTACTAAGCATTAGACCTAGAGTAAATACAATAGCTATTATCACAAAATCCTTGGCCAAAACTTCGCCCAATTTGAAAAGTTTCTTTGTGTCTGCTTTATCTTTGAATAAAGTTTGCCTTTTTTGGATCAAACGCAGAGTGATAAAGCTTCCAAGAGTTGTCAATATAATGTAATAAATAAGTGGTAACTGAAATAGTACGCCCACTAGGACCATCAATGGAATCATAACGTAGCCCAAAGCCACGGTCAAAACTAGGCCTCGCCTAAAACCCAAAATTATCGGTATCGTTCTGGAGCCACTCTGGAAGTCCGAAGCAAAATCACCCAAATCCTCCCACAAACTGTTCACTGCCGTTGTTACGCCGATAAGCAAAATCAACATGATTATGCTGATTGAAAACACGTTAAAGAAGGCTGCAATAATCATAATTGGAACTGCGCCCACTGTAAAATTAATGATTGGTTTGTAAGCGGTTTTTCGAAGCCTGAAAGGTGGAACTGAATATATTATTCCAAAAAAGATGCCCAGCCCAACAAATAGGAGGACAAATGGCATCAATGTTACAGCACCCAAAGCTATAGACACTGCCACAAACCCAACTGCAACAAATAAGCCAAATTTACCCAATTTCTTAGTGAACTTAGCCCGAATTGGATCAGACAAGACGTCCAAGTCCATATCGCAAATGTTATTCATAGCGTCGACTGCACTCCAAATACAAAAAACAATAACGCCCAGAAAAAGTGCTGCAGGCCAAACGAGCGCTTGACTCATAAGGAAGGTCGTTCCGACTGAAATCATGAAGAGCATCAAGCCCCGTTCAACAGAAATAAATTGGGCAAAGCCCCTCAAATCTTGGAACATGCAAACCTAAACAAAAACACCCTTTCTTAAGCTTTTCATGCTAAGAACCGAATTGAACCAATAGAAAATCTTCAGTATACAAGAGTCTTACTTGTTTTTTGCGACATCGATTCGAGTTTGCAATTCGTTTGTGGTCAGAGCTTTGGAATGCTTACTTCTTGTGGAAAATTTGGCTACTATTCAACAAAGGCTTGAATTATTTACAAAATATATCCAAGTTTTTTATGGGTAAAGTATCAACGTACTTGATTATTATTGGATTGATCGCTTTGGTGCCCGCTATTGTTTTTACTATATTTTATTTTAGTCCCCAAGCATTAATTCCAAATACAGGTGGTTGGTTCAACGCGTGGTTTATCGGTTTTGTTATTGCTTTCGTTGCATTGTTTCTTTATGTGGTTGATTTTGGGCTTATGATTTTAGGTCTAATTATAATGAAGCGTAATTCGGAATAAATTTCAAAGAATGGGAGAATTAAAACGTAACAAAAATTTTTCCAGAATCTGATTATTCTGTTTTGACCTAGAATCATTGGCGTTTTGGGGTAACCGTTTCAACCTTGCGGACCTAAATTAAGAAGAATGTTTCTTAGAAAGAAATAAAAAAAATAATTTTGTTTATGTTTTTCGGGATTCAATTATACCTCGGCATTTGTCGGCGTACTGGCAGTATTCGAGGCATGCGGCTGATTTGTCGGGTCGTTTCCATTCGGCTCCGCAGCTGGGACATGTTGTTTTGTCTTCATCACTCCAAATTTCAAGATCGCCGCCGCAAACATGGCATTTGATGTAGGCGGGTTTAGGCTGAAGTAGATCTCGAAGTCCTGGGCAGGTTTGAGGGTTCTTTTCTGCGGCTTTACCATTAGAGCTCAACTATTTCACCTCCAATCTTTACCTCGTACTCTTTAACTGGAATTTTTTTGCCTGCGCCCTCGATCGCTTTGTTTACTGCCCATTTTAGGCCAGTGCAGCATGGTACTTCCATGTGGACAACGGTTATTGAGGCAATGTTGTTTTGTTGTAGGATGTCGGTTAGTTTTTGGGCGTAGGCTCTTGCGTCGTCGAATTTAGGACAACCTATTATTACTCGTTTTCCGACCATGAAGTTGTGGAAGTTTTTTAGGGCAACAGGTGCGCAGTCGGCTGTAAGTAGGATGTCGGCATTTTCGAAGAACGGGGCTTTTATTGGAACGAGGTTTAGTTTTATGGGCCATTGAGGTTTCTGTTGTGCCTCTTTAGTTTGGCTGGTTGCTTGTGGAATGGTTGTTGGCTTGTTTTTTAGGTGTTCGTGAACTTCTTCCTCGCTGAAAGCTGGCGCTTCACGTTCGGTTATGGTTATGGCCCCTTGAGGGCACTGTCCCAAGCAGGCTCCTAATCCGTCGCAGTAGGTTTCCTTGAGAATTTTAGCTTTTCCATTAACGATTTGAAGTGCGCCTTCCGCGCATTTTGGGATGCAGCTTCCGCAGCCGTTGCAAAGATTTTCGTTTATGTTTACGATTTTTCTTTTCATATTACTTTTCTCCTTTTAGGCATTTTCCGCCGGATGGGCAGAATTTTTGGGCATGGTTTTGGATGGCTTCGAAGATGGGCTTCAGGGTTTCTTGGTTGACTGAGTAGATGTGTTTTTTACCCTTTTTTTCAATGGTGATAAGGTTGCATTCGAGCAGAGGTTTTAGGTTGTGGGATATCATGCTTTGTTCTTGCCCTAAGGCTGTAGCCAGTTCGTTCACACTCATGGGTTTTTCCATTAGTTGTTCGACAGCAGCAAGTCGAGTTGGGTTTGCTAGGTTATTGAAGAATCGATAGCAAATTGTTGTCAACCCTTTTTTCATTCGTTTCCATCCTTTATTACATGAATAATAATTCATATGAATATTTATTCATATAAAGTTAATGGTTCAGTAAAACCAATACCAAGGAAACCAAGAATAGTTCTGAAACTATTCCATTAACCAAGCTAAGTAATACAGAAGGCTATTTGCTAAATTTTACATCCGGCTTAAGCTGCGGCACCATTTTTCTTAAAGCTAACAAAACCATCAAGTTTACTGCAAAAATCAATGCAAGCAATTCATAGCGAACTCCAGCAGGTAAAAAAGCAGTGTCGACAAACAATTGGAAGTTTTGGACCCCGGCTAGAAGATTCATCGAGCCCATGCCAAGTGTTACGATTGTAAGTAGTATAGCTGCATAAAAGGAGATACGTTCTTTGATTTTGAAAAGTAAAACATATGAAAAACAGAGAATTGGAGCATAATATACTAATGCGCCTAAAATGCCCAGAGGCCAACCAAGAGGATTTAATTCAATAGCCAAACCAGTTATGTCAATAGAGTAGATAGTAGTTGCAATGTCAAACATCCAAAATCCTAACACAACACCCTGAAAAGAAAATAACAAGTTTCGCCATTTCTCGGAACCGTCGAACCATAATTTTGGATCTTTGTTTTTCAGCTTAACGTATGTGATGCTAGATGCAAAGAAAAGCATAATTAACAAGTACATTAGACCCAGCCAAGCATCGCCACCTTTGAAGAGCTCAATAATATTGAATACCCAGATTAGCGCAATTGCAACAAGAAAGCCTTGAGCTAAAGAAATTAGCGAACGCATAACTGGGTTCAACCTCTTTTGGTTTATCATAAGATTACTACATAACCTTTATTCCCAAACCAAACTAACTCAGCTACCACGTTTATAGTGAAATAAGCAAAAGCCTGTACTTTACAAACACTTGAATAATTGCAGTATTCTTCCACAAATCGCATTAACTTAAGTGAAAAACCGGAAAGGATCCAATAATATTAGAGATCGTACCTACCCAAATCAGCCTGGGAACCACATTTAGGAGTAACAAAATAAAAAATCGCTCCGCACTGGTTACAATGGCACTCCTGGTTTTTGGTTCGCTCTACTTTTAATGAACCACATTTTGGACAACGAATTTCAATGTTTGGCGTTTCCGGGTTCCTCATGTTAGTTTGAACTTTTTTGCTATTAAATATTACGACAGCCATGG
>Ga0182021_10010282_pt1 | contig 11098 bp, 7 predicted proteins | sample 612E3MmetaG_FD_120493 | JGI IMG/M metagenome (GOLD analysis project Ga0182021, IMG submission 120493) | Permafrost microbial communities from Stordalen Mire, Sweden - 612E3M metaG (Illumina Assembly) | ecosystem: Environmental > Terrestrial > Soil > Wetlands > Permafrost | place: Sweden...
TCGACTGGGATCACCCGCGGGTTCGGCGGACGGCACCACGACTGCCAGTCCAACGCGACCTACAGGGAACACGTCCGGCGCATCGTGACGGCCATGGTCGAGCACTACGGCCGCAATCCGCAGGTCATCGGCTGGCAGGTGGACAACGAGCTGGGCAACAGCCACGACGATCTCTGCCATTGCGCATCCTGCACGACGGCGTTCCGGTCATGGCTGGAGAAAAAGTACGGCACGATCGACTCGCTGAACCGCCGGTGGGGAACCGACTTCTGGAGCCAGGGGTACGACAGCTTCGAACAGGTGCCAACGCCGCGGCCTACGCCTAACGGCCACAGCCCGTCGCTTCTGCTGGATTGGAAGCGCTTCCACTCGGACCTCATCATCGACTTCTTTCGTTTCCAGGCTTCCATTATCCGGCCGAAGGCGGTGAACCAGTTCGTCACACACAATCTCATGGGGTTCGCGGAGGTGGTGAACTACTTCGATCTCGCACCCGAACTCGATTTTGCGACGCAGGACCAATACCCCTGGGGGTTCTGGGAGAATCCATCGGACTATGCCAGTGATCGGGACGGGGCAAGCCTCGACCTCGTTGCCGGCCTGAAAAGGAAAAGCTTCTGGGTCATGGAGCAGCAGTCAGGGCAGACCGGGTGGGAGATCCTTGCCCCGGATCCCGAGCCCGGACAGCTGGCGCTCTGGGCCGCCCAAGGCGTGGCGCACGGGGCCGATGCCGTGGTCTTCTACCGGTGGCGGACGTGCACCTCGGGCACCGAGCAGTTCTGGCACGGGATCCTCCCGCATTCGGGGATCCCCGGCCGCCGTTACAATGAGCTGAAGGCTTTTGTCGAGCAGGTCTCGCCGATCATGGACGAGATGTCGGGCGCCCTGTCCGGTGCCGAGGTCGCCCTGTTCTATTCATACGAACAGAGCTGGGCGTTCAGGATCCAGCCCCATCATCCCGAGCTGAAATACGTGAACCACCTCCTCACCTGGTACCGGGCGCTCTCCGAGCAGAACATCCCGATCGCATTCATCGGGGAGCAAGCTGATTTCAGCGCATACAGGCTCGTGGTTGCACCGCTTCTGTACATCAGCACGCCGCGGCTCGAGGAACGGCTCGCGGAGTACGTGAAACGAGGCGGATGCCTTATCCTCACGATGCGCACCGGAGTGAAGAACCAGGATAATGTCTGCATGTCCACGGGACCGCTGCCGGGCGCCTACGGCAGCCTCCTGGGGATCGAGATACCGGAGTACGATTGCCTGCGCCGAGGTCCCGAGCAGGTTGTTTTCGACGGGACAACCTACACGTGCTCGAAGTGGCTTGATCGCGTCGAGCTGAAAGGCGCCACGGCGCTGGGGGTAAGTACGCGCAGGGGCGGCGCGGGGGGCGCTGGCAGGGCAGGCGCGGAAGGCACGGGCAGCCCGGTCATCACCGAGGCTGCGTTCGGCGCGGGAACGGCGTGGTATGTGGGCACGGAGCCCGACGCGGCGCTCGCCGCAGCCTTCATGAAACGAGCCTGCGCCACTTCCGGAGTCGCCTCGCTGGGAACCGCACCACGGGGGGTGGAGCTCGCGCGCCGCAGGACAATGAAGACCGACTACATGTTCGCACTCAACTACACCGCCGAACCCCAGGTCCTGCGCGTCCCTGCCACCTGGAAGGCTCTGGTCGGCGGGGCCGAGCTGGGACCGTACGGGTTCAGCGTCTTCACCGTGAAAAGACGGGAGCGTTCGTAGGTCCAGCGCCCGTGGATTTCCCATCACGATGCGAGGGACCTCTTCCATTCCATCATCAAGGTCGTCAGTCTGGATGACACGAGAGCGAACGTGCTCCCTCTGGCGAGGGAGGCATGCGCCTCTTCCTTCCGGCCGGCAAGAGCCAGCTCGAGGACGTCCGCTGCTGCCTTGTGGAAGTCCGCGTGGAGGGAACGCACTCTCTTTCCCGTTTCGGTCGCGCGGACGGAGCCCGGCAGCGAGTACAACCATTTGCCGAACTCGCACTTGTCGTCAACACGCACGGTCTCGACCTTCAGAGTGCCGCTGCGCCCCTCTGCGGCATCGGTCAGTTTCTGCTTCCACGCTCCATGGGCGCCGATCGCTTTATCGATCAGAACGGTAGTGGACACTGATTCCCCGCTGCCGCCCCGCGAAACGAGTGCGGGAACAAACGGAGATTCCGAGCCGGGGGCAGGCTCGGAGTCGCCGCCCGACCGGCTCTGCCGACCCTTGGCAGGATCATCGGCTTCCTTCCCCGTGATTCGGAACTGGGATGTCATCTTCTGAAGCTCCAGGGCCATGCCCGCAAGCTGTTCCGTCGAGGCGGACATCTCTTCGGCCGAGCTGGCCGCACTTTGCGTCACTTCGTTCACGTTTTCCACCGCGGCGGACACCTGCCTGGCGTTCGTCGTCTGCTCCTCGGTGGCGGCGGAAATGCTCTGGCTCATCTCGCTGACGCTCTGCAGAGCCGCGGCGAGCTCTTTCACGGAGGCGACCTGCTGATGCATGGAGTCCGACAGCCCTCCAATCATCTCCTGCACCTTCTGTGATGCCGCTGTTATCTGCTCCATTGCGGCCTGCGAGCCCTTCGCTGTCTGCACTCCATTGGTGACGTTTCTCACGCTCTCCTTGATCAGGGCTTCGATCTCCTTGGTCGAGGAAGCGCTGCGGTCGGCGAGCTTGCTCACTTCCTCGGCGACAACGGCGAAGCCCCGGCCGTGCTCTCCCGCTCGCGCTGCCTCGATGGCGGCGTTCAATGCGAGGAGGTTCGTCTGGTCCGCGATGTCGGCGATGACGGTGACGATGCCCCCGATCTTTTCGGAGCTCGCGGCGATCTGGTTGATTCCCGCAACTACCTGGATGACAGCCTCGGTCCCTTCCTGGGCGTTGCCGACCGACTTCGCCACGAGCCCGGAGATCTCGGCAAGATTTCGCGATACCTCCTCTATTGACCGGCTCACCTCGGCCATCGAGCTTGAGCCCTCCTCGACTGCCGCGGCCTGCGACTGGGCGTGTTCAGAGACCTGTTCCACGGAGGCGGTCAGTTCCTCCACGGAGGCGCTGGTCTGCTCGAGGGTGGACGCCTGGTTCTGGGTACCCTCGGCCAGCTTCTGGGCGCTTGCGGTGATCTGCTCAGAAGAGGAAGCAACCTGGATCGCGCTCTCCGAGATTGTTGTTACAACCGCTTTCAGCTTGGATGCCATTCTGTTCAGCGCATCCACAAGTCTTCCCACTTCGTCATGTCGACGCACGGACAACTGGCGGGTCAGATCTCCCGAGGCGATCTGCTCCGCGAACTGCACGCCCTGGCCGACCCGCCGGACAATCGAGAGGGAAATAAGTACAGAGAGGAGCAGGGAAACCAGGATTCCGGCCGCGCCGATCGCCGCTGCAATCCGTGCCATCGAGCTCGAAAGCGCGGTGTTCGAGTTCGCCGTATTCCGTGCGCTGAGCACGTTCAACTCCGCAAGTTTTCCGAGTGAATCAGCGGCCAACTGCGCGAGGGTTCGCTTTGAGCCCATCAGGAGCTCCAGGGCGTCATCCGGATGTCCTGCGTCGGCCAATCCCATGGCTTCCTGCTCCGAAGCAGCGTACTCCTTGTCGGCCGCCTTCCAGGCCTCAAAGAGATCGCGATTGCCCGTGGTCGTGATGCTCGTCTCGTAGGCCGCGGCTTCGTCTTGCATCTTTGCACGGAAATCCGTGATCTTCTTCCTGTAGTTTTCCCTGTCTTCCTGGGTCTTGGAGAGAACGTAATCACGAACGTTGATTCGCGCGCGCTGAAACGATTCATCCAGGGAAAGCAGATGCGAAATGGGAACCGTGTTCTTCTCGAACAGCCCCCTGTCGGCGGCGGCCATGCGCCGCATGCTCAGCACGCCGATTGCCCCGATCAGCAAAATGATCGCAGCGGCCGCAATCGCTGATCCCAGCAGACTCGTCTTGATCGAAATCGCTTTGCCAGCCATCAGGTGGTCTCCCTTCTCCGTCATGAGTGAATGATGGATGAGATGACGCAAGAAGGATGCCACTCTCGGTTGTATGCCCGTCTTGGTCGAAAGATGACAAAAAGAGTCAGGATATCAAGTACTGACCGAATAAGACTGGATATATATTATTTATTAGATATTCTTTCAGGTGAACACCGTTCCACTGTTCCATTGTTTCCGAGGAACACATGTTTGATGCACGATCGTTCGCGCCGTAAGTATCTTCCGCCTATGATCCTGCGAATCGGGACGAGCGGGTACAGCTACAAGGAGTGGAAGGGGACGTTTTATCCTGAAGATCTCAAACCAGCCGACATGCTTTCCTATTACGGCGAGCGCCTGGGCACGGTGGAGATCAACAACACCTTCTACCACATGCCCACGAAAAAACTCCTCCAGGGTTGGGCGTCGCAGGTGCCTGCTGCGTTCCGATTCGTTCTGAAGGTCTCGCAGAAGGTCACCCATTACAAGCGTCTCAAGGACGTCGAAGAGGAAGTCGCCTACCTGAGGGAGACGATTCCCGTGCTCGGGGAAAAGCTCGGAGCCCTTCTCGTGCAGATCCCGCCGAACCTCAAGAGAGACGACGAGCGGCTGTCCGTATTCCTCGACCTGATGTCCGGCGTCCGGATGGCCCTCGAAGTCCGCAATGATTCATGGCTGGTTCCGGAGGTCCTTGCGCTCCTCGAAAAGCGCGGCGTCGCGCTGGTCACCAGCGAGACCGACGAGGACCCGGAGCCACGGCTCGAGCGCACGGCATCGTGGGGGTACCTGCGGCTGCGAAAAATGGCATACGACGAGCGCGAGCTTGCCCTGTGGTCGAAGAAGATCGCTGCGCAGGCCTGGGCCGAGGCCTTCGTCTTCTTCAAGCACGAACAGATCGGGCCGGGTCTTGCGCAGAAGCTGACCGAGGTCGCTGCGAAATAGGGGCGAGGGCGCGTTCTGCCTGCGGTTGGGGAGATTCATCGCCCCCGACGCGGCAGCGCGACCAGGAGTGCAAGCGGCGCAGCCATCAGTAGCCACATTGCCGCTCGGAGCCCCGCAGCTTCCGCCAGGGCTCCCAGGCCGAGGGGGATCAGCCCTCCGCCCAGTCCCGCGAGTGCGCTCACCGCAACGGCAATGCCGCTCTGACCGGGCAGGACCGCGTACAGCCGGGCCTGGAGAATCGCATACCACCCGGCCCGCAGCCGGCGCAGCACTTCACCGCGCCTTTCCAATTGTCAGATACAGTCCGCGCCAGCCCGCACCGAGCGCGGAAGCCGCCACGAGTGCGACGAGACCGACAGCCGAGCCCGCAGACCCGGCGAATGTCCAGCGCGCCATGTTCTGGTCACGGCGGGAAGGCTCGCGGTCCATCAGCTCTGCCGGGGAGAAAGTCACGAAGGCACCCGATGCGGGATAGAAGGCGATGAATGAAACCAGGAGAACGAGGAACGACCTGCTTGCCGCGGTGAGAACCAGGGAGAGACCAAAGAACACCCCACCAGCGATGACCAGGCAGCCCTCCCGGGCGCCGTCCGCGAGAGGACAAACGCGGGAAAACGTGCGATGAGTGAACGTCAATGTCTGTTCATGGGTGCCGCAGAATCAAACGACTATTCTTCCGCGGGACTGCCCTCGGGAATTCTCACGGCGTGTTTCTTGAGATCCGCGGGCGCAATCAAATGCCGGGGCAGGAAGGCCCGTCCCGCAATGAATGTCGGGATGACGGCGCTCGCGATGACCGTGGCTACGAGGGCGGAATACTGCGCCCGGGAGATGATCCCGTGGCTGAATCCATAGAGGGCCGAAATGGTGCCGAACGTGAGACCGGTGGACATCAGGAGCGTGTAGTACCAGCGCTCCTGCTTCTGCTTCCGGAAACGTGAGATGACCGGGTACAGGCCGACGATCTTCGACACCACCTTTGCCAGGAACAGGAAGAGAAACACCGCCGGCGCCGCGATCAGGGCCGGAATGGAGACGAAGGACCCGGCGCGGATGAAATAGAACGGAGTGAGAAATCCGGTCACCAGGGTTCGGAGCCTGCGCAGCCACAGGTGCTCGGCGGTGGCGAACTCCGCGAGGACGATCCCGACAACATAGGCGGGGAGCACGGCTTCGCTTCCCGACCAGTACGCCAGGGCGCCCAGCCCGAGCAGAACCGCGATGATCCACTTGGTCCTGATGGCCGCTGTCCGGTTTCCATACACCCGGGTGATGAGCTTCGTGATCGTCGGCAGCAGGGCGATGAGGACTGCGCTGGCGCCGATGAAGACGAGCGTCTTCCACGTGAAGGGCGAGAACATGAGCCCGAGGACGATGACCGTTCCCAGGTCGTTGACGAAGCAGGCGCCCAGGATGCCCTTCCCGAAATCGGTCTTGTTGAGGCCGGTTTCGAGCATGACCGCGTAGACGACCGCCATCGACGTGGTCGAGAGCGCAATGCCCGCCAGGAAGCTCGAGGGAACGGCCCAGCCGAGGATGAATCGAGCCACCGCGGTACCGCCGGCAAAGGGCGCGAGGAAACCCACGATCCCGACGACCGAGACTTCGCGGAGCTTCGTTCGTATCACCGACGGGTCGAGCTCCGCGCCGGCGAGGAACGTGAGGAGGACGGCGCCCGCGGAGGCGAGGAACTGCAGCCACTGTTGACTGCCGCCGAGTGAGCCCGCGCCGAAGAAGTGATCCGCAATGGCCGCCGCTGCGACACCGAGGCAGATTTCAACGAGTGCGATCGAGATGTCCAGGTGGTACGCGATGACCGCGGCGACGACGGAAATGCAGAGATAAATGGCGGCGAGAAAGAAAATCGGTTCCATGGGGCACTCCTCCTGATTCTGACGTGCGGTTGTCAGGTAGGAGTCATCAGCCCCCGCCGGGCGGTTCTACGGCGAACTCCATCGCCACTCTTTGCTGCTCGAAAATAATCGCCAGCCGCCCGCGGAGTCAAGGACTGCCCTTGAAGCCCCCGAACATCATCGGCCATGATCGGCCGATGCAGCAGGTGATCGGGCACGTGGCATTCCTGGTGAAGGAGTACGACGAGGCCATCGCATTCTTCACCGAGAAGCTGGGCTTCCGGCTGGTCGAGGACACGCGGAGGGGCCCCGACAAGCGATGGGTCGTTGTTGCGCCGCAGGGTGCGTCCGGCACGTCCCTGCTCCTCGCCCGGGCTGCAACGGAAGAGCAATCGCGCCTGGTCGGCAGCCAGGGGGCAGGCCGCGTTTTCCTCTTCCTGCAGACCGACGACTTCTGGCGTGACTACAACGGCATGCGGGGGCGCGGCGTCACGTTCCTGGAAAGCCCGCGCGAAGAAGCCTACGGCACGGTGGTGGTGTTCCATGATCTGTACGGGAACAAGTGGGACCTTCTGGGATTGAAAGGAGCGGTCAGGAGTTCTCCGTGAGGATCTCGCGAATCTTGCGGAGGAAGTCTTCTCCTCGAAACGGCTTCTGGATGAAATTGATCGCCCGCGTCGTCACCCCATGGTGGACAATGGAGTCGTCCGTGAACCCCGAGACATAGAGAAGCCTCATCCCCGGGCAGAGAACCAGAACCTTCTCGGCGAGCTCTCTACCGCTCATCTTCGGCATGACGACGTCCGTGATCAGAAGGCGGATCCCCGAACCGCGGTCTGCCACGGCGGCGATGGCCTCCTCGCCGCCGGCAGCATCAAGGACCGTGTAGCCGTTCTTTTGCAAAAGGGTGCGGACGTACCCGCGCACGGAATCCTCGTCTTCCACAAGGAGGATCGTCTCCGTGCCGCGCAGGATGGTGCGCGCTGAGGGGAGAGCCTGCTCGGCGGGTTCTTCTTCCGATGCGAGCGGGAAGTAGATCGTAAAGGTCGTCCCCCGGGACGGCGCGCTGGTGCAGTAGATGTAGCCGTTGCTCTGCTTGATGATCCCATAGGCCGTGGACAGGCCGAGCCCGGTTCCCTTTCCGTCCTCCTTGGTCGTGAAGAACGGCTCGAAGATGCGCGGCACGATGTCGCCGCTCATCCCCACCCCCGTGTCGACCGCGGAGAGTCTCATGTATTCACCCGGCAGCATTTCGGGGTGGTCGCGGAGAAAATCCGCATCGGGCACGTCGCGAACTGTTTCCAGCGTCAGGGTGCCACCCGCGGGCATCGCGTCACGCGCGTTGACGGCAAGGTTCATGATCACCTGCTCGACCTGCCCGGGATCCGCCTGGATATTTCCGGCCGCGGGATGCAGCCGCGTGACGAGCTCGATGTCTTCTCCGATGACCCGGGCGAGAATTCCCTCGGCCCCGCGCACAAGAGCATTCAGCGAGACCACACGCGGCTGGAGAACCTGCTTCCTGCTGAATGCCAGGAGCTGGGCCGTCAGCCGGGATGCCCTTTGCGCCGCATGGGAGACCTCCGCAATCTCCCTCTTCAATACCTTCCCCTCGTCGGCAGCTTCGCTCAGCATGTCGCAATAGCCGCTGATCACGGTGAGGATATTGTTGAAATCGTGGGCGATTCCACCGGCGAGCCTGCCGATCGCTTCCATCTTCTGCGACTGCTGAAGCTGTTCCTGGCTTCTCCGCAGCGCGTGCTCCGCCGCCCGGGCTTCGGTGACATCATGGCTGATGCTCCCGAAACGGAACCCCTTCGCGGTGCGAATAGGGAAAAAATACTGACGGAGATGACGGATGTTTCCGTCGGGACGCTGCAGCGTGGCCTCGATGGAGCGGTTGATGAGGTCTCCCCCGCCCGTTGTGAGCGCCGCGCGGAACCGAGCTTCGAGAAACGCTTCGTCGTCGGGGATGCGCCGCTCGGGTGCAATCATCATGCTCATCAGCCGCCAGGCGGGCATCCCCAGCACTTCGGCGCGCGAGAGTCCGGTCAGCACCTCGGAGCTCCGATTGAACTCGATCACCCTGCCTTCCTCGTCGAAGAGGATGATCCCTTCAAAGGACTGCTCGATGAAGCCGCGAAACCGCGCCTCGCTTTCCCTGAGATGTTCCTCGACCTCTTCGCGCTCGGTCACGTCGTGCAGGAGAAAAAGCCGCCCCGACGCCCTGATTCCACTCTCCCCCTGGAGACGCGATACGCTCACGTGATACCACCTCGTCCTGTCCTGCAGCTCCACCCTGATCGTGTCGGTGACTGACACGGCGTCGGCGTACAGACGAAGTGCGTCGTTCCAGGGAGGAGGCAGCGCCTCGAAGGTGTGCCCCACCGCCCTGCGGGCATCAGGTCCGATGACAGCAAGGGCGCTGGGGTTGAAATCCAGCACGCAATTGCGGGAATCGACGACGAGGGCAATGTCGTGCATGGTTCGCGCGATCATGCTGCCGGAAACCGGGGCAACGTCGGCGAGCCGCGACCGGAAAAGCGCGGTCGACATCAGAACCCCTGTGAATGCAAGGGCAACGGAGGTCCAATCGATGCCGCGCGAGATCGTCAGACCAGACTGGTACAGCATGTTTCCCGCGAACGGCAGAAGGATCGCGGTGACGAAGAGCAGCGTCTGGCTTCTCAGAGGCGGTTGGAAATCACGCAAGGACCGGGCCAGGAAAACTATGGCCGCGGCAAGGAGAAGGTACGTGTAGGCGATGTGAATCCAGTACAACGGTCCCCTCGAGAAGAAGAGCAACGGCACGGGGCCTGCGAGATCCAGATGATAGCCGAAGGCAAACAAATGCGAGGCACCGGAAAAGAAGAACAGCAAAAGCGCCGCCAGAGGTTCGATCAGGAAGACGGCGAATCGACGAGGAGAAAGCCATCGCGTGAGCCCGCTGAGCCGGAGAATGATAGCCAGAAGGCACAGGACGATCACAAGGGTGGAGCTGACGTGCAGCTTCATGAAAAAAGCTTTGAAGGCCACCTCGACCGAGATCACTTCCAGGGCGTAGATGAAAGCACCGAAGGAGGCAACGAGCATGAGTGTCGCGTAGGCGAATATGTAGGGGAGATGACGCCGGGAAAGAGCATGAAATGAAACAGCGAGTAGTATGACTCCCGAAATGAGGAAAGGGAGAACCAGGGGGGAATAAGACATTTCACATAGAGTATAGAACCGCCACCGGTTTCTGTCATGCCGTCTTGCAGCCGCGCTCCGCGGTTGCTACAGTTGCCGAGTCCCCGGAAAAAGGAGATGCAAAATGGTTGAATGGAAAGCTGGCACCGTAGATGTGTCCCCCCGTGAAGCACGGACATCAAAGATCATTTTGCCAAGCGCATCGATGCGGGAACGCTCCAGGCGGCTGGTTTCCTGCTCGCGCGGGACGGCAAGGTCTTTTCGTACGAGGTTTCGGGGAAGCGGACATACCTTCCGGAATCGGACGACCTTGCCCCTGATTCCCTGAAGCGCATCGCTTCCATCACCAAGGTCTTCGGTATTTCGACGGCACCCTCGGTGCAGATGTAGTTGCCGCCAACGGTGTCGAAAAGAGTGAGCATCTTTCTCATGGCCTTCCGGAATCCCTTCCTATCACGCGCTGACCGGCGCCGCATACCCGATGCCGAAGCGATCGGTGACCGGTATGCTGACGTGGCGCTCCCGGATCTGGCGGAACCGTTCGGGGTCCGTCACGACTTCCGCCGGCCTCTTGACGCTCCGCACCAGAAAGTCCGCCTCGGGCGGGTAGCAGGCGATGGGGACGCCGTTTTGTGGATCGAGCTGTGCATCGCCCGGCAGGCGGGTCACCTTCGCATTCGTCGGGAGTTTCGCATTCTGGTAGCGAAGGTCCATGCTCCAGCGGACGTGGTCGGTCTTGTTCTTGAAGCTCGCGTGCGCGGTTCGATTGGTCACCAGAAGGACACCACCCTTATGGACGGGGCACGCGACACGGTGACCGGTCCGCGGAAACTCCTTCGGATCGATCTGCAGGTATTTCCCGTTCTCTGAAACCTTGTGACGGACGACCGGGCTTCGATGGCTTCCCGGCATCACGTACATGCACCCGTTCTCCTCGTTCGCATCCACCAGGGGGAGCCACAGGGTCACCACGAGGCTCTTGTCGCAGTACGGCTCGAAGTAGCTGGAATCCTGGTGCCAGGGAACCTCGCCGTACCCGTAGTTGGGGATCTTCGGCCGCAGGCGGTACACGGAGCTGGCGATGATCTCCTCGCCGACGAGCTGCTCGGCGATGTTCACGAGGTTCGGATTGCCGATCAGGTGAAA
>Ga0182021_10010283_pt1 | contig 11098 bp, 10 predicted proteins | sample 612E3MmetaG_FD_120493 | JGI IMG/M metagenome (GOLD analysis project Ga0182021, IMG submission 120493) | Permafrost microbial communities from Stordalen Mire, Sweden - 612E3M metaG (Illumina Assembly) | ecosystem: Environmental > Terrestrial > Soil > Wetlands > Permafrost | place: Sweden...
GAAAAAGAAAAAGCTGTCCAGAAAAAAGATGATCCTCTAAAGGACAAAGAAAAAGCCGTACAGAAGAAGGGTGAAGATGAGAAAAAAGAAAAAGAAATTCATAAAAAGGATGACCCTTCAAAAGAAAAGGAGAAAGTCAAATCGAAATAAATAATAAAGAAGCAACAGGGTAGTATTATTTCAGGTAACTTATAAGGACTGCCAAAGTAAATAAATGACATGGAAAGTAATACAAATGAAATCATTGTGGTATCTGCTGACGATGAAATGCCGCCGGAATTTCAATATCTGGAACAGCTGATAGCTTTCCGGTTGGGCAATGGCAGGATGCCTGTATTTCCGGATCTTAATCGTTGGACTTTGCCAATGAAAAACTATCTTCTTGACGCGAAGTTAACAGACCAGGAGGACTCGATGTGCCTGTTATTAATTGCACTGGCTCCCCATGCGATTCCCGAGCTGTTCGACCGGGCTATCCAGGAAAAAATTAAAACGTCAGGAGATTTCCCGGAAATAGGAGGTATGCGGGGTAAAAATTTCCGGGGTTTTCTGCCAACAGGTCAGACAGCAGTCTTCCTTCTGGCTGGTGATGACCGGAAAAAACAGATGGAAATTGAGCAGTTATTCTGGTCTGACAAGGAATTTTACAGGAAGAAAATACTCTGGCTGGAAGAACTTCCACAGGGAGAGCCGGTTATGAGCGGTAAGATCATAATGGCACTGGATTATGTCAGTCAGTTTTTGTTTGGAACGTCCGCTCCACCGCATTTCAGCACAAGCTTCCCTGCAAAACGAATTAAGACGCAGCTTGGTTCGGAAGATATTATGATGAATAAGGAGATCATAAGGCATTACTCAAATTTAAAAGAGTGGATTGATTTCAATCCGAGCCTTATGGAAGAATGGGATATGAAAAAAAGACTGAAACAGGGATACCGGGTATTGTTTTATGGTCCGGCTGGCACGGGAAAGACCCTGACAGCCACGGTACTGGGAAACGAAACTTCGAAAGAGGTATACAAAATAGATCTCTCGATGGTCGTTTCCAAATACATCGGGGAAACAGAAAAAAACCTGGAATTATTATTCGCCCGGGCGGAAGATAAAGACTGGATTTTATTTTTTGATGAAGCTGATGCCATTTTCGGGAAGAGAACCAGTGTGAAAGATGCACACGATAAATATGCAAACCAGGAGGTTTCATATTTGCTCCAGCGGATAGAAGAATTCAACGGGTTGGTCATTCTGGCAACTAATATGAAAAACAATATTGACGAAGCGTTCATAAGGCGATTCAACGACATAGTTAAGTTCAGTATTCCGAATGAAGAGGAGAGGAAGGAAATATGGGTAAAATCTTTTCCTAAGAATTCAGATTATGGCGATATACCTGATAAAGTGAAGAAATATGAACTTACGGGTGGGAATATTATCAATATTATACATTTTGCAGGCATACAGGCGGTAAAAAGACATGGATTGGTCAGCAGCCAGAAATCTGAATTGGTTTCATCAGACAATAATAGCAATCCCGGCAAGGAAAAAACAGATCCCGGAAAATTGATGTTTTATCTGGATGATATAATAGAAGGGATTAGGAGAGAAATGAATAAAGAAGGAAAGCCATTCAGCCTCTGACTTCCATGCCCGAACAGGAATTGGGGCAAATCGCCTGACGCTTAAGATAGCAAAATGAGTGAATCATGCAAGTATATTATGGAATAATGTAACGATTCTGCAAAAACGACAGCCTACCTTTGCATTAGATTTTCTTAACAAAAAGAAAAATGTCAAAATTACTTTTTATGGACGGATTTGCTATGCTTAAACTCTGGGCTGTGGGATTTTTTTGGTTCCACATTAACGGAATTATACACATACTGCCTGTATTAGCTGTCCTTGCCTTATTGCTGGGAATTCTATATAATAAATTATTAATACGTAAAAATATACTTATAAAGACAAAATCATGACACAGAGAGAAACACGAATAGCTTACTATCTTGTAGCAATTGCAGTAATAGTTATTGCATTCCTGCTGTTAGGTGGCGGACCATGGATTAAAGGATTGGGACATGGACACGGCTCGCTGGGAATGACCAGTTTACGCTGGGGGCAGATTCTGATTAGTCTGGGTCTGGGTTTCCTGCTCGGTTGGATGGCTTCGAGAAGGAAATGGCGATAGCAGCAGAGAGGAGGCGTGTTTTGCAGCTTCGGTTTTATGAAAATCTGATTAGTTATTATTAACTAAGAAAAATATATATGAAAAATATAAAACGACTTGGTATCTGGATGGACCATTCAAATGCCTATCTGATGGAATTAACAAATGACATAATTCTTACGAAAAAGGTTGTCTCGGAATTATCAGACAATGAAGCAGATTTTAATTTTTACAAGGGTGAAAAACTTGTTAATAAAAAGGAACAACACCTGCAGTTAAGCTATTACAGAAAAATAGGGGATATAATTAAGAACTATCAGGATGTAGTCCTGTTCGGGCCAACTGATGCAAAAAATGAATTATTAAACCTGATAAAAACGGACCATCTTTTTGAGGATATTAAAATTGAGGTAAAAACTTCCGACAAAATGACAGAAGAACAAATGCAGACTTTTATCAGAGAATATTTTAAATAGTTTATGTCGCAAGCAGAATCCTTGTTCCCGTACACATTTGATGGGGCGGAATAGACTTAACTTTCCAAAGTATCACTTACAATAATCTGCCTATAGTTTATAAGTATTTTTCAGGAAATCTTTAAGACTTTCAGGTTTTCTTCCAATCAGTTTTTCGAGCGTATTATCCGGAAAATCAAATTCCCCGCGGGCAATGGCCATACAGAAAGTCGACAAAGCCTGGATGGTTTCTTTGGGAATGCCTGATTTTAATAATGCTGTTGAGAATGTTTCCACATCAGGTGCTGCATAATGGATTTGTTTTCCGGATAGTTCTGTCAGGATGGCAGCGATTTCGTAAAAAGTATAACTTTTGTCTGCTGAAATTTCATAAGTTTTATTTTCGTGTCCTTCACCCAGAAGAACTTCAACTCCTGCCGAAGCCATATCTTTACGAGAGGCATATGACGCCTTCCCATTCCCAGCCGGAAGGAAGATCACTCCTGAATTAAACACCTTATCGCCAATGAACACAGGCACCCCGTCCGAATAAGGTGCATGTTTCATAATGGTGTATGTCAGACCTGATTCCCTTATAAGTTTTTCAGCCAGTACATGGGCAAAAACCAACAATGCAATTGGTGAAGTATCATCATCGGTTTTTCGCTGGAAACTGGTATAGATAATATGACCAACTTTTGCTGCTTTTGCTGCATTCACGACATTTTCATGCTGTGAGCTGCGTTTAAAAATATCACTGCCTGAAACAAAATAAAGTTTATCAATTCCCTTGAAAGCTTTTAGCAGGGAATTATAGTCATTGTAATCACCATGAATCAGATTAACTCCTTTTTCTTTCAGCTTACCTGCTTTCGAAAGGTCCCTTGCCAGCACCGAAACATTTTTGGTTCCATTTCTTCTGATAATTTCGTCCACTACGGAGGTACCAAGGTGTCCGGTTGCTCCTGTAATTAGTATTTTGTTCATGTTATATTAAATTATTTACCTAATCCTATCTGGTTCATATAAGTTTGGTTATCCCAGAACAAAAATTCTTCAATCATCACCCCGTCTTTCCAATGTCCGATGGTACACATGGGCATCTTAAAAGCTTTTCCCGTTGGCTGGATAAACTTACCGCTTCCTATAGGCATTGGTTTGGTGAAGGTTCCTTCAAACACTCCGGTTACAGCAGTCCATTCGCCAGTGCTGTTGCCAAAACGAACGGGATGTTGTTTAATTCTTGTATCAGGTGCATACACAAACATGGCTGACAGATCTTCAATATGTTTCTGTAATCCAACTGTGAAATGTCCATCAGGCCAGTTTACTTTAACGTCCTGTGAATGGCTTTCGTGCAGCCTGACCCATTGGGCATTACTGAAAACTGTGTAATCGAGCGTGTCAAATGTTGCAAGGTTTTTTGCAAGGACTTCACTGCCGGCAGTCATTTCTTTTATCTGATTCCTCAGTGAATCAATTTCTGATTTACTTATTGAAACTTTCCCATTGTTGCTTGTGCAACTGTTGAAACTTACCATTGCTATAGTTAATACTACTGCAAATGAGTTGATGATAATTCTTTCTTTTTTCATTTTGATTTTTATTGATGTATTTACCATAGTTAGTTTATGATGCAAAGATGCACCTGTTTTGTTTGCAGGAGGTAGCAGTTTTCGGTAAAAGTGTTGTGATTTCAGGAAAGGAATCCGGATATTTCAGGTCTGAATTTTTGTTTGATACCCCCAGACTATCGAAAGACACAGCCATATTATCAGATCTTTTTAGAATAATCTTTACCAGTTAGTATTTTTCCTTATTTTTGACCGTTACGATTATTCCTTGAAATACTAATAACGCAATGTTAATGATGAACCAAAGATTTTTAAATTGTATTCTCTTATTGTTTATAATAAATGCCGGGTCTGTTGCAAAAGCACAGAACTGGCCTTGCTGGCGCGGACCAAACGGGGACGGAACCAGTATTGAAACAAGCTTACCCACCCGGTGGGATTCAATTACAAATGTAGTATGGAAAGTTCCGGTTCCGGGTAAAGGATATTCTTCACCGGTTATCTGGAAAGAAAAACTTTTCATTACTACAGCCCTCCAGGAGACTCAGGAGAAAATACTGCTTTGTTATGATTGTAAAACCGGAAAGCTTTTATGGCAGAAAACTGTGCTCAAGACCAGGTTCGAAAGCAAACATGATAACAACAGTTATGCTTCGGGGACACCTGCGACCGACGGTATCAGGGTTTACGTTTCTTTTTTAGACGGAAAGGATGTCGTGGTATCAGCTTTCGACTTCTCCGGAAAACAGGTCTGGCAGCAGCGACCCGGAACGTTTTCCAGTCCCCATGGCTACAGTTGTTCACCTGTTCTGTTCGAAGATAAAGTAATTATAAACGGAGACAGTCAGGGTGATTCATTTGTTGCTGCTCTGGACAAAGCAGACGGACATATGGTCTGGAGAGTTCCGCATGATAAGCCGTCACATAGCTTTAGTACACCCATTATCAGAAAGATTGCCGGCAAAACGCAGATGATCTTTTGCGGGAATAAGGAGATTGCTTCCTATAATCCCGACGACGGATCAAAGTACTGGTTTGTAAGCGGCCCTTCGGAGGATTTCTGTTCAAGCCCGGTATATAATGATAAAAACGGATTGGTCTTGGTCAGCAGTGCATGGCCGGAACGTACTCTGGTAGCTGTAAAGCCTGATGGCCACGGCGATGTCACCCGGAGTCATGTCGTATGGCAATCAAGGGAAGGAGCATATTACGTTCCCTCTCCCGTTTGTAATGATAATTTTCTTTTTTCAACAATGACAACCGGTAAGGTTCATTGTATTGAAGCCTCTACAGGAAAGATACTCTGGATTGAAGATCTTGGAATGCAATACTCATCTCCTGTAATTGCTGACGGTTTGGTTTATATGCCCAATGATGAAGGTGTGATAACTGTTATAAAACCAGGTCCTAAATTCGAATATATTGCGAAAAATCTTATCGGTGAGAAAATGTTTGCATCACCTGCCATAAGCAACGGGAAAATATATTTGCGAGGATATCAGCACCTGTTTTGCATCAGCAAAAACGGTAAGCTATAATATGTTTAGAATATGGGATCATTATAGGAGTGAGGTCTAAAAAGCATAGCGATATCTAAGATATTTATTTCCCTGAAATGCTCACAATCATCACCGGTCCGATCAATCCTGATGGTAAAAGCGGTGAGTCAGCCTGGTAAAATGCCTGAGTCGTATAAGTATATTTAGTTGTGTTTCCCGGCTGCTGATCACCAATAAGTCTGTTAACCCACAGGTTGGTTACCTTTACTTCAAGTTTATTGTCACCAGGCTTAAAAGCTTCCGTTGCATCGACCCTGAAAGGTCTTTTCCAGATAATCCCAAGTGACTTCCCGTTAACCAGGACTTCCGCAAGATTTCTTACCACTCCGAGGTCTAACCAGATTCGTTCACCCTTTTTAAACCAGTCATTTGCAACCTGAATGTTCTTTGTATAAGTTCCTGTCCCGGAGAAATATCTTACGCCGGCATCCGGATTTACGCTCCATGAGCACAGGGTATCAAGAGTAATTTTAGAAGGCGCCCCGCGGTTGGGCTGGAAACTGACCTCCCACGAACCGGAAATAGTTTCGATCTTTTTTTCATTTGGTTGAGGTAAAACCATTGATTTCTCTTTGGCCTCTTTACGGAAAACTACAAATACCGCGTCATTTGGTTCAAGGTTTAATGGGACCTTTGTGCGTTCACCTTCAATTTCATATGAAGTTTTCTCTATTTTACCTGTTACCGGATGCCATAGCTCGGCGATTTTCCCTTTCACCCTGAGTGTTACCTCCAGATTTTCGGAGCGATTATTCCGGTTATTGATCCAGTAGATATCAGCTTCTGACAATTTGCGATGGACGAACAGAAGATTTGTATTTTCTTTTGGTTTTGAATATTCATAATCAGGTACTATATGCAATGCGGCAAGTGCTTCAGCTGCAGTCTGACCGATATATATCTTTCCTTTTCCGATATTGTTTTCGCCTTTTTCAGTATTCCATAGTTGATTTACAACTATCTTAAATTCAGACGGATCATCACTAAGACTTGGTGAAAACAGTGGTTTCGGGCCTATCACAATAGCGCCTAGTTCCACCAGTTCGCGAATCTTATACAGGGCAGGCAATGTCATATACCGGCTGTTTGGATCGAGTACTAATATACGGTAACTCATACCTGCGGGTGTGACAATATTCCCATTTGCTACAGATAACACATGTAAAAGAGCATCAGTATTTACAAAGTCGTAATTATAACCTTCGGGCAAATCCGGTAATTTGTTCGCGTACAATGCTGTGATATTATTGTCATCGCCATAATAATAAATGATGTCAGCCACAAATTTACCCTGTTGCAGCATGAATGAATTACGTGCAAGATAAGTAGTCCACGGCTTTGCCTGTTCAGCCCAGGTTTCAAGTCTGGTGAACCATTGTCCATACGGCCCAAGACCCAGTCCGGGTATTTTGTCTGAAACAGGTTGATGCACTGATGTATGGATAACAAATCGATTTAGCCCCATTGCCAGTTCCATGTCGGCAGTCGGTTTCAGTCTTTCAGGTGAGAAAGCCCATGTATTGCCACGGGCGGTCATCGATTCAGCAGCAACAAGATTCTGCCCGTAGATGTGAGCAACTGATGCCGATTCCCTGACGTCAGCTCTGTATCTCACAGCTACTTCCCCGTTGTCGTCCTGATCTGTGGTTACCGGTGTCCATGTTGCACTCATAGGAATGTCTGCTTTGCGCTTGACTTCCATTCCATCACCTATAAAGGCTCGTCCGCTTTCGTGTGATTCGGTATAACGACCCATACCACGGTTGTGAAGAATTGTAGTCAGCTGATCATAATGATTTTCAGCAGTCAGATCTGATATGGTTTTTCTGAAATCCCACAGGAACTTGTCACTGGCCTCTGCACTTTCCACAATCCGGCCTGTAAGAACGGGCAACCATGGTTTCATATCGTATCCGCGACGTTTGGCAAATTCAACCAGCATACTGTCTGTCCAATTCTGAACACCTGCTTCCCAGCTGTCAGTTATAACGTAATGCAGTCCCCGCGTTCCCATAAGACCTCCTGTTGCATTTTTATATTGATCCAGGTAATTGTCGAAATATGATTTAACATAACCGGCATTAAGTTTATCGACTTCAAGACCCGTTGCTTCCGGTGATGCCGGTGAGTTTTCATGACCTGTCAATGAATAGCCAAAGCGGATAATTTCCCACCGGCCTGCGGGAGGAGTCCAGTCAAGAGTACCATCCATATGCATTTTTGACGTCAGATCAATTACTTCTGATTTGCTTACGGCTTCTTCAGCAGCAACCGGAGCTGTTGCAAGAGCGTACAGTCCGGATGTGGCCGAGAAACCTGCTTTATCTTCAAAACGATTTACCCGGGCTCCTGAATGCATCTCAATTTCTGTAATACGGATTCCTGCAGGTGTGACAGGTTGAGGGAGTGTGATACCACCGGCTACAGCAGTTGAACCAGACTTAACCTGTTGTTCCGGGGTTTTGAATGTAATTCGATAATATCTGGCTGAGACCGGTGTAAAGGTAAAAGTTCGTTGAATATTCCCGGTTGACGGGATCTCAAATACCGTCCTGAATTGCCTCCCGTTGTCAGAAACTTCCAGTGCCCTTGAAACCCCGGCGCCTCCGGATCCCGGGAAGACAAAACCGGTTTCAGAACTGATTAAACTTATTGATGATACAGTTTGAGGTTTTGAAAACTCGAATTGGATCCATGCTTTTTCATTAGCTTTTGCTGCCGGGAGGAATGTCGAATTTGTCAGATCACCATCAATAAGTGTTGAAAGTTCAAACTTGCCGCTGCTTGATTTTACTTTAGGCTTCAATTCAGCAAGCGACAGGTCATTATTGGGAATTTTATATGCAACCACAGCCGCATCAGAGTAATATTCAGGCAAAGGTTCCAATGACGGACTTCTCCTGCTCTGTCCTGAAATATTTTGAAATGCACCTGTTGTTGATGGTGGTTTAGGCAAAGTGCCGGTAAATGCTGCTCCTCCATTAATCCTTATTTTACTCCAAACGAGTTTTTTCATTGCCTGGGCAGGAGTGACCCAGGGGCCGCCACTCTCGCTCCATCCGGGAGAACCGGCTATTGCCATCTCCAATCCAAGGGAATCGGCCAGTTTCGTTGTAAACAGAAAAGCATCTTTCCATTCGGGTGTCATATAGATCAGTCTTTTTTTGACGACCTGAGGTGTTGCAAGACCTGCATCGAAATTCTGGAATCCACCGATTCCTATACGTTTCATCCATTCAAGATCGGCTCTGATTCCCTCTTTGCTGATGTTGCCATTCATCCAGTGCCACCATACACGTGGCTTTGCACTTTCCGGCGGATTCTTAAATCCGGCTTCAAGTTTTGTTCCGGAATCACCTGAGAGACCTGAACAATTCAAAAGAACAATACATGGGATTGTTAATAACATAAAAAGCCCCAGTGTCATCCAGATTTTCCTGCTTCCAATTAAAGCTTTCATAGTCAATGAATTAGATTTGGGTAAATATTTGAATATAAATAGTTTATAATATATCCTTTTAGCAGATTAATACCTGCATTTGTCGGGTCTCAATTAAGGTTTAAGTCAAACTATTCCTGCCACGGCATATCCTCAGGTTAATATGCACCATTTAAAGTAAAGGGTTATGGTATAATTATATAAAGATATTTCAAATTCTTACAAATTCCAAACCTGCAAAACCAGCCGGACTGAGAAAAATGCCAGTTAGTTGAGAAAAGGTAAATAACTCTGAACACATGGCACAGGGCACACGACTCACGGCTCAGGGTGAGGGGAAAGTGAGTGTGAAAGAGGTTACTGGCAATCCCGGCAAAGATTACAGATTAAAATATTTCTATTTATCATCCGGAACGAAATCCATAGCAATTGAATTCATACAATATCTCTTTCCTGTGGGCGGAGGACCATCATCAAATATATGTCCCAAATGTCCTCCGCATCTTCCGCAAAGGACTTCAATCCTGACCATTCCCAATGAGGAATCCTTTCGAAATACGGTACTTTTCTTATTTTCCTGTTCAAAAAAGCTTGGCCAGCCGCAAGTGCTTGCAAATTTAGCCTCTGAGCGAAATAATTTGTTACCACAGGCTGCACAGTAATAGGTTCCTTTTAAATCTGCATTCCAATACTTACCGGTAAATGGCCTTTCTGTGGCAGCATGTCTGGATACTTCATAAACATCTTTAGTCAGTATTTTTTTCCATTCAGCATCTGAAAGGTTCAATTTGGTTGTATCGGTATGAGAATAGTAAGGATTGTTGGGTTTACTGACAGAATTATTATTTAAATTCATCCGATTAACGTTTTTGCTTTGTCCGCAGGCAGTTAAACTGAGGGCAATGATTATGGATAATATTATTATGATTTTAACAGAAACTGATTCAAATGTTTTCATCACAGTATAATTTTGATTTTAGCGGTATGATGGAACCGCACATGATTGACTTATTCGAGCTCGCTTCGCTCAGTTGAAAATAATATTTTTATCGAGTTTATAATTGAGATTAATCATGTGGGTTTCATATAAATTTCTATAATATTAGATTAACTTTTTGTTCCATATTAAATCCTTTTGCAGTATTAATAAAAAGAATTAATGTAATTATCTGTTTTACAGTTTATCCACATTATTTCTTTAACCTGTCCTTAAATATTTTTTCAAATTTTTCCAATTTAGGTTGTATAACCATTCTGCAATAGGGCGCTTCTTTGTGCTGGTTATAATAATCCTGATGATAATCTTCCGCTTTGTAAAAATTAGTGAATGGAACTACTTGAGTTACTATTGGTTTTGAATACACATGATTATTATTTAATTCATCAATAATGCTCTGGGCTATTTTACGCTGATGATCATTTCTGTAAAAGATAACTGAACGGTATTGAGTTCCGACATCAGCACCCTGTTTGTTTAATGTTGTCGGGTCGTGAACCGTAAAAAAAACTTTCAGAATTTCATCGATAGAGGTCTTTGTACTGTCAAATGTTATTTGAGCAACCTCTGCATGCCCTGTTAATCCTGTACACACTTCCGCGTAAGCAGGATTTTTAGTTGTTCCGCCTGAATAGCCGGATTCAACCTTTGTTACTCCATCCAGCATTTCATACACTGCTTCCACACACCAGAAACATCCACCCCCTAAAGTAATGTGATCAATTGTCGACGGATTACCGGCTTGATTAGTATCAGACGCTATTGCAGTCAATTTACTTTTATTTTCCATCTGCTTTTTCTTATTAGTTGTTTCACCGCAAGCACTTACCAACAAAGTGAATATTGTAATTAGTTGAAGTAATATTAATAGCGATGTTTTTTTATATGTTTTTATAGCATTCATTTCATC
>Ga0182021_10010284_pt1 | contig 11097 bp, 9 predicted proteins | sample 612E3MmetaG_FD_120493 | JGI IMG/M metagenome (GOLD analysis project Ga0182021, IMG submission 120493) | Permafrost microbial communities from Stordalen Mire, Sweden - 612E3M metaG (Illumina Assembly) | ecosystem: Environmental > Terrestrial > Soil > Wetlands > Permafrost | place: Sweden...
AAAAGCTTTTTTCTAAGACTCTTATCAAAGGACTCTTGTTCGCTGTAGATGCAACCACAGTATTGTTGACGATAAAGATTAAGGGCTTTGGCTTCATCAATACCCGCTTGCCATCCTTCACGAAAATCGCGATAAAAGAAGGAAATTCCAAAGGTATCTTCCAATTGAGAACAGTGGTCGATTAAGACCTGATGGTTTTGATATCGACTATAAAGAAGTGTGGTCGAAAAGGAATCAAAGCCATTATCTTTTGCAAATGCGACGGTCTGAGAGAGTCGCAGATGGTAACAAATCCTGCATCGATCCTCTTCGTGAAACACCACCTTTCTGGTAAAATCAATGAGTCCATATGAATTTTCATAAATTACTTTAAAATCATAATGATGAGATACTATATTAAGCGCATCTATTCTTCTTTTATACTCCTTAAATGGGTGAATATTAGGATTATAAAAATAGCCGGAAATATCGATTCCCGACTCACGTAGCACGGTTAGTGGATAAATGGCACATGGTCCGCAACATACGTGCAAAAGAAGTTTCATTATTTGATTTTATATTTACGAGGATTGATATTGTACTGATGAATCTTGTAGTTAATAATGCGAAGACTCGTATCGAGACAGGTTGCGGTCTTCGTCTGATTACCGTTATTCTTTTTTAGACCTTCAATAATCAGGTCCTTCTCAAAATTTTCGACAGCGGACGTCAGAGAAAGTGGATGATCAAGGTTGTTGGCCTCAGCCAGCTGTAATGTTGGGGGAAGATGGATTCCCTTAATTGAATCATCATCGCAAATCAATACAGCCCGCTCCATACAATTCTGTAATTCCCTGACATTTCCCGGCCAGTGATATTGAATCAGCATATCTATTGCGGAGGTGGAAATGCGACGAATATTCTTATTGTTTTCACGTGCATATTTTTCCAGAAAGAACTCTGCAATAAGAAGAATATCGGTTCTCCTTTCACGCAATGGCGGCATATAGACAGGAAAAACATTCAATCGATAATAGAGATCCTCTCGAAAGTTTTTTTCAGCTACGGCTGTTTCAAGATCACGGTTGGTAGCAGCAACCAACCGTACATTACATTCAATGGGTTTTGTCGAGCCAAGACGTTGAAATGTTCTTTCTTGAACGACATGGAGAAGTTTAACCTGAACTGAATGACTGATTTCACCAATTTCATCTAAAAAAAGAGTTCCTCCTTCCGCCTGTTCAAATCGTCCGATTTTTCGTTCTGTGGCCCCGGTAAAGGCACCCTTCTCATGGCCGAAAAGTTCACTCTCGAGGAGCGTTTCAGGAAGAGCTGAACAGTTTACCACAACGAACGGTTTTTCATTCCTTTTGCCATTATAATGGAGAGCCTTGGCAACGAGTGTTTTTCCGGTGCCTGATTCGCCTCGAAGGAGCACGGTTGCGTTGGAATCGACAACCCGATGGATCATTTCATAGACATCCTGCATACGGCTGGAGTTTCCAACGATATCATTTATTCTGTTTTTTTCGGAAAGTTCTCTTTTGAGCTTGAGATTTTCAAAATGAAGCTGCTCTTTTTCGTGATTAACACTTTGAATTCTTTTTGTTGTTTGAGCAATGAGACCGCTGAGTACAGTCAGAAAACGGAGATCTGTATTTGCCTGATCGGTAAGACCCCCCTCATAGATTCTATCAATACTGAGAGCCCCGATTACCTGGTGACCATCGTTAATCGGAACACAGAGAAACGATCTGTTTTGACTGGAAATGTCGCCTCTTGCCCTCGTTCGGTTCAAAAAAAGCGGCTCCTTGGAAATATGAGGGACAATGATTGGCTCCCCGGAAGCAACTACGCGACCGGTGATTCCCTCTCCTATCTTATATTTTCCCCGACGCCTTCCCTCAGCTGAAATGCCATAGGCAACTTCAATTTCAAGTTTGCCTGTAACAGGATTGACTATTGTGACTGTGCCATTTTCCATTTGCTTAATGACGGCCAGAATTTCCATTGCTTTTTCGAGACAATCATTCAGATCAATGGACGAAGCCAGCTCTTTGGTAATCTCGTAAAGGCATGTTAAATCTTCGAGATCAATTACTATATCTTTATTTATCTGCATAAATTAACATCATCTGTAAGTGAGATAATCGATTACTGAAATTCTTGACCACTTGTAACAGATTTTTACGAATATTTCTAACAATTATTACAAAATTGTATTTTTCCAGTGGAAAAAACAGGAGGATTCTGGGTGATCATTGACATATTGAAGTGCAGGTGGTACAAGAGCAGGGTTTGGAGGAATGGCCGAGTGGTTTAAGGCGGCGGTCTTGAAAACCGTTGTACGGAAGTACCGTGGGTTCGAATCCTACTTCCTCCGCCAAAAATGGAGAGATGACCGAGTAGGCCGATGGTGCTCGCCTGCTAAGCGAGTGTGGGGGTAAAACTCCACCGAGGGTTCGAATCCCTCTCTCTCCGCCAAAAATTAAAAGGCCCCATGATTTCAAAAATCATGGGGCCTTTTTTATTCCGGATAAAAAGCTAATAACCCCAGAGAAATGAATCTTTCACCCAGCCCGTGAGTCCTGAATCGTGCTGAACCTTAACCCAACCGTTTTTCTGTTCTAATTTTATAAATACGACCCCATAAAAAGCCTGACCGATAGTACGGTACTCTTTACCGGGACCCAAACGGATGTCGATTTTCCCTTCTGTTTTTCTGTTGGCCTTGACAATGACAGCTGGCTGGTCTGAAAGAAGACTTTTTAGAATCCAGCCGGAATCTTTTTCGAAATCTTCAACTTTAACCCATTGTCCTTGTGACGATATGATATTCAACGGGAAGCCTTTATCGTATTCCCATTGAGTTGGGGAATTTTTTTCAGGCCTGGACGTTATCTGCGCTTTTTCAGCTTTTACACTGAGCATTTTGGCAAATACTCCATGCGCAGGGGAAAGAGAAATAACTAATAACAGAAATAACAAAACTCTCATCATAACATCCAATCCCACCGCGTATGGTATTAAAGAAAAAAGGAATGAAAAAGAAAATCAAAAATCGATAGGAAGATCTCCCTCTTGCATTTTATACTAACGGATGTAAATGAATATCATCCGGGGAGGATTGATTTAAGATAATGCAGATAAGCCGTTCAAGATCATCGAGGGAATAATACTCTATCTCTATCTTCCCTCTCTTTCCGTTTTGGTGGATTTTGACGTTGGAGTTGAGTTTGTTGAGTAATTGGTTCGATAATACACCAAGATAAGCAGTGGGAATCTGATCTGAACTGCTGTTGAAAGAAGGCTTTGGGGCTGATGGATGAATTTTTCGGATTATCTTTTCTGTCTGCCTGACTGAAAGCTTGTTTTTAACTATTTGATCACGAATTTCTTTTTGTTTTGAGGGGTCATCGTTTAATCGTAATAATGAACGTGCATGTCCCTCCGAAAGAGTACCGGAAATGATATCATCCTTAATAAAGGAGGGAAGATTCAATAATCTCAACATATTAGTTATTGTTGACCTGTTTTTCCCTACTTTTTTTGCTGTCTCCTCCTGTGTATAGCCAAATTTTTCAATTAACCTGTTATAAGCATCAGCCTCCTCAATAGGATTAAGATCTGTACGTTGAACATTTTCAATTATAGCCAACTCAAGCATTGAGTCTTCATTTTGAACATCGCGTATAATCACAGGGACGGTAGAGAGTCCTGCAAGTTTGGAGGCACGCAATCTTCTTTCACCTGCGATAAGATGAAAGATCCCATTTTTACCCGACGGGGTAACTATAAGGGGTTGGATGACACCATTTACTCGTATTGAATCAGCCAGTTCATGGAGCTCATCGTGATCAAAATGTGCTCGTGGTTGATATTTGTTCGGGAGAATTTTCTCAATGTGGCAGTCAAAAAATTTTTCGTTCTCCTGCTGATCACCAAAAAGAAGATTAACGCCCTGGCCACCAAGTCCAATTGATTTAGGCACCTGTTTACCCCTGTTGTTGAAGAAATTCATCGGCGAGTTGATTGTACGCCCTGCCCCCACTTGAGGTGGGATCGTACTCGATAATAGTTTTTCCATGACTTGGACATTCACTGAGGCGGACATTTCGAGGGATAACCGTCTTGAATACTTGTTTTTCGAAATGTTTATTGATTTCATCCGCAACCTGAAAGGTCAACCTGTTTCGTTTGTCATACATGGTCAAGAGGAGCCCCTCAATAAAGAGATCCCTGTTAAAGGATTTTTTCACTGAACGTATGGTGTTGACAAGTTGAGCCAGACCCTCCAACGCAAAATACTCACATTGCATTGGGATCAGGACAGAATCCGCTGCTGTAAGCGCGTTAATAGTCAAAAATCCCAAAGAAGGGGGGCAGTCAATAAATATATAGTCAAAAAGAGAACGGATAGGATCAAGAATGTTAGACAAATAACGTTCTCTGTTTTCAGCGGAAATGAGCTCAATTTCTGCGGCGACGAGATCAATAGATGTGGGCAAGATTTTAAGATTGCTGATTCCGGTTTCGAAGAGTATATCTGATATACGGCAGTTACCTGAAAATGCATGGTAAAGATGGTTTTTAACAGTCCGAATATTTAACCCGACGGCACTCGTAGCGTTACTTTGGGGGTCGGAGTCTACCAGGAGAACGGTTTTCCGTTTGGTCGACAGAGCAGCTGCTAGATTTACAGAAGAGGTGGTTTTGCCTACCCCCCCCTTTTGATTCGCGACAGCAATAATTTTTCCGTTTTTTTTCATGGTTGCCTCAAAAGTGAACGCGTCATGTTAATCCTCTAGTCACTTTTAATACAATCAGCGTTCTCTAACAATAGAAATATACTTTTTATCCAATTATGAAGAATAAACGTACCGTTTTTTATCTCGAATGCTGTTTTAATCTTTGAGTTTCACGTGAAACATTTTAATTGAGTGGGGATTATGGATTCGGATTTTTTGGTTATAGGAAGCGGTATTGCAGGACTGTCATATGCGCTGAGGGTAGCTCGGTTGGGAAAGGTGGTTGTTGTGACCAAAAAGCGAGATATTGATACGGCGACAAATCTGGCTCAAGGGGGCATAGCTGCCGTTCTTTCGAAAGAAGATTCCTTTGAGTTGCATGAACAGGATACATTGGTTTCCGGCGCCGGACTTTGCGATCTCGATGTGGTCAAAATTGTTGTGAGAGAAGGACCGAGCAGGATACGGGATCTTGTAAATATTGGGGTTCGGTTTGTTAAGGAAGAGAGGGACAATGAACAATTGAGTCTGGGAAGAGAGGGGGGGCATTCGAGAAGACGGGTAGCTCATGCGTATGATTTGACCGGCAAAGAAATTGAAAGGGCTCTCCTGGAAAAAGTGAAAGCGACAAAGAATATTACCTTTTGTGAGAATCATTCGGCTGTGGATTTATTGGTTGGTGAAAGAAGGGATTGTGAGGATAAAACCCTAAAAATATGTATGGGAGCATATGTTCTTGAAAAAAATGGTGCTGTCGTCCCCTATCGTGCAAAAATAACAACCCTTTGTACGGGAGGCTGCGGTAAGGTCTATCTCTATACAAGCAATCCTGATATTTCCACGGGTGATGGGATTGCCATGGCCTTCAGGGGAGGTGCAAAGGTTGCCAATATGGAGTTTGTTCAATTCCATCCGACCTGCCTCTATCATCCTCATGCAAAAAATTTTTTGATTTCGGAAGCAGTTCGAGGAGAAGGAGCCCTCCTTATTCATAAGGATGGAACTCGCTTTATGAGCAAATATGATGAACGCATGGAATTGGCAACTCGAGACACAGTCGCACGAGCGATAGATAAGGAAATGAAGGAGCGTGGGGTCGATTGCGTTTATCTTGATATAAGCTCAAAGGATCCTGAATTCCTCAAAAAAAGGTTTCCAAATATATATCAGAAGTGTTTGACATATGGAATTGATATTACCAAAGAACCAATCCCAGTTGTCCCGGCCGCGCATTATATGTGCGGAGGTGTGGTGACGGATATTTGGGGCCGGACCTCTATTGAGGGCTTATTCGCACTGGGAGAGACAGCATGTACGGGGCTGCATGGTGGAAATAGGCTGGCGAGTAATTCCCTGCTTGAGGCAGTAGTATTTTCTGAGCGGTCATATAAATATTGTAAGAAATATTGGCCGGTGATCAGCCAGATTCATCTTGCAAAAGTAGATGATTGGAAGGCCGGCACGGCAATTCCCTTAGAAGAAGAGATACTTATTAACCATAATTGGGATCTTATCAGAAGGACAATGTGGAATTATGTCGGTATTGTTCGAACCACGAAACGTCTCGAACTGGCCAGACAACGAATGGTCGATATTGCGATAGAAATCGAGCAGCATTATCGAGATTATTATGTGACTGCCAATATGGTCGAGTTGAGAAATATTACGTGGATAGCACTCATGATAATTCATGCTGCATTAAAAAGAAAAGAATCGAGAGGGCTTCATTATATAGTAGACTATCCACGTAAGGATGAGTCGTGTCGAAAATGGGAAGTTTTTTATAGGAAAGAGTGCGGAAAGAGTCCATGGGAAATTCAGTCTTGTACTAATGCTGACAAACTACTTGATTTGGCTTAGGATTTTAAAATTTTAAAGAAAAAATCGGATTCTAAATATCAATGGTGAGTGAAAACAAAAAAGGCGCTTTGACTTTCATCAAAGCGCCTTTTAGTATCTGGCGTCCCCAACCGGATTTGAACCGGTGTTGCCGGCGTGAAAGGCCGGTGTCCTGGACCTGACTAGACGATGAGGACCTTCTGTCCATGGTGGGTCGTGCGCGACTTGAACGCGCGACTCTCTGCTTAAAAGGCAGATACTCTACCGACTGAGTTAACGACCCTTTCAAGTGTGAAGCAAAGTTTTATACAAATACATTGATAATGTGTCAAGAAAAAATACATCATAACACTCTTATCATCGCATAGGGCCTGAGTCAAGGTATTTGCAAACGCACTCTTTGGGCTATTTCTGATACCCTAATATCCTTAAACAATAACAAAACATTTTCCCCAAAAGGGGGATTTTTATTTAATATAAGTACTTCCTGAAAATAGTTGTTGTCACTTTTCTGAAATAAATGGTTATTAAAGTATTGACTCAGGGAAGAAGTTATTATCCTCATTACCGGGAGGTTTACATATATAATGGGTTTACTCAAAGGTACTGCAAGTTTTGTCCGTTTCTCTGTTGAGGGAAACTTGCCGGAAAATTCATGGGATTATATTGCTGAGAGAGTGTCCCTTTTCTCGTTCAAAGACATTGATGATACGTATGATGAAAATTCTCTGGGCTGGGTTTCCATAGGAAATATGTTCGATTCGGAATTTAGATATGCATCGTACGCAAACGGGAATTTTGTGACACTGTCTTTACGGTTTGATGAACGAAAAGTCTCAACGGCAATTCTGAAGAAGCTCGTCCAAAAAGAAGAAGAACGGATAAAGAAGGAAAAACAGATTCCAAAGATCAGCAGATCTCACCGGGTTGAAATTAAGGAAAGGATCCACTCTGAGTTGGTGAAAAGGGCAATTCCGTTGCCGTCTGTGTTTGATCTCTCCTGGAATTTGTCGGATTCGACGCTGCTCTTTTTTACGACGAATGGAAAGGCGCATTCCCTCTTAGAGGATTATTTTAAAAAAACCTTTGATCTTACGTTAATTCAACAGGTTCCATATATTACGGCAGAGAATCTGCTCGACCGCGATGATGTGAGAAAGTTATCATTGATTTCAGCTGACGTTTTTATATAGAAAACTTCTTCGGTAATCACATATGATTCATTGAATTCCCGCAGGACGGCAGGCAACAAAAAGGGAAAAGGTTTTGGAAGAAGAGTACATCAAATTAAAATCTCATTTATTGATAACTTATGGATCTCGTCGATATTATAGTTGAAAAAAAGTTTTTGGGGCAGGAGTTTTTAACCTGGCTCTGGTGGAAGAGTGAGGAGCGGGGGGGGAGTGTGTTGCTCCCTGGCCAGGGGGATATTCGGATAGTGTTCGAAAAACATATGCTTCTTGAATATGGAGAGGGTGAGGCGAATGAAAAGCTGATCTGCCGGGGTCTGCAAACAGAACTTAAGGAAGCCAGGACCGGGATGTTCATTGGAAAAAAATTGGAACAGGCCAGGATTCGCATAGAACAGGATCAACATGAATGGTCGTTTACCCTGGCCGCAGGCCTTATGGAATTCCGCAATGTTCGACTGCCGAAAACAGCAGCATCCGAGGGAGATGCCGCCAACCAAAAAGAAGAGATGGAAGGGATGATCCTTGAGCGATTGTATCTGTTCGAGGAGATAATTCGTATTATGAATGATCTCTTCCGGATTTTTCTTCAGATTCGTATAGGTTCTCATTGGAAGGAAGAAGTGGTTAAAATGAGAAATTGGGTCAGTATATCAGTTGCTTCGATGTAAAATTTCGTATTGGCCTGGAATCAATGATACTACTAGGAAAGATATGAAGCTGGAAACGGTTATCGGGCTGGAGATTCATGCCCAACTGAAAACAAAATCGAAAATTTTCTGTGGGTGTTCAACTGCATTCGGGGCCCCACCCAATACCCAGACCTGTCAGATTTGTCTTGGCATGCCGGGGGTATTACCGGTCTTGAATAAAAAAGTTGTTGAGTTTGCAATCAAACTGGGCCTGGCGACCGGTTCAACGATCAATTCCTTCAGTCAATTCGCTCGAAAAAATTATTTCTATCCCGATCTGCCGAAGGGATATCAGACCTCACAGTTTGATCTGCCGATAATAGAACATGGCTGCATAGAGATTGAGATTGATGGGGAAAAAAAGAAAATCGGCATCACCAGGATCCATATGGAGGAAGATGCCGGCAAACTTATCCATGACGAGTATGAGCCGGTCTCCTATGTGGATCTGAATCGAACCGGAACGCCATTGCTCGAGATCGTTTCAGAACCCGATATGCGCTCACCTGAGGAGGCTGTCGCCTATTTGAAGAAGATCCATCTCCTCTTGCGGTATCTCGATATCTGTGACGGCAATATGCAGGAGGGCAGTTTTCGTTGTGATGCCAATATATCGATGAGACCGCTGGGACAGGAAAAATTGGGGATTAGGACTGAACTTAAGAATATGAATTCATTCAAGAACGTGCAGGCAGCCCTGGAATTTGAGATACGTCGTCAGCGGGATCTTCTTCTCGATGGAGAGAAGGTCGTTCAGGAAACCCTTTTATGGAATCCCGACAAGAACAGAACGGAATCAATGCGCGGCAAGGAAGATGCCCACGATTACAGGTATTTTCCCTGTCCCGATCTTATTCCGGTGGTGATTGATGAGGCCTGGATAGCAAAAGAAAGAAAACTCCTTCCCGAATTGCCGCATGAGCGTCAAAAACGATTTGTCGCGGAATTCGGCTTGCCGGAGTATGACGCCCAGATCTTGACCGGCACGCGTGAGTTGGCAGACTATTTTGAGAGTGCTTTGCCGGTATGCAATGCGCCTAAAAAACTTTCAAACTGGATTATGACCGAGTTTTTGCGGGAGATAAAGGGAGATGTCGGTCTGTGGATTACAACGTCCTGTAAGGTGGTCCCGGAGTTGCTTGGTGAACTGATCGATCTGCTGGAAAAGGGAAAAATAAACGGTAAGATCGCCAAGACTGTTTTTCTGATGATGATGGAAACAGGGAAAAAACCGCTGGATATTGTCAAAGAGCAGAACCTCATTCAAGTCTCCGATCATGATGAATTATTGGCCCTGGTAAAAGAGATCATTGCCGCTCATCCAAACCAGGCGAAAGAATTTAAAGGAGGAAAAACGAAATTGATGGGGTTTTTTGTAGGTCAGCTCATGCAGAAAACAAAAGGGAAGGCCAATCCTCAGGTCGTCAATGACCTGCTCTCCAAAGAACTTGCCGGCTGATCGGGAGGAATGTGGATAAGGACCAATGGCAGGAAAAAGGGGCGGGACACCGTGGCCGCCTGCGGGATCGATTTCAGGAAAAAGGGCTCGATAGTCTGAGTGACGCAGAGGTTCTGGAACTCCTGCTCTCTTTTGGTACCCCTCGCAGTGACTGTAAAGAGCCCGCCCGATCAGCACTTAAACATTGCGGCTCTCTTGCTGCAGTTTTGGAGGCCTCGTCACAGGATCTTCTGCATATTAAAGGGATTGGATCGAAAAATTGCTTTGCCGTTCATTTCGTTCAGGCTGTCGCCAGGCGGTATCTGAAGGAGCGCCTGCGTGGAAAACGGTATCTGCATTCTTCAGACCAGGTGAAAGAATATCTCCTGCATTCGATGCGAGGATTAAAAAAAGAGATATTTACAGTCATCTTTCTTGATTCATCCCACGCTGTCATCGATTCTGAAATCATTTCAGAAGGAACCTTAAATAATACAGCAGTGTATCCAAGAGAGCTGGTCATCAGGGCGCTTGATCACAATGCCGCGGCTTTAATTGTCGCCCATAATCATCCGTCCGGTTCTCTGCAGCCGTCGCAACAGGATAAACATTTGACCCGATCTCTTTTTTTGGTTGCCTCCTTTCTGGATATTCATCTTCTCGATCACCTGATTATCGGCGATGGATCGTTTAGTTTTGCCGATAATGGACTGATGGACGAGATCAAAGAGGAGTGCAAAACGATCATGAAGGGTATTCCTCGAAAGACTTCCGTCTGACACAGATGGCGCATCTCTATATTCACATTCCGTTTTGCCTGAGTAAATGCGCATACTGTTCATTTGTGTCCTTTCCTGGGATGAATCATCTGTTCAGCCGGTATATTAAAGCGCTGGGGAAGGAGATGAGTCTGATAACCTCTGAACATGAACCAAGCCCTCTTGATACCATCTTCCTTGGCGGAGGAACGCCGTCAGTGGTATCTGTTGAAAATATTTCCTCTTTGCTCCAATTCTGCAGAGAGCGGTTCGAAATTAATGAACAAGCTGAAATATCAATGGAAATTAATCCAAAAACCGTTGATTTCATGCAGGTGCTTTCCTTGAAAAATTGCGGGATCAACAGGGTATCAATTGGCGTTCAGTCGTTTATTGATACTGAACTCCAGCGTCTGGGAAGGATACATAATGCCCAGGAGGCATGGGATGGGG
>Ga0182021_10010285_pt1 | contig 11096 bp, 7 predicted proteins | sample 612E3MmetaG_FD_120493 | JGI IMG/M metagenome (GOLD analysis project Ga0182021, IMG submission 120493) | Permafrost microbial communities from Stordalen Mire, Sweden - 612E3M metaG (Illumina Assembly) | ecosystem: Environmental > Terrestrial > Soil > Wetlands > Permafrost | place: Sweden...
ATCGCCTTCCTCGTAGATGGCGGTCAGGATGACTCGCCCGGTTGCAGGCTCATGCTGCGCGGCGGTCGTCTTGGTCACGAGCAGGCCCGTGTCCGGATCGACGCGCACGTATTCCAGGCCGATCCGGCCGTCGTAGCGGGCCAGTTCATCGGCGCTCGGAAGCCAGACGTCCACGACCGCTATCCCGCCCGGGACCAGGTGGTGTGCCAACGTCTCGATCGCGGCCACCTGTGTCTCTCGCGTGTTGAGTAGCAGGATCGAGTTGAGGGCGAGGATGGCGAGCCGGAACCCGGCACCGCCGGGTAGCTTCAGCCCGACCAGATCCGCCGCGACTGGCTCGATCCGCCCCGAGACGTGAGGTCCCGCCTGGGCGCCGGCGCTTGCCAGGCGGGAAAGCATTGCTTCATCGATGTCCACCGCAGTGACCGCGAACCCAGCCTCGGCCAGGGGGACGGCCACTCGACCGGATCCTGCCGCGATCTCGAGCACCGGACCGCCGGTTCTGGCTGCAAGGGCCAGATAAAGGTCCAGGTCGCCCGGATCCTCAACGAGGTCAAGATCGTAAAGCCGGGCCAGCGCGGCACGGGTCGCGGGATCTCGGTTGGGATCGACCATCGCGTACAGCCTAGCGCCTTCGCACCGGCTCCACCGGGACCAGCTGACGATCGGCGGGCCGGCGGTCTTCGGCCGCGGGCTCCCGGGCCGCGGCACTGATGGAGGTCGCTCTCACCGTTCCATGGAAAGCGTGATTTCCGCCATCAGCACGAGAACCACGACGAAGATGGCGATGGGCAGGCTGAGGACGGACTGGATGCGCAGGGCGACGAACAGGGCGATGACCGCCGCTACCCACGCCCCGCGCCGGATGGCGCGGCTCCAGTCGCCCAACAGGGCGATTCGGCGGTGGCGTGCGAAGGCCACGAGCCAGAAGAGCGGCACGGCCGTGAGCCCGCAGGCGAGGCCTATGATTCCTGCGCCCGTCAGGCCCGACGTGGCGCTCCCGCGCGGATAGGTGGTGGTCACGACCTGGGCAACGACGATCCAGGCTGCGATCGCCGCGCCGATGAAGAACCAGTTGGCCAGCCGATCCTTCGCTCCCACCCGCTCAGTCTACCGGGCCGGTCCGCGCCGCGGTGTTGCCAACGCGTTCTCGAGCTCCAACACCGAGTCGATCGTCAGGTCCGGCGCGGCGTCTGGCGCCGGCGGTGCGACCGGGAGCGGCGAGTCCTCCGGCTTGACCCGGACCCAGGCCGCGCGCCAGCCGACGCCGTGTGCTCCAACGACGTCCGCACCTAGGTCGTCGCCAACGTGGAGTATCCCGGGCCCCGACGACATCCCCAGTTCCGTGGCGGCCGCTTCGAAGATTGCTGGCCACGGCTTGATGGCTCCGACCCGCTGAGAAACGACGACCGCGGCCAAATAGGCCCGCCACCCGGCGGATTCCAGGAAACGATCCACTGACATGGCCAGCGGCCAGTTCGACAGGACGGCAAGCGGGCGATCGCGCGATAGCCGTTCCAGCATGGTGCCGATACCCGGCGGCACGGGGGTGGTACTGACGAAGGCCCCGGCATACCTGTCCAGGATCGCCTCGATCTCGTGCGGGTCTGAGTAGGAGCCCACGACGAAGTCGTCCCAGCGTTCCCCGGGCGGCGGTGCGGGACGGCCGCGGAGGCGCGCCAGGACGCGGGCCACACGGACATCCATGTCAGCCTCGCGGCCCTCCGGGACGTCCTCCGCAAATTGCCGCCGCCGCTCCTCGCCCCAGACCGCCACGAACTCGGCCACCGTACAGCCGACCAGTTGCGCCGCGGTCTCGCCCGTCAGGTCCACCACGGAGGCCATCGGCGTAGCCGGGAACGGGACCAGAGTGTTGCCGAAGTCGAAGGTGATCGCGTGGATGTCGTCCATCACTTGGCCGCGCTCGCCGGGCAGATGTCGCGGAACGCGCAATACCCGCAGGCCAGGTAATCCGGGGTTGGTTCGAACCGCCTGGCACGAATGCCGGCGGCCGCGCGCCTGATGGACTCACGGGCCTTGCCGAGCCGCTTCTCGTCGACCTCGACCCGCCCCACGAGCCCGGACTCCAGGAACCACAGCTGGACGGCGTCCGGAAGCCGGCCCGTCTCGGCCTGGTAGGCCATGGCATAGATCTGGAGTTGGAGCGACTCGCGGGCTCGCTCTCGGGCACGCACCGGGTCTCGAACATCGCTCGACTTGTAGTCCGTGATCGTGACCCTCTCCGGGTGGAAGCCGGGCAGGGCGGTCGCGACCGCGTCGGCCTGCTGCTCTTCGGTTGCCGGGTCATGGGCGACCCCTGCGTCCTGGGGAAGCCGCTCGATGTCCACTCGGTCCATACGGCCGCGGACGCGGTCCCCGTCCAGACTGAAGCTGAACTCCCGCTCGACGTAGGCCGGAACGACCGTGCCAGGCTGGAGCTGCTCTTCGCGGAAACGCCGAAGCGCAGCACGGCCCGCGGCCAGACGCGCTTCCTCGTGCTCGCGCGTGAGGAAGCCCTCGTTGGACCAGGCACGGTCGAAAGCCGCCAGCAACTCCTCCTCGGTCATCAGGTAGCCACGGGCCTGGCGGCGATGGAACTCTTGCACGGCCTGGTGGAGAGCCGAGCCGTACACGATCGAATGATGCGGGGCGATGGGCACGCGGAGGACATGAACGTACTTGTACTTGAGCGGGCAGGTCAGGTAGTCGTCCACCTGGTAGAAGCTCAAGGAGAGCGGCCCCTCCAGGGGCTCCCGGCCGGGCTCCACCGGTTCAGCCACCGGCACGAAGGCTGCGAGGCGCTCCATCGGCGAATGCGCCGTGGCGTCGGCGGCGGCCCCGGTCGCGGCGGAGGCCGGCAGGTCCAGGGCCTCGAGGACGAACTGCGAGACGCGCCGGGCCCGCCGCCCGCCGTAGTCGCCGGCATGGCTGAGGATGAGCTCGTCCCTGGCTCGCGTCATGCCAACGTAGAAGAGCCGGCGCTCCTCCTGAACGTGGGGATCGCCCTCCGGTAGCGTCTCGTGGACCAGGTCCGCCGGAAGTGCCAGGGGGTCCCGACGTGTCCTCGCCGGGAAGCGGCCGTCCACGAGACCCGTCATGAAGACGACGGGGAATTCCAGGCCCTTGGCCTTGTGGACCGTGAGGACAGCAACCGCGTCGGCGTCCGGGTCCACCTCTGCCGTGGCAGGATCATCGCCTGCATCTATCAACGTCTGGAGGTGCCGGGCGACAAAGATGACCCGATCGTCCGGCAGCAAATCTGACTGGGCCCTGATGATGTCGAAGAACCGGGCAATGTTCTGGAGCGACTCCTCGGCTGCCACCGAGTCCGTGGCGGCCAGCCTCGCCAGCAAGCCACTCTCGCGCAGGAACTGGTACAACACCTCGCCGGCCGGGCGTTCGTGGGCGAGCTCCGTGAAGTGCCGGATGTCCGCCACCAGCCGATCCAGCGTAGCTCGCGTCTCGGGCGTCATGCGGAGCAGTCCGGGCTGACGCGTCAGCTCCTCGACCACTTCCCATAGAGACCGATTCTTACGGCGGGCACTGTTGACGATCGCCGTTAGGTCCGGGCCGCCCATGCCATAGACATCCGAGGCGGCCAAGGCATAGACGTCCACGCTCGCCGACAGATCCGCTATCGCCCTCAGGAACGCGAGCAAGAGCCGGATCTCCGGCCGCGCATACAGTCCGGATGTGCCGGAGAACCGCCACGGCACGGACACCAGGTTCAGGCTGCGCAGGACGGGGTCTGCATCCGAGTTGGCGCGAACCAGCACGGCGAAATCCTTTGCCCTGGCACCGGCGGCGATCCGCGAGGAGATCTCGCGGGCGATCTGGTCGGCCTCCTCGGACCCGGTCGCAAAGACCAGGTGGCGGACCGGCAGTTCCGTGACTTCGCGCTCGGCGACGAGGCGCTTGTCTATGCCGTTGCGGAACTCTAGGCGATCAGGGTCGTTGAACCGGATGAGTCGATAGCTCGCGTCCAGGATTGGAGCGCGTGAGCGGTAGTTGCGCCGGAGCACGATTTGTCTGACGCGGGCGTGGCGCCGCTTGAACTCCAGGATGTTGCTGATCGCGGCGCCACGGAACTTGTAGATCGACTGATCGTCGTCGCCGACCACGGTGACGTTACCGTGCGGCGCCGCCAGGAGCTCCACCAACTCAGATTGGGCCTTGTTCGTGTCCTGGAATTCGTCCACCAGGATGTACTTGTAGCGACGTTGCAGTTCCACCCTCGCCGCCGCCGATTCGCGCAGCAACTTCAGGCCAAGGCTGACCTGGTCTCCGAAATCGATATGGCCGGCTTCACGAAGAAGCGCCTGGTAGCGCTCGTAGGCCCGGGCCAGCTCGGTCTGGCGGTGCGCCTCTTCCTCGAGGGCGGCAGCCAAATCCGCCGCGTCCGTGTTCCCGGGCTGCACGCCGGCCCGGGCGGCAGCTGCCCCGGCCGTGAGCCCTGCCGCGAATTCCATGTACGCAGCCGGACTCACGTCCTCGTCCTTGCACCGGCTGAATAGAGATGCCAGGGCGCCCAGGAAGCGGGTTGGGTCTCCAAGGGGACGGTACTGGTCCAGTTCAAAGGCGAAGAGCCGCTCGCGCAGGAAGATCACAGTTTCCGGCCGCGAAAGGACGCGGGAATCGGTAGGCAGACCGAGTTCCAGCGCGAACTCGCGGACCAGCCGATCTCCGAATGCATGGAACGTAGAAACGGCCGCGTCCGTGTAGCCATAGGGCACGAGCTGGTCTACGCGCGTCTGCATCTCGTCCGCGGCCTTGTCCGTGAAGGTCAGGGCCAGGATTTCCGACGGACGCGCCCGCCGGGTAGCGATCAGCCAGGCGATGCGGCGCGTTATGACCTGCGTCTTGCCGGTTCCGGCGCCGGCCACGACGAGGAGCGGTCCGTCTCCGTGGCAAACGGCCCTCCGCTGCTCCGGGTTCAGGCCGGCGAGCAACGAATCGACGCCGTCGGCTGCCCCGTCCGGAACGTCCTCCGCGTCGGGCGGCGACCACCAGACCGGGATCTGTTCCAGCTGAGGTGGCTCTTGTGTGGCTGACCTACGGGCTCGGCGCGTCATGGGACGAGACTCGCCGTTGGTAGTGACATCTCACGTGTCACAGGATTGCCGGGTGGCGCTACCGCTGTCCCGATCCCGTGACGGGCCGGCCGGGCTTGCGCTCTACGCGCTCGTCGTCCAACGGCGTCTCAGGAGCCACCTTGACCTGTTCGCGGGCCTTCACCTTGTCTGCAGCCGGGCGGTTCGCGGTCTCGGTCGTCGCGGCAGGCGACGATGCCTGGGCAAGCGCCGGCTGAGCCGGCTCGGGCGTCGGCGCCGGAGCAACGGCAACCGGGGCTGGCACATCCACCACGACTGCGGGCCTGGGATCAGCCGCTGCCGGCTTCGGAACAGCGGGCGCAAACCGCGCCGGTGCAGGCTGGACGGCCGGAGCGGGTGTGGCCGGAGCCGGGGTCGCCGGAGCTGGGGTCGCGGGAGAGGCGGCCACTTCTACGACCGCAGTTCGGCCGGCAGCCGCGGACCGAGCTGGCGCGGAGGGTCGGGCGACTTTCCTCGATCTGGCCTCGTCGATCGCTTCCTGCTCTTCGGTGGACAGGCTCGTGTCCGCCTTGCCGGCATTGACTGCTTTGGCATAGATACGGGTTCCGGTCCTGGAGTGCAGGCTGGAGACGATGACGCCATCGTCCGACTCGTCCAGGAGGACGAGCGCAAAGCTCTGATTTCCGCCTGTGTCCGGGAATGGGTTGAACCGGACGAGGCCCTGTTTCGTGAAGTGGTGGCGAGCAGCGCTCTCCACTATGGCCATCCGGGCCGCGAGCTCGTCCAGGTCGCGTGCAACCTGGTGGACGGTTTCCAGGTGGTGGCTGAGGATCTCTTCGAGGTCCCCGCCCTCGACCCCACCCGTGATCTGGTTGATCCGCTGATTCAGCCTGCTGACAGCGAACGTCTGCATCATCACGAGGCCGAGCAGGCACAATCCTGCCACCACCAACACGATGGCAGCCACGTTGGTCTCAAAGAAGTCGATCACAAATACCTCCGCTCAATCGCCCGGAGTCTAGCAGCCCGGGACCCAGGACGGCTGCCTGGCCAAAGCTCGGGCGGCTCCTGAGGGGCGCAGGACGCCCGAGAGGACCGAGCGGGATGTTATCCTCGACGCAGGCGAAAGCTTCAAACGCGTACTCATCAGCGGCGCATGCGCCGCCCCCTATCTCAGCTTCAGTCCACGGAGGCCCCTCACCCAACATGGCCAAGCGCACTCGCGGATCGAACCGTCCTGGCCAGCGGCATGCCGGCTCGGCCAAGCCCCAGACCCGTCCTGCACCGCGACCATCCAGCGCCCTCTCGGCGACCGAGGAGGCCCGGGCGGCCGAACTGGAGTCCCAGATCGTCGCACAGGAACGGGATGCCGAGTTGAACCGCAGCCGCTCCCGTGATCGGAGCCGCGGCGAGACGACGCGCGCCGGACGCCCGGCCGGCCAGGGCCTTCTCGCAACACGCGCGGCGGAGGAGTACGGCTATGTCGTTCGCGACGTTCGCCGCATCCTCCAGGTCGGTGGGGCTGTTGCCGCAGCCCTCGCCGTCCTGTACGTGATGATCGACATCCTTCGAGTCGTCACGATCAGCTGACCGCCACTATCGATCTTCGGCCTGCCGACCTCGACCGACGGGCACACCCCGGCAGTCGCTTGCCGTCAGTTCTGTGGCAGCGGGCGCGCCAGGGCAGCTCTCACTGCTTCGCATAGTTCCCGCGGCTTGAACGGCTTGGAAAGGAGCGTGCCCTGGGCCGCCGCTCCCGTGAGTTCTTCTTCCCGGTCGCGTGGGTAACCCGACATGAACAGGACTCGGAGCTCCTGGCGGCGCGATCGCAGTGCGGCGGCAATCGTCGGTCCGTCGAATTCCGGCATCACCACGTCCGTCAACAGCAGATCAAGGTCGCGCCCGATCGTCTCCGCGAGCTCGATGGCTTCGCGCGGACCGGCCACGTGCACGGAGTAGCCCTCCGCCTTGAGCGCCCGCTTGCAGAGTTCGCGCACGGTCAGGTCGTCTTCCACGAGGAGGATCGTTCCGCTGGCGCGACCCGCCGGCGCGGGTTGGCTGGTCTTCGCGTCCGGGACCGGCGGCCGCTCGCCGCAGAGTGGCAACTCCACGATGAAGCGGGATCCCACGCCCACCTCGGACTCCGCCCAGACGTGCCCGCCCATTTCGTGGACGATGCGGTAGACGGTCGCCAGGCCCAGACCCGTGCCCTTGCCCTTGCCCTTCGTAGTGAAGAACGGCTCGAAGATGTGCTCGAGGATCTCCGGCTCCATGCCGTGACCGGTATCGGTTATCTCCAGCCTCGCCCAGCTTTCGCCGACTCCGCCTCGGGTCGAACCGTCCGAGGCGACGGCGTGTGTCGACAGGACCAACGCGCCGCCGCCCGGCATCGCATCGCGGCCGTTGACGACCAGGTTCATCACGACCTGGTCAAGCTGGCTCGGGTCCGCCTCGACGTTGCCGACCGATGCGTCGAGCCGCGTCGTGAAGTCCATGTCCTCGCCCAGCAAGCGCCGCAGCATCGGCACCATCTCCGCGATCCGCCGGTTCAGATCGACCGGTTGGGTCGAACCTTTCGTGCGCCGGGCGAAGGCATTGAGCTGGCTCGTCAGGTCCGCGGCCCGCAATCCGGCCTCGCGGATCGCTATCGCGTCAGCGGCTCGTTCGTCGCCCTCGAGCGAGTCCGCGAGGAGCTCGGCCATGCCGTTCACGACGGTCAGAACGTTGTTGAAATCGTGGGCAATGCCACCGGCCAGCTGGCCGAGCGCCTCCATCTTGGAGCTCTCGCGGAGCTGGCCTTCGAGAATCTTGCGCTCGGTTATGTCTTCGACGGTCCCGACGGCGAACCGGGGCGGCCCCGAACCGTCCCGGACCGGCGATACGTGGACGCGCGCCCATATCTCACGTCCATCCTTGGCGATGTAGCGCTTCTCTGTGACGTAGCCGTCGTTGCGCTCGGCAAACAGGTCCGCCAGGCGATTTCTGCTCGGGATCACGTCCGCGGGGTGCGTGTAGTCAGAAACAGTGAGCCGGCTGAGCTCTTCGGCGTCGTACCCGAGCAGGCGCGTGTACGCGGCGTTGTGCTCCACAGAGCGCCCTTCGCGATCGACGAGCAGCATCCCAAGCGAGGACTGATCGAAGACGGCCCGAACCCGGGCCTCGCTTGCACGGAGGGCCGCCTCGGTTCCTTTTCGCGCGGTGATCTCGCGCGCGACCACCGTTATGGCCGGCCGGCCGCCGAAGTTCACCGGGGCGGCTACGACTTCCACGTCGAAGGTGGACCCATCGAGCCGGAGATGCCGCTCTTCGACCATGGGTACGCTCTCGCCGGCGCCCAGCATCCGGGCCATCCGACCGAGCACGAAACCGCGGTGGTCGGGCGACACGAACTCGATCACTGAGAGACCGATCAGCTGTTCCTGGCTCCGGGCGCCGTACATCTCGACGGCAGCTCGGTTGGCAAAGACGACTCGACCGTTCTGGTGGACGATGACCGGGTCCGGCAGGACCTCGAGCAGAGTTTCGAACCGCGACTCGGTCTCGGCGATGTCCCGGGCGACCTGTGGCCCGCGCGTGGTCTCCGTTCCCGTGGCGACGACGAACCTTGTTCCGTCACCCCAGGCCACGAGCCGCGCAGTCCAGGTGACCCTGGCTCTGCGGCCGTCCTTGCGGAGCCACTGTGACCGGAATTCGACGCTGTGCTCGTCTCCGGCGATGAGCCGGTCGAAGGCTTCCTGGGCTCGGGCCCGAAGATTGGGCCGGAGCCTCATCACTTCCCAGAGCGGCTTCCCCGCGGCGCCGACAAGCGGCACGCCAGACGTTCCTTCGCATCGGCGGTTCCAAAGCCACAGGCTGCAGTCGGCCGAGAGGACCACGACCAACGCGTCGACGGCGTCGATCACCGGCCGTAGCATCTCCGCCTGGGCCGCTCTTTGATCAGTAGCGCCCGCCGGCTCCTCCGCGGTCGGCCGAGGCGCGCCACGGAGCATTCGGGGTCGGAAGGAAGTCGGCATGACCGCGAATGGTACAGGTCGGGCAACCTCGGAATCCACTGCGCGGGATGGCTCTTTCGGGTACCCCAGTACGCCCTTCTGGCGTTGCAGTCTCAGCGCCCGCAGGATGCGGTGGCGACGGCGATTTGGGCGGTGCCTTCAGGTCGGTCTGCATGTAGCATCGGGCCATGGCAACACGCCGAACCAGGGCCTCGCAGGCGGACGAGTCGAACGGGCAGCAACCGGCCTTTGTGCCGCCGCCTGGCCGCCAGCCCCTGGCCGCCAGGATGCGGCCGCGAACACTCGACGAGGTCGTCGGGCACGATCGCCTGATCGGCGAGCGGGGCACGCTTCGCCGGACGCTGGAGGGCGGTCACCTCGGCTCTCTCCTGTTCTGGGGTCCCCCGGGTAGCGGCAAGACCAGCCTGGCACGCGTGCTGGCGGATGCCACGGGTGCGCGAATGGTGACCATCTCCGCCGTGATGAGCGGCGTCGCCGAGGTCCGTGCGCTCGTCGCCGAGGCCCGCGACAGGCTCGCCCTCACCGGCCAGCCGACGATTGTCTTCATAGACGAGATCCATCGGTTCAACACGGCACAGCAGGACGCACTCCTGCCGCACGTCGAGGACGGCACAGTCACGCTAGCCGGAGCCACCACCGAGAACCCGTACTTCGAGGTCAATTCCGCACTCCTGTCGCGGCTGCGCGTCTACCGTCTCGAGGCCCTGACGGACGAGGAGGTCGGGGAGGTCGTGCGGCGAGCCCTGGCCGACCCGGATCGTGGCCTCGCCGGGGCCCTTGGTCCGGCCGGAGGAGTCGCTCTCACCGGCGAGCCGTTCGAACATCTCGTCGGACTCTCGGCCGGCGACGCCCGACAGGCTCTCAACGTACTCGAAGGTGCCGTGTCGATCGCCGACTCGGAAGGAAGCCGCGACTCGAACGGCCGGGTCACGCCGAGGCTCGAGGACGTCGAGGCGGCCGCTCAACAGCGCGCCCTGGCCTACGACCGCGCCGGTGACGGCCACTACGACACCGTCAGCGCCTTCATCAAGAGCGTCCGCGGCAACGACCCGGACGCCGCGCTCTACTGGCTGGCCGCGATGATCGCCGCCGGCGAGGATCCGCGGTTCATCGCCCGTCGGCTGATCATCCTCGCTTCGGAGGACATCGGCCTGGCCGATCCGCGCGCCCTCGAAATCGCCGTCGCGGCCGCCCAGGCTCTCGATTGGGTCGGCCTGCCTGAAGCCCAGTACGCTCTGGCCGAAGCGACTGTGATGCTGGCGGTGACGACGAAGAGCAACTCCGTCGGCCGGGCCTACTTCGCCGCGATGGCCGACGTGCTCGCCAAGGGCTCGCTTGCCGTGCCTCCCCACCTTCGGTCGAGCGGCGCCGGAAGGCGCAGTTACGTCTATCCGCACGACTTCGATGGCGACGACGTCGACCAGCAGTATCTCCCCGACGCACTGGTCGGACGCCGCTACTACTTCCCGGGCGGGCAGGGCGCCGAGATCAGGATCGGCGAGCGGATGGAGCGCCTGGTGGGCAACCGCAACGAGCCTCGGCGCCGCAAGACCCCTGCCGCCGGCCAGCCCGGGGCGGACCCAATGGCCGCCGGCTCCGAGGGGATGCGCCGCCGCCGGGAAAGTCTCCGCGAGCTGGCCGACGAGCAGCGCGACGACGCCGCCGAGTAAGGTCGGGTGGGCCTATCCTGCCCGGCGGGCGTTCGTCTACGGAGTTTGTCGCGAGGATCGCCTACCCGAGAGGGGTATTGATTGGGGTCGGGGGGCAGCGCAGCCTGACCCGGTCACCACGGCACCCAGCCCACGATTCTTATCGGAATCCGGACATCTCAGCTGAGCCAGCCGCCGCCGATGAGCGGCCCAATGATGGCGCTCCAGGATGTAACGAAACTGACACGGGCTGGGCGGCGCGATGGCTACGGATACACCCTGGACAGCCGAATACTCAATTGCGTCTCCAAGCGTTGCACATGGGATATGCCATGTCACGAGCGCATGCTGTCGCGCCGTCGGAAGGCGCTGAGGCTTCCTAC
>Ga0182021_10010286_pt1 | contig 11095 bp, 10 predicted proteins | sample 612E3MmetaG_FD_120493 | JGI IMG/M metagenome (GOLD analysis project Ga0182021, IMG submission 120493) | Permafrost microbial communities from Stordalen Mire, Sweden - 612E3M metaG (Illumina Assembly) | ecosystem: Environmental > Terrestrial > Soil > Wetlands > Permafrost | place: Sweden...
ACAATGTCAAAATGATGGGACCGGGCCGCTACAAGCTCAAATTGCACATTTCGCCGCCGGGTTCCGATCCGCACAGCCATTTTGGCCGCCATGTCGACAAGGAGACCGGCGTCGGGCCGTGGTTCCAGCCTTTCGACGCCGAATTCGAGTTTACTTATGCCGGGACCGGCAAGAAGGGCGCCTATTAAAGGCGCGCTTTTCGCCGGTGCGCGCGAATGGGCCTACCTTCGGCGAGGAAAACGCCGAGGCTCGCATGTCGGATCAAACGCGCATTGGACGAAATCCCGCCGCGACGAAAAAGCCACAGCTCAACAATCGCTTCAATGCCGATGCCATTTCAACTTGATTCTGGTCTTCGAGGTATGAGAAACGAGCTTGGGCGCGACCACAATTGACTTCGAATCAAGGAAAATGTCGATGCTTGCCAATGTTTTGGGGCGCCGCCATCGGTCGAGCCAATATACGGCGCTGGCCACGGCAATTTTGGCGGGTTTCAGCTTTTGCGCCGGGAGCGCCCAAGCCGACGATGCGCCGCCGTCGATCGCCGACAGAATTCCCGCCCTTTCCGGCGCTTCAGCCTTCAAGAAACAGCTCAAGGATATGGGTCTGACCCTGCAGATGACCTATATTGGCGAAGTCCTGGGCAATGTTTCCGGCGGCGCCAAACAGGGAACGATTTACGACGGCCGGCTCGAGTTCATGCTCGAAGCCGACATGGAAAAGATCGCCAATTGGCAAGGGGGAACTTTGCATGTTGACGGTTACTGGATTCAAGGTACGGGCCTGACGCGCTACTACATCAACAATCTGATGGATGTCAGCTATATAGAAGCCCTGCCGACCGTGCGGCTTTATGAATTGTGGTACGAACAAAAACTCGCCGAAAACAAGCTGGCTTTGCGCTTCGGTCTGCTTGGAGCGGATTCCGATTTCGTCTCCAGCAAATATGCGCAGCTCTTCGTCAACGCCACTACGGGCTGGCCGGAGATTTTCACCTCGAATATGCCGAGCGGCGGTCCCGCCTATCCTTTTTCCGCTATGGGGTTTCGCGTCAAATATGACGCGACCGATGCGTTTTCTCTTGTCGCCGCGATTTACGACGGCAATCCGGCCGGGCCGGGCACGAATGATCCGCAGCGCCGTAACGCCTATGGCCTCAATTTCCGCATGAGCGATCCCGCATTACTGATGCAGGAGGCGCAATATAAATATAATCAGGACAAGAATTCGACAGGCCTCGCCGGTCAGGTCAAATTCGGGGCCTGGGAACATCTCGGCAGTTTTCCCGACAATATTTATGATGGCGGCGGACAACCCTTCATCCTATCCGGTTTGCCGCCTTCCGAATTGCCCGGAAATTACGGCGTCTACGCCATGATCGACCAGCAGATCTTCAAGGCGCCCAACGACCCGACCAAGGGCGTCGGGATTTTCGCCCGCGTGTTCAGCTCGCCGGACGATCGCAATCTGATGAATTTCTACTTCGATACTGGCGTCAATGTCGCCGGCCTTGTTCAAGGCCGCGGCGACGACGTTTTCGGCCTCTCCTTCGCCTATGGGAAAATTTCCAACAGCGTCCGCCAAGGGGCCAATATCGCCGGGCTGTATCCGCTGCCCGATTACGAAGCCCTGCTGGAAATGACCTATCAGGCGCAGATCATGTCCGGATGGACGGCGCAGCCCATCGCGGAATTCGTCATACATCCCAATGCGCGCCTCAACGGCACGAATTTTCCGAATGCCGCGGTGATCGGCATTCGCACGACCATGAATTATTGAATTCCGACTTGTCGGCGGCCATGATCCTTTCCGGACGGAGGTCGCGGCGCGCGCGTGAAGACTTTGCTCAACAATGCATCGCTACCTTCAGGAGCAAGGATCGTTCCGTCGAAATTGGCGATCAATCGGCCAAGGCGATCGGATTACGGCGCTGAGCGAAGTCATTTCTTAACCGCTTGACTTGTTAAATTACAACCCTGCGCCCGCTTTCCTTGATGCCGACGCAGGGACGACAAGCAATAACCTCCCGAAAATTCAGCCCCGGCGTCAGCCGGGGCTTTTTTCATTACGGGATACGCTTCAAGCCGCCGTCGCCGCGAAAGCGGGAACGGCGGCGGAAAAGGCGTCGAGCCAGGCGACGAGCTTGGGATGATCAGCGCGCCAGGCGCCCTCGAAACGCAGGTCGAGATAGCCGAGCGCGCATGCCAGAGCGATCTGGCCGACGCCCGCGAAATCCCGCGCCGGCGGCTCGGCTTCCAGATGCGCCAGGGCGCGCTGGACCTTGGCTTTCTGATGCGCGACCCAATTGGCGCTGCGCTCGTTCTCGGCCCGCATCCGCGTTTCATATATTTGCAGAATGGACGCCTCCGCCACGCCATCGGCCAGAGCCTCCAGCGTCAAAGCGGCGGCGCGCGCGGCAAAATCGCGCGGGATTACACGTCCGCCGCCCGTCAAATCGTCGAGATAAGCGACAATCACCGCGCTATCGTAAATGCAGGCGCCGTCGTCCGTTTCCAGCACCGGAATCTTGCCGAGCGGATTTTTCGCGCGAATGGCGTCCGACGGATTCGACGTGTCCGTCAGGACAAGTTCAAGCCCCGCGTCGAGCCCAAGCACAGCCGCGACAATGCGCGCCTTGCGCGCAAACGGCGAGGCGGGCGCATAATATAGTTTCATGGTGGGAACTCCGCTCGAACCAATGGCCTTCCTGAAAAGCCGGCCCGCTTTTCGGATGGAACATGATTCAAGGCAAGTGCTTTGAGCGCGTTTGCATGCCGCGCTCAAGCCCCCGAGAAAAGGGATGTGCTTCGACGCCGACGAACTCTGCGGTCGCGCGCCTCAGTCGAGTTGCAAATTGACCGCCTTGGGGCCTTTGCCCTTCTTGTCCGGCTCGATTTCGAACGAGATTTTTTGCCCCTCGTTGAGCGAAGCCAATCCCGCCTGTTCGACGGCGGTGATATGGACGAAAATGTCGCGTCCTCCATCGCTCGGCTTGATGAAGCCATAGCCTTTGTCAGCGTTGAAAAATTTGATCGTGCCCTGTTGCGCCATGACGTGCTCCCTCCGGTCATGGCCGATTCGCGGGGCTGCGCGCCGAGGCAATCGACGCGGGATTGCAATTCCATCAAATGCAGTCCACCCGGCCCTGTTCGCGATCGGCCGATTGGCGGCTTGTCTAGCCTTTGGCATGAATTCGGCTCGACATCGCTGCGGTGTTTTTTTTCCGTCAGCGCCTTCGTTTGCGCGAAGCTCCCCCAACTGCATTTAAACTGCGGCAAGTTGTCGCGCTTGGCAAGCCTCGCCTTTATCGCCTTAAGTATCCTTCAGCCGAGCGGAACCTTTTTGCCGCCAAAATGTTGCAGCGAAAATTTTGCCTCCGGTCCCCGCGCCAGAAGCCGTGTAAGGACGGGTAGAATGTTGCGCGCCTCGTCTTCCAGAACATAGGGCGGATTGACAATGACGAGGCCGGTTCGCGCCAGCGGCCGGCCCGGCGCCGGCGCCTCGACCTGCAAATCCACGCGCAGACTTTCCGGCGCCAGATCGGCGACGGCGCGGCAGAAAGAATCGACCACGTCCGGCTCCTTGACCGGCTGCCAGATCATGAAAATGCCGCCCGCCCATTTGCTCAGGCACGCTCCGAGCGTGTCGAACACACGCTCATATTCGTCGCGCCGCTCATAGGGAGGGTCGATCAGGACCAGACCGCGCCGTTCGGGCGGCGGCACAAAGGCTTTCAGTCCTTGATAGCCGTCGATCTCGATTGCTTTCGTCCGCAAATCGCGGCCGAGCGACCGGCGCAGCCTTTCCGCCGCCTGCGGCAGCATTTCGCAAAAAATTGCTTTGTCCTGGGCGCGCAAGAATTTTTGTGCGATCAGCGGCGAGCCGGGATAGAATTGCGGCGCGCCGGCGGCGCGGACAGCCTCCAGATAGGGGGCGAGCAGTTCCGCCGCCGCGCCCAAATCGGCGCCCTCCAGCAGGCGGGCAATTCCGTCGCGCGCCTCGTTGGACCGCGCCGCCTCGGGACCGGTGAGATCGTAAAGCCCCGCCCCCGCATGGCTGTCGATAAAGCGGAACGGCTTCTCCTTGCGGCGCAGATAGAGCAGGATGCGGGCGAGAAACACATGTTTCAGCACATCGGCGAAATTGCCCGCATGAAATTCGTGGCGGTAGTTCATCGCCGCCGACTACCGCCCCGCCGGAATGACGATGCTCTGGCTGAAACAGCCTTGCCGCGCCACCTGAGGACAGGCGACGAAATCGCGCAGATCCTTCGACATACAGATGCGCGCCTCCTGCAAGGCGCCGCGCCGGCAGGTGACCGCCATCATGCCTGGGCGGAGCCGACGATTGGCCTCGAGAAAGGCGCGCTGGACATTGAGCGGCGCCATCGACTGGTCCCGGTCCGTCGCCTTGAAAACGGCGGGAATGACCACATTATCGCGCGCGATCCGCACATCAGCGAAGTAGCCGGCGGGGTTCTTGCCCGAGCAGACGCCGTGCTGACGCCATTCGTGCCGCGCCAGGCCCAGATCGGGATAAAGTCCGTTCAGGCCGGAGAGCGTCGAATAAGGCACGAACGGATTGCCGGGACATTGGGAGGGATAGCCATTGGCATATTGCGGCCACAGGCCATGCACGACGAAGCCTGGATTGGCGCCCGGGGCGCATTGATTGCGCGACCGCGCCGCGCCGCCGTCCGCGCAGAAACTTGGCGACCAGGAGAGCGACAGCACGTAAAAGTCGAAATCGCCGGTCGGCGAGGTTCCGCCCCCGCGCCTGTCCAAACCGGATTCGCCCGCGGGCGCGGCCGGAGCCGCCGGAGCCGCCGGGCATGGGCCGCTGGTCGGCGCAATGGTCGAGAATGCAGTCGCTCGCGGCGAAAGCCGGCCCAGCGGCCAATCCCACTTGTGCCAAACCCGCTTGCGCCAAGCTCAGCAGCGCCACGGCCAGGACATGTCTCATGCGCCGCATCCGCGCGGAAAAAAGCGGCCGCTCACGGTCCGGCGGCGCTGCAGGCGGGCGAATAGACATGGTAGCGGTCGAGGCCGACGACGCACCATTCGACGCCCGCGCCAATGCCGACGAAACCGCCGCCCTCGATCAGATTATATTTGACCTCGCGCGCGCGCCCGTCATTGAACATGGCGCGGGCGACGCAATAGCGGCGCGGAACGAAATCGAGACCATTCGTGCGATAGCCGATTTCGCCGGTTTTCTGGAATTCCGTGATTTCCAGCGGGGAATTGAAAAACCAATGTTCGTGCACGTTGAAATCATGGGTGATGAAATTCAGCGTCCACCAATTGTCGCACGGCGGAATGCTGCCGTTGAAGGGTATGAAACGATTTTCCGCCGGATCGACCGGGCGAGCCGAAGCTCCGCCGGCCCAAAACAGCATGATTGTGGCCGCGACAGCGGCGCAACGCGAAAACAGCATGGAAACCCCCGATAGGCGATTGGGCGGACGATGCGCGAATTGCGCGCGGTGCGTCAAGGCGCTTTTCGCCGCGCCCCGCCGATGATGCAAAAATACCGCAGTCCCCGGCTCATGCCCATTCTCTGTGATCGCTCCGAACCAACGCCCATAAGTGATCGCCTATGGCTGCGGCCATCAGGTCTTGCCGACCTGATAATCCTTGATGTCCGCGAATCGGATCGCAGGCCAACGCTCCTGATCGTAGCGCAGGGAAAAGGCCGATTGCGCCAGAAAGACCGGGGCGCCGTCGAGATCATTGGCCATGGAGGACGGATAGGCGTTGAGGAATTTTTCCAGCTCGGCGGGAGCATCGGCGCTCACCCAGCGGCAAATTTCGAAACGGCTGGTTTCGAATGTCACGGGCAGGCCATATTCAGCCTGCAATCTTTCGCTCAGCACATCGAGCTGCAGGGCGCCAACCACTCCGACCATGGCCGGCGCGCCGTCGTGCGGCAGAAAGAGCTGCACCACCCCCTCCTCCGCCATCTGCTGCAAGGCTTCGCGCAATTTCTTCGCCTTCATCGCGTCGCCGAGTTTGACGCGGCGCAAAATTTCCGGCGCAAAGCTCGGCACGCCGCGAAACACCAGATTTTCGCCCTCGGTCAAAGTGTCGCCGATGCGCAAGGCGCCGTGATTGGGAATGCCGACGACATCGCCGGCAAAAGCCTCTTCCGCCAATTGCCGGTCCTGCGCGAAGAAGAATTGCGGCGCGTTGAGCGCGATATTCTTGCCGGTGCGCGACAGCCGCGCCTTCATGCCGCGCAGCAGCCTGCCCGACGTGACGCGCAAAAAGGCGATGCGGTCGCGATGGTTGGGGTCCATATTCGCCTGAATCTTGAAGACGAAGCCGGTCATTTTGGCTTCGCGCGGATCGACCGTGCGGGTCGAGGCCGCGACCGGCTGCGGCGCCGGCGCGAATTCTGCGAGCGCGTCGATCAGGTCCTGCACGCCGAATTTTTTCAGCGCCGAGCCGAAAAACACCGGCGTCAGATGGCCTTCGAGAAAGGCGGCGACGTCGAACGGCTTTTGCGCCTCGCGCGCCAAAGCGATTTCCTCGGCCGCGATTTCGGCGTCGGCGGGGTTGGAAATGGCGGCGATCCGAGGGTCGTCGGGACCGGAGACACGGATCGGCTCGGCGTCCTCCTCCAGCCGGCGCACGACATTGGCGCGGAGATCATAGGTGCCGGCGAAACTTCTGCCGCGACCGATCGGCCAGGTCAGCGCCACCGTGTCGAGCGCCAGGGTTTTTTCGATTTCATCGAGCAGGTCGAAGGGATCGCGGGTTTCGCGGTCCATCTTGTTGATGAAAGTGATGATTGGAATGTCGCGCAGCCGGCAGACTTCGAACAATTTGCGCGTGCGCGCCTCGATGCCCTTGGCGGCGTCGATCACCATGATCGCGCTGTCGACCGCCGTGAGCGTGCGATAGGTGTCCTCGGAAAAGTCTTCGTGGCCGGGCGTGTCGAGCAGATTATAGACGCAATCGCCATATTCGAAAGTCATCACCGAAGTGACGACCGATATGCCGCGCTCGCGTTCGATGCCCATCCAGTCGGAACGAGTCTGGCGGCGATTGGCCTTGGCGCGCACTTCGCCGGCGAGCTGGATGGCGCCGCCGAACAGCAGCAGCTTTTCCGTCAGCGTGGTCTTGCCGGCGTCGGGATGCGAAATGATAGCGAAAGTGCGCCGCCGCGCGACGGGATCGGGATTTTGCATTTTAAGCCGGATCTGGGAGACAGGTCCGGCTGATTAGCGCGATTGCCGCATCCAAAGCAATCGACCTTATCATTCCGCCGGCGCGGTCTGTCCGGCCTGGCAGGCGGCAATCCACTTTTTCAGTTCCGCGACATGGCCGGCTTCTTCCTCGACGAATTCGGCGGCGAGAATCTTGATTTCCGGATCGTCGGTCGTGTCCAGCACATGCTTGTAATAATCATGCCCGGCCTTTTCGGCCGCCAGAGCGATCTGCAGCGCCTCGGCGCGGCCGATCATCGGGTCCGCGCCCCAGATCGCCGCCGCTTCCGGGCTTTCCAGATCGGGCCAGACGAATTCCTCGGGCGCGATTTCCGGAATTTCGCGGAAACCGGCGCGCGCCTTGGCGTCGGCGAGATGCAATTTGGAATAATCGGACAGGCGGCGGAACAATTGCGCCACCTCTCTATTGCCCCCGCTGGTCATGGCGTCGGCCAGCTCGCCGAAGCGCGCCGCCGCCTCGGCCTCAAGATGAATGGAATAGGCCAGAAACTCTTCCACCGTATGCATCTGCAGCCTCCCGATCAGCTTGGCGTCAACAGGTTCGAAGTTTTTTCATACACCCAAGACCGCCCACGACAAGTTGCTTTTTTGAGCAAGTAGCAAAAATAGGCAGTCGCTCGCTAGAACTTTAGTTCATTGCCCGGGTAATCTTTGCGCGAAGGCGACGTTTTTGAGCATTGAATTGGGCGTCAATAAGCTGAAAGATCGCGCGGCGCCGCAAAAGCCGGCGCCGGCGCGGGAGAGGAATCATGCGGAAGAGTCCGGCTTTGCTTCTTCTCGCCGCCGTCCTGGCCACGACCCTGTTTTTCGCCGCCCGGACTCCTCCTGAAAAACCGGTTCCAGACGACCAGGCGATCGCCGAAATTGCCGCCGCCGGCGTCGCGGCGCTGGAAAGCGCCTATCCGGCGGGCGAAAAGGGCCTGGTCCACCGCGCCGCCCACGCCAAGGCGCATGGCTGCGTCAAGGCGACGTTCGAGGTCGATCCCGCTCTGCCCGAGGATCTGCGGGTGGGAACATTCGCTCGGCCAGGCCAGCGATTCAAAGCCGTGATCCGCTTTTCCAACAGCGCCTTCATGCCCGGCGCCGACGCCGCTCCCAACGGAAGAGGCATGGCGCTCAAACTGATCGACGCCGATCCCGACCACGCCGATCCCGCGCGGAAAAATCCGCCGCACGACCTGTTGTTCATCAATTATCCGGTCTATTTTCTGGCCAATATTCAGGATTTTCTTGAGTTCGCGCGGGCCGGCGGGATCGACGGCGCGTTTGAGCACGCCAAAGCCTATTTCCTGCCGGGAAACAACCCTTTCGCCTGGCGCCTGCGCGAATTGTCGATTGTTTACCGCAATGCGACGCGCGAAATCGCCTCGCCTTTGCATACGGATTATTTTTCGATGACGCCCTTTGCCTTTGGGCCGGACCGCGCGATCAAATATGCGGCCAAGCCTTGCGCCGCGGCGCAAGGCCCCGCGCCGGCGGAACGCGATCCGGATTATCTGCGCAAGGCCCTGACCGACGAACTCAAGACCGCGCCGGCCTGTTTCGAGCTTTTCGTCCAGGAACGGACGGGCGATCTGCCGCTGGACGACGCGACGCGGGACTGGCCGGAAACGCAAGCGCCGATGCGGCGGCTCGGCCGCATCGAGATTCCGGCGCAGGACGTCGGCGCCGCCGGTCGGGACGTTCTGTGCGAAAATCTGAGTTACAACGCCGGCCAGGCCCCGGCGACGCTGGCGCCTCTCGGCGGCATCAACCGCGCGCGGATAAAGCTTTACGAAGAGGCCGCCGCCTATCGTTTCCGCCGCAATGACGCGACGCCGACCGACGCCGCCAAGGCCTGGGAGCTTTTTTGAGACCTGATCCCGGAAAGTTGATCTCGGGCGTCCGAACGGCCGCCGCTTTGCGCGCCTACCCGGCTGCAGTCAAAGCCGTGGACCGCCCCCGTCCTTCGAGACGCAGCTTCCAGCGGCTTTTCAGGAAGAGGGCTAATGCATTGATTTTATTTATCTACTCACGCTGAAGAGCGATGCGAAGCATCGCGTCTCGAAGCACGAGGGGTCAACACACGCGTTTTTCAACAGCCTGCGCCAGACTTCTTCTCGCCTATCGTAACGCGTCAGGATAGGCGACTCCCTCGCCTATCCTGACGACATCCCCGCTTCACGCGAAGCGGGGAAGGCGCTAAATCCGGCGCAATCGGGTGAATCTCCGCGCGCCATTGGTGCGATGGTCTGAACGGATCTGTCGTCGGCGATGGAAGCGGAACAGCGCGCGCCGTTCGTGCGCGGATATTGGGCCGTCGAAAACGATCTTTACCGGGTGCTGGACATGATCTTCCGCGACGACGAATGCCGCTTGCGCACGCAGAACGCGCCGGTAAATTTCGCGACGACCAAGCCCATCGCAACCAACGACCAATATTAAAAAACGGTCTGATTTTCTCAATTCGAAAAAGAGAACGAATTCTATCGGGTCGCGACTGCCTCAATAATTCGTCGTGGAAGATCGCATCAATCTGCCTCTAACTGGTATTTTTGCACAACCAATGCGCGGATTATGCCGTTGCTATGCCTTTATGCCTCGTTCAAACCTCGCGCTAACAAAAGGCGGAGAGGAAAAACCATGGTCGAGGAACTCACACATTTTATCGGCGGGAAACATGTCAAGGGGACGTCCGGCCGTTTCGCCGACGCTTATCAGCCGATGACTGGCGAAGTAATCTCGCGCGTGCCGTTGGCGTCGTCCGCCGAGCTGCGCGCCGCTGTTGAAAACGCTCTTGAAGCGCAGCCGCGTTGGGCGGCAACCAATCCGCAGCGCCGCGTCCGTGTCATGATGAAATTCGTCGATCTGCTGAATCAAAACATGGACGCGCTCGCCGAACTGCTGGCGCGCGAACATGGCAAGACCATCCCCGACGCGAAAGGCGACATCCAGCGCGGACTTGAAGTGGCGGAATTCTGCATCGGCGTTCCGCATCTGCTCAAGGGCGAGTTCACCGACGGAGCTGGACCCGGCATCGATATTTATTCGATGCGCCAACCTCTCGGCGTCGTCGCGAGAATTACGCCGTTCAATTTTCCGGCGATGATCCCGATGTGGAAATTCGCGCCGGCCATCGCCTGTGGCAACGCCTTTATCCTGAAGCCTTCCGAGCGCGATGTGGGCGTGCCGCTGCGGCTGGCTGAATTGATGATCGAGGCCGGCCTGCCCGCTGGCATTCTCAATGTCGTCAATGGCGACAAGGAAGCGGTGGACGCCATTCTCGACGATCGGGACATCAAGGCGATTGGCTTCGTGGGCTCGACATCGATCGCCGAATATATTTACGCGCGGGGTTGCGCCGCCGGGAAGCGCGTCCAGGCTTTTGGCGGCGCCAAGAACCACATGGTCATCATGCCCGACGCCGACATGGACCAGACGGTCGATGCGCTGATCGGCGCCGGCTACGGCTCCGCGGGCGAGCGCTGCATGGCCATTTCCGTCGCGGTGCCGGTAGGAGAAAAAACGGCCGACGAACTGGTCAAACGGCTGATCCCACGTGTTGAAGCGTTGAAAGTCGGCCCATCGACCGATGTTGGCGCCGATTACGGCCCGGTCGTCACGAAGGCCCACCTCGACAAGATCAAATCTTATGTCGATCTGGGCGAGCAGGAGGGCGCGAAACTGCTGGTCGACGGACGCGGTTTCAAAATGCAGGGATATGAAAACGGCTTCTATATGGGCGGCTGTCTTTTCGACCATGTGACCGCCGATATGCGCATCTACAAGGAAGAGATCTTCGGTCCGGTGCTGTCCGTCGCCCGCGCTCAAAATTTCGAAGCCGCGTTAAAGCTCTGCAATGACCACGAATATGGCAATGGCGTC
>Ga0182021_10010287_pt1 | contig 11094 bp, 9 predicted proteins | sample 612E3MmetaG_FD_120493 | JGI IMG/M metagenome (GOLD analysis project Ga0182021, IMG submission 120493) | Permafrost microbial communities from Stordalen Mire, Sweden - 612E3M metaG (Illumina Assembly) | ecosystem: Environmental > Terrestrial > Soil > Wetlands > Permafrost | place: Sweden...
CTTGGCGGGAGCAAGCCCGTATCTGTCTGCAAGGTTTTTAAAGAAAATCGAAGAATATAAAGTTTATAAAAAATAGCTATACGGGCACTTCCCTCCTGTAATTTATCCTTAAATTTATCACCTGCTTCAAATAAACCTAGACGAACAAACAAGTATCACTCATATCTCAACCATAAGAAGTTAAAACTTCACAACTTGACTTGACCAGTCCAGTTGAGGCTTTTGACCTCGCAAGGGACAATACTGGGCCTCTCACTGAATCATGCAACCTGGATAAAGGATGATTGGTGATACCGCTTGAAGGCAGGATACACCGGATAATGATAACTATGAGGTGCAGATTCGCAAAAGGTGAGAATTTCGCCGAAACCTTTAAAAGTTCTAAGAGAACAAAAGGGAGTGGTATGTCTTAGGAAAAGAATAATAATTTATCTTGTTAATACAAAAGAAATTTTCTGGCTTTTTCTTTTCTCTTGACAGGATCATTATAGAATGTCCCTTCCTCGGTGACACCCGTTTTTTTACTGAGATTATTGGTTTCTGGGGTTTGATATTGCTCCGGCAAATAAAGATATAAAAGCATGATCGCCATTCTCAATAACAATGGGCATGGCACAGATATTTATTTACATGTTTAATTGCCGGAGCAATAATATTTTTTTTTAACAAAGGGGAGGGAAAAAATCAAGAATAAGAATAGGTTTTCCTAGTTTCTCATTATGTCAATTGACCATGGTGATTTTAAATTCCCAAACAAAACACAAGAGATTGATTAATGAATATCTCCTGCCTGCCCCTCTTTAAACCCTACCTTTACCCTACCTTAAAAAATACACTTTCTAAAATCAAAAATTGGTCTTTTCCTCCCATTTATTTCCTTAAAAAATGGCCTTAAAGTGATAATAGGAAAAAAATATAAACTCTTTTTTTAGGAGAATTAACTATGTTAGGAGCCGAAATTTTCATGGTTTGTTTGCTTGCTATTGGAACATTTATTTTGTTTCTTGCCACCCAACCCAATGCTGGAACGAAAAAAGCATGGGGCGAATTAAATCAGGCTAAAAGTAATGGTGATGGTTTTAACGTAAAGGAAGCAGCTTAGGCAATATAAGCACAGCACAAGTCGCTCATGTAATCAAATACGTTCCACAACCGAAACCAGAAAACTGACGTGCTTTTTTTCATTTCTCGCATTAGGTCTTGGTACTCAAGAAATGGAAAAAGGGCTAATCTGTGATGAAGTCCCCGTACAAAAAAAACAAAGGGGGATGGTGTTCCAGATTAACCAAGAGGAAGGGGTAGGAATATACTCATCCTTTATTTTTTTGGAGGTACTCTTCAATCGCTTTATCCAGCAGTTCCCCTGTCAGCTTTCCTTCCCTTCTTTTTATGGTTAACCCCAATGCAACGAAACTACACTTTTGTTGCATTCAATCTGCCCTACAAGGCTCTATCTCGGTTGCCCCCTTGCTATTATACCCCACGCACCCGCTCCATTTCTTGTGAACTATCCCTAAAAATGAACGCCTGAGAAGCCCCAGGAAGCCCGATCGGGATTAGGCAAAGCCCAAGGGAGTTGACCGCTCGGGTCAGTTCATCGGGGGAAACCGCCAGATACTTCTCCGTGGTAGCCAAAGAGGTATGCCCCAGAAGGATCTGGATCGCCCTCAGGTTGTTCCCCGATACAAGCAAGGCTTTAGCAAATGACTTCCTCAGGCTGTGGGTGCTCACCTTCCCCGAACATTCGCTTGACTGAAACGACTCCTTAAGTATCCTGTGTACCTGATATCGGGACAAGCGGTTATTACCTTTCCTTGAAGCAAAGAGCGGAGCGTTCGGGAGAAGCCTTTCGCCTTGGGACTTCTTCCATTCGATAAGCTCGGTAATCACTTCCCGCGCCTGGTCATTCAATGGAATCTGCCTGGTCTTCTTCCCCTTGGTGATTGCTTTCCTTAACTCCAGGATTTCCACTGGCTTTCCATATTGCCACACGTCCCCTACATTCAAGGCCAGTAACTCTGAGATCCTGGTCCCGATGTTTAAGTCTAAAAGAAAAAGAGTTCGGTTTCTAACCTCGTATTCCCCATAGAAGAATTGAGCGAGGCTTTGGATTTCTTGCTTAGATAAATGACGCGCTCCTTTCATTGGTAGCCCCCTTTCTGCAAAAAACAAAAGGCCCGCTCAAGATAACCCCACGTCAACTTGAGACAGACCTTTAAACCATCCAGAAGGATGGAAATTTGATATTCTTTGTGGTTGCGTGGGGTTTTCATAGTGCTTAAATTGCTAAAATCCTATTTATTAAGCATGTTAGCATTATAAAATAATAGGTGTTTATTTGTCAAGTTATTTTCCTTGCAAGCAATAAAGGTTTCTGATAAAAGTCTGTTATGACTGAAAAAAAGATTTTTGCCAGCCGGATTGATGCCGACCTTTTTAAAAAGCTAAAACACCTCAGTGTTGATGCTGATTCCTCTTTGGAATATCTTCTTGAAGAAGCGGTTAAAGACCTTCTTACGAAATACGAAAAGAAGGTAAAGGATAAAACGAAACGAGAGACTTCATAATATCAGTTTGCAGAAATTAGCACCGGCTATTGTTTAAACTTATTGGAAAAGGAGAACATATGATTTCTAAAATTCTTGTTCCAACCGATGGTTCCGAAACAGCAAATAAATCTGTTGAATATGCGGCAGGTCTCGCAAAGCAATTGGGTGCCACAATAACATTATTGAGCGTGATCGACATCAGTGTCATTCTCGCCCAGCCTCTCGAGGATATGGCTTCTCCGGGTCATCTTCAAGAGTCAGTTGAAGATTATATGCGACAAGCTGCCAAGGCATGTATTCAAGAGGCTACAAGAATATGTAAAGAAAATGGTATTCAACCGGAAACGGTCTCTCGATCAGGGCACCCGGTGGAAGAAATTATCAACGAGGCAGTTAAATCAAAAGTTGATCTCATAGTAATGGGGTCTCAGGGCAGAAGTGCTTTAAAGGCAGCGTTCCTCGGAAGCGTCACCTTCGGGGTAATACATAAAGATACAAAAATTCCTGTGCTCGTCGTGAGAAAGTGAAGCAGGGACCATAGTTCCTGAAGAGGAGAAGAGAAAAAAGAGAGGAAATAAAAAACTGGGTTGAAGGCGGGCTAGAGAAAATGGAGTAACGTTCGGCATTAAGGGCGACAGCAAAAAGTCGCGGCGCCTTAATGCCGTTATTAGAAATCCTTTTTACCATGACCTACTCAAAACCTCATAATCATGCTTTTACAATTTCTAGACATCATTCTCACCAACCGTGCAACTTCTGTTGTCACTGGCCGTTCATTGCCGAAGGAGATAAGATTTAGAGGCGGAGCATTGTGCTTCGCTTGCAAGCATGAGTCTCCCAAGCGTGGATGCCGCCTTGTCGTTATCTGAAAACTGTCTTCGAAGACACCTGCGAATTCCAGACACAACTAAGTCTACAGCCTGAATTCCTGGTGCATCCTGGGAATCCATGAACTTGATATTCCCGCGAATGAGTTTCTGTATATTTATGCCAGCTCCAACCTCAATTCCATAGACTTCCTTGAGGTAATCCGGCATCTTACCGTTTTCGAATTCATACTGACTCATACTACTGTAATCGAAACCGTTGCCCATCAGCAACGGCTTTGACATGGACATTGTTTGAAGTATCGCCGGGCTTAACTTCTCAAATGCATCTTCAAAATCCGTTCGGGAGATGTTCTTTTGGTCTATCCGCCACCTGATTTCGGCAAGAGTGCCAGGGTCGCGCTGTACATAATACGTAATTACCCTACTTACTACATCGAACATGAGATTAATCTGACAGAGTAACTGTACATAAAGCTGGGGAGACAGTTTTCCTAACTGGGAGGCCACAAGCAGTACGCCTTGTCGTCCGCTCTCATATTTCATTTTGTCGATATGTCTCAGGATCTCTTCGACTTGGTTCTGTTGGTGCTCAAGTACTATATCAGTAGTATTTAGGCCTGCATCGGTAGCGGTGGAGAAAACCACGGTGTTCAGGTCAGCCAAGTTTCCAATAAACTGAACGTATGTATCCTCCGCTAGAGCGTTAAGTTTGGTCTCTCTTCCGGCTTCGTGCCCGTTGGAAATTTCAGTTGGCCAAGGAGTTGGTCTATTTTCACATCCGTAGCTTCGGGAACAGCAAGGGCAGCAACAGCGTTCCAAGCACCTACCGTGGAAGCGTTCACGAAGGAGCCCGATTCATCGATATAGATATTCATTTCGCCCCCCAGATTTCTAACAATGATTAAACAGTCTATATAAAACTGCAAACCCAGACTGTTCTTTTCTGTATAAGAAGTCTCCCTATTTTTTTGTCCATTCGCCTAATTTCAGTCATTTCAACGGATATCTCCTCTTACATTAGTTCCCTGTTGCCACTTGTTTGCGGGAGGTTCGGAGTCGGCTGCAACGAAGGGTTAAAGGGCATCTTTGGAACGTTTCTCTAAGAAGATAATTGACACGGTTTGTGATAGCGACTGCGTTCGTGCGATCGTGTAGCCATGGCGCTGATACAGTCGGATGTTGGCTTCACTTTTGCTGCCAGTAAACAGCTCGAACCTAGACACTTCATTGAACCTCGCTTCGATATTCCGCAACAACTGTGATCCGATGCCTTGACCCTGTAGCTCCGGATCAACGATGAGGCGGCCGATTAAGCATGTATCACCGTTTTGCCTGGCGCGTACTGAACCAACGAGGCGATCGCCCAATGTTGCCTTAAGGACGATCGAGTTGGTGAACTCCTCAAGCAACGACTCAATTGATTGGGTGAGTGGAGGAAGCGACCAGTCGTTGTAGAGCTTTGCCTCCGATTGGTAGGCTAGCTTCTGCAGCACGAGGATGGCCTCGGCGTCTTCAGTCGATGCAGCACTAATTGTGACCATTCAGTTTTGCCCTCTAACAATGTTTATATTGATCCGGTTAAGACAGCGTTGTTGAGAATTTTATAATTTTAGAGACGGCTCCTTTGGTTCTCTAAACCGCAGGTTTTAAGTTTTTATCTAAAACTTCCCTGACCTTTCTCGCCAGTTTTTCAACCGTAAAGGGCTTGTGAATAATGGATACCCCTCTCTCTAATAACCTATGATGGAGAACCGCCTCATCCGCATAACCTGACATGTACAGCGCCTTGAAATCCTGACGAACCTGCATGAGCCGCTCAATTACTTGCGGGCCATTCATTTGCGGCATAACTACGTCGGTTAAGATTAAATGAATCGGGTTCTTTTCTTTTTCACAGATAATCAACGCCGCTTCCCCTCCCATCGCCTCCAATACCTTATAGCCTTGCACCCTTAAGAGATCCACCGTTACCTTCCGCACGCTACCATCATCCTCTATCACTAATACTGTCTCATTACCCTGAGGTATTTTCTCAACTGGCACCTCCTTCTTTAACTCCTCCGGAGGTTCAAATACCCGGGGAAGATATATCTTAAACGTTGTTCCCTTACCTGCTTCGCTATAAACATAAATATCCCCCCCGCTCTGTTTCACAATCCCGTAAACGGTGGATAGTCCTAATCCGCTCCCTTTGCCCTTCTCCTTGGTGGTAAAAAAGGGATCAAAAATCTGCTCCTGCACTTCCCTCGTCATTCCCACCCCACTGTCACTCACCGAAAGCATAACATAAGCGCCGGGGATCATCCCGGCATGGGAACGGGTATATCCCTCATCCAGTTCTGTATTGGCGGTCTCAAGGGTGATTTTTCCTCCCTGGTGGGGCATGGCATCCCTGGCATTAACCACAAGGTTCATGACTACCTGTTCTATCTGCCCGTGGTCTACCTTAACCAGCCCCAGATCAACGACGAATACGGTCTTAAAATCAATATCCTCCCCGACCACCCGGTGCAGCATCGTGTCCAGATCCTTTAAAATAATATTCAGGTTAACGACTTTCATCTCCAGGATCTGACGGCGACTGAAGGCTAAGAGCTGGCGAGTCAGGTTAGCGGCCCGCTCGGCTGCTTTTGCAATCTCATTAAGCTTTTGTTTTACCGGATTATCCTTACTGAGACCAAGGAGGGATAATTCGCAATAGCCCGTTATAACGGTAAGTAAATTATTAAAGTCATGGGCAACTCCTCCTGCTAAACGGCCGATTGCATCCATCTTCTGGGACTGGCGAAGCTGATCCTGAAGAGATAACTTCTCCATCTCGGAACGCTGATGATCGGCAAAAAGCTGGGCGTTGGCAATCGCACCAGCAATTTGATTACTCACCTTTTCCGTCAGCTTAAGCTCTGCCTCGGTATATGCATTTGGCTTTAATGACTGTAGGTGAAGACCAGCGATCATTTGATCGTGCGAAAACAGGGGAACCGAAATTGCTGATCGAATCCCCGCCTGAAATGCGCTCAAAAGAGCCGGAAAACGGTCCATCAATTCCTTTTCGTCATCAGCTTGAAAGAGAATGCTCGACCGCCGCTTTAGCAGCTTCCCGGTCAATGAACCGGCAAGGGAAAACCGGGCCCCTTTTCGACGGCCTGGAACCTCATGCCCGAAAACAAAGGCAATGGTGCAACTTTGATCTTGCGGATTAATGACATTGATCCCTATCCAGTCAAAGGGAATAAGTTTTTGGACTTCTTCAGCAAATCGTCCGTAAACCTCTTCTATGTCTAAGGTCGAACTGATGATCCGACCAATCTCGGCAATGATAGCATACTCATGAGCCAGACGTCGTGCCTTTTCCTCGTTACCTGTAAGGGACTCCTCCGCCTGCTTGCGCTTGTGAACTTCCCCCTTTAGTTCTTCGACCATTTTTTCCAGTTCTTCTTGATCCCGTCTTTCAATCCCCATCACATCCTCCTGTTTGCACTTAACTTTAAGCGTTCCTTTCCTGAGCAAAAGCAAAAAAGGCCTTTACCTTTATACCTGGCAATCCGGCCTTCTTTTACTCTCATCATCCATGATGTCCCTTCCTCAGTAACACCCATTTTTGTACTGCAGTTATTGGTTTCTGGGTTTCAATAATTCCTTTTCTTTTAACCCGTAGGAGGTAAAAAGTCAATAATAATGAAATATTCTGGGAAATAAAACCCGGTTGAGAGCCGGGCAACATCCACACATTTGACGTCATGGCCAATATGTGCCCACGCTTCAGCAATTACTATCCCGACATACCCAATTCCAACAATTGTGCTTTTAATAAGTCAAATAACTATTCACTATGTAACCCACTCACTGATGACCTGCTTGGAACGTTCCCATTTATGACCGAACGATCGATTACTTACATTGCAATAACGGCAGAATGGCTTTGGACAACTCAAGAACTTGAGAAGCTCCGACCCTTTTTTCACCCGATAGATGTCTAGAGAATCCCCATCTTCCAGTTCCATGTGCGTTCCAAATCTATTATTGAAATGACGAACATTGGGTGCAACGGTGCATGAATACAATTTACCCTCCATCAACAGCGGGAGCCTATTGGCATAAAAACATTTGATAAAGCCCTTGCTCGGATTCTGGCGTCCCTCGATGTCCAGAGGGATCTTATAAGAAGTTTTAGTGATTTCTCCGGTATCGTTATAATGCTCAAACATGACACCGTGCACAGCTGTAGTTTTCTTTATCGCTTCATAATCCAAATTGATAGGGTATTTAGTGTTGACAATGACGATGTTTTGTTCACGGCAGATCCGCCAAAACTCTTCATCTTGCCGGAGCAATAAAAGTCCGTTTGTTACAAGTTGAATTAGTGTCTTTGGGAAGAAAAATCGTGTATAAATTAATATTTCTTTTAGTTGTAGATGTAGCAAAGGTTCCCCGCCCATAACTCCGATGCGTGCAACATCGCCGTCCAGTATCTTTGACATCTGTGCAAGGTCTTTTTTTATGTCATCCAATGACACAAACCTCTCCTCTGCAATAGCGGCAAAATGGTCGCACCCTTTGCATCGAAGATTGCAATGGTCAAGAATATTCAAAACAAAATATGACAGTTGCCGCTGTCGTGTCAGGCGCTGTTTGGCGTTCTTTAAATATACCAGTTGGCGTATCATTTTGAGAATCAGCTTCCTGCACGAGGCAAAGTCGCCAAAAAATTGCTGCACCTAATTGTCACTCACGGGCAGCTGGCAATTCACTTTCGATACCGATTGCCTCCAGTCGATTACCAGTGTTCCCGCTTCCAGTGGGAACTCCATTGTTTAACTCCCTTTTGGCATTATTTTCTTTTACTATGTGACTCCTTTCCCTATTTTCTTAACATATTGTCAAAGTTAAACAGTCGTACCCATACACTCCTTTTATAGGATATATTACCATCAATCATTCAAATCCCTTCCTCAGTGACGCCCATTTTTTGCTGCGATTATTGGTTGATGGGTTTTGATAATTTTTTTTAACACATGGGCGGTAAAAAATAAATGATATGAAAGGAGTTTTTAAAAGAAAAATAAAGGGCTTATAATTGTGACTCGTTCACTATATAGTTTTTATATGCATTTTTGGGGTCGATAAAGATGTCCGTTCAAGATCAGCGGTTTTGTTTCCAACGGGAGAAGGCGGAGGTTATACAGTCTGCTTTTTGAAACTATCCCTTCAAATTGTGTTTATTGATCGTGTAGTATTTCGTTTAAATAAGCAGTCATATAGCGGCTAATCGATTCCGCATCCTCCATTTTAAGTATTTTCCTCAAGGCCTTCTGAGTCTTGTCAAACCGGGCAGCACGAATAAGGTTTTTCGCTATCGGGATTGCGGAAGCGCTCATACTGAGATGGTCAGCTCCCATTGCCATGAACAGCAGAATGCAAGCCGGCACGGAAGCCGATTCACCGCAGATCTCCACATGTTTTTTATTTTTTCGACAAATGGAAATGATACTTTGAACAGTGGAAATTACCGACGGATGCAGGGGGGTATACAGGGCTGCCACTTTTCTATTGTTCCGGTCCACTGCCAGTAAATACTGAATCAGGTCATTGGTCCCGATACTGACAAAATCCACATACTTAAGCATCCGGTCCAGAATAGGAACCGCCGCCGGCACCTCGACCATGATCCCTACAGGTATTTTCTGGTCAAAGGCAATGTTTTCTTTTTTCAGAAAATCCTTTTCAGCGTCAACCAGTTCTATCACACGCCGGATCTCTTCAATACTGGTAATCATGGGGAATAGCATTTTTGTCTTACCGAATGCTGAAGCCCGTAAAATAGACCGGATCTGTGTCCTGAACTCACCTTCCAGATCAAGGCTGATTCGAATGGCTCGCCACCCCAGGAATGGATTGTCTTCTTTTGGATAATCAAGGTACGATAAAAATTTATCCCCGCCCACATCAAAGGTTCGAATGGTCACCGACCGTCCCTCAGCCTTGTCCAGAACCTTTGAATAAAGCGTTACCTGCTCGTCCTCGGTGGGAAATGTTTTTCGTAGAAGGAAAGGAAATTCCGTCCGGTAAAGGCCGATGTGGTCGGCCCCGTATTTTTCGACCAGGGCCATATCAGACAAAAGCCCAATATTCGCACCCAGCTTCACCTGATATCCGTCCAGGGTGACGGCAGGCTGATCTTTCAACGCCAGGAGTTTTCGCACCTCTTTTTCGCTCTCCTCTTTTCGCCGCGCATATTCCTCTCGAACCTGACGGGAAGGGTTCGGATAAACCAGGCCTGAGGCGCCATCAAGTATCAGAAAATCCCCGTGCCGCACTTTTTCGAAAAGCCTGTCCACGGTGATGACAATGGGGATTTCCAGAGAGCGGGCCAGGATCACGGTATGCGACGTCCGGCCGCCTTTGGCCAGCACGATCCCCTTCAGATTAGGCTGTCGCATGGTCAGGAGTTTAACCGGTGAAATGTCTGAAGCCACCACAATAGTCTCCCGGGTAAAACCCACCTGACTTTCCTTGCCGATCCCCATAAGATTTCCCAGAACCCGGCGCCCGATGTCCAGCACATCGGCGGAGCGCTCACTCAAGTAAGGGTCCTCCAGGACCTCAAAAAGCTCCACCTGTTCCATGACTGCCTGCTTCAGGGCAAACTCGGCGCAATCACCTTCATGGATTCTGGCAATAACATTTTTGCGGAGCAATGGATCGTTCAGAAGCATAACCTGAACATCAATAATGGCCGCGTCCTGATCAGAAAGACCGACAGCCTTCTGCGCGACCTCCTGGATCTGCAGGATGGCCTCTTCAAACGCCGCAGTAAGGCGTTTTTTTTCCTCTAGGCTATTTTTACTTTTTCCCGGAAGCACCTGATCAAACCGGATATTATCCGCTAAATAAAGGGCGTAACCTTCCGTCACCTGTTCGGAGACAGACTCTCCTCTGAGAAAATCCTGCTCAACCTGAGTATGTTCCGGTGTGACAACCTGGGAAGTTTTTCTTCTCTCACCGCGCTGGTACTGTAACAGTCCGGTATAGGCAACTACGGCTGAGACCTGTCCTGCAATATTGCTAAACAGCGGAATATCACTTTCAGCGATGCCGTCTTCCGCAACGGTCTGGATCACCATGGCCCCCAGAACCTTCTGATGAAAAATCAGGGGCAGGCCGAGATAGGTTTTATACTTTTCTTCACCGCTTTTCTCATAATATTTAAACCTTGGATGAGCCGCAGGGTTTGAAACAAATACCGGTTCCATGGTCTCAATAACCATACCTGTCAACCCCTCATTCACACGCATTTCGATAGCACCAACGGATTCACTATGCAGTCCCCTGGTTGCCTTTAAGACCAGCTTGTTTTCCGACGGATCATAGACATACACAGAACACACATCCAGAGAAAACCGTTCTGTAATCATCTGTACGATGTGATCAAGGGACTGCTCCGGGCTTTCTGATCTGGTAAGCATCTGAAAAATATCTTTTATAATATTTACCTGTTCTTTATTCATAACAATACCACCGGCTATAAGGTTATTGTTTGGTTGAACATAGAACCAATTTCAAAGCGAACCATCCAAGAAAACAATTTAATATAAAAAACTTTGGAATGTTGAAAAAATATACTGCCACTAGTTAACAAGACAAGCATTTTAAGTTAGAATAGGCTCCTTAAGAAAGGAGGCTATTGCCATGAAAAAACGGATCTGGGCCAGCCA
>Ga0182021_10010288_pt1 | contig 11094 bp, 12 predicted proteins | sample 612E3MmetaG_FD_120493 | JGI IMG/M metagenome (GOLD analysis project Ga0182021, IMG submission 120493) | Permafrost microbial communities from Stordalen Mire, Sweden - 612E3M metaG (Illumina Assembly) | ecosystem: Environmental > Terrestrial > Soil > Wetlands > Permafrost | place: Sweden...
CGCAAGGCATAGGCCTCGCGCGCCAGCTTGCGGGCCAGTTTGAGGTTGGGATGCGTTTCCACGAGCGCATCCAGCGTGTACGGTCGCAGCTCGGGCAGCACGCGGGCCGGATGCCCGACTCGAATGGCCTTTTCTCCCGCTGCAACCAGTTTTTCGAACAGGGTATCGACCGCGATGTTGCTGGGGGCAACCGCCAGTACGCGCTGGCCCTTGCTCGTGATCTGGCGGATCAATTCGACCAGCGTGGTGGTCTTCCCCGTACCGGGTGGGCCGTGGAGGATGGCTGCATCCCCGGCAGTCAGGGCGAAGCGCACCGCTTCCAGTTGGGATGGGTTCAGGGTTGGGTTGAATGGGTTGATGGACTCAAACGGATGGAAAGCCGCCGGGCGGAGCCCCAGCAGAACGTCGCGTAGCTCCGCAAAACGGGAATCCGCCGCGCCGCTGGCATTCTCCAACCCCTGGCGCTGGCGCTGGCGTGAAATTTCGTCGCTGGAACGGTCGAGCCGGAACGTGGAGCGCTCGGATTCGGTCTCCGGCCACTGCGCAAAGGCCACCTGCAGGCTGTCTTTGGATAGGTGGCTCACCACGCCGCGCCAGCCGTCGGTGTTGCTCTGGCTGCCTTCTTCGGAAAGGATGACCGGTGTGCCGCTTCCCAGGCGCGTCCAGGGTAGCGCCAGTGTCTGGTTGCGTTTGCCGAACGTCAGCAGCACCCGTCCGCCCAGCCCGGCGTCTTCATCCCGGATGACCAGGTTGACCAGCGTAGAGCCGGAGGCCTCGGCCGCGCCCGGGGAACTGCGCTGCATGTCGCGCAAGGCCGCCTGCTTTTCGGCCTCGGCTTCCATTTCGAGCAGGCGGATCAGGCGGTCAAAATAAGATTTTATGCTGGTATTTGCCAAAGTGGATTGCTAACTGCTGACAGCTGACCGCTGTACCATTTCCGCCGCTTCAAAGCCCGCTTGCAGCGCCTGGCGGTTCATCTCCTCGGTGCCGCGCGGGGCGCGCGCCGTGACGGCTTTTTCGATGGCCTGCCTGGATACCACGCCGGTCAACCCGACCAACACGCCCAACGCCACCGTATTGGCGGTGATTTCCTTGCCGGTCTTTTGGAGCGCCAGCCAGCCAATCGGGATCTTTATCGCCCCGGGCACGCGGATTGCGTGAACATTATCACTGTCCACGATCAACAGGCCTCCCGGTTTGACGCTGCCGGCATACTTGTCGAAGGCCTCCTGGCTGAGCGTGACCACCACGTCCGCAGACAGCACTTCGGGATGGTCGATCTCTCCCGCCGCAATGACCACCTCGGATTTGCTGGCTCCGCCGCGCGCCTCCGGCCCGTAGCTCTGAGTCTGGACGGCCATCTTGCCATCATAAATGGAGGCGGCTTCCGCCAGGATAATGCCGGCCAGGATCATGCCTTGCCCGCCTTCGCCCGCCAGCCGGATCTCGGTGCGGGCAGCCATTGCTTCGGTCATTTCAGCCCTCCCTGGACGCGCGTGATCAGGTCGGAATACACCCCGGTATACTGCGGGCGTTGGATATTGACGAAGTTGCCGCGCACTACCTTGGTATTCCCGGCTTGTTCCTGCGGGGTGAGCCGCCCATAGGCGCCCTGGGAGATGCTGCTGTCTTTCAGTGCCCGCATCATGTCCGCGGCCGTGCCGAGTTTGTTCAGGCGCCCATAGGTGGTGTGACAGTAGCTGACCGCCTCGACCACGCTGAAGCCGTCATTGGCGATGGCTTCGGAGATGAACTTGTCCAGTTCAAGAGCGTGGTAGACGGTGCTGCGCGCCACGTAGCTTGCCCCGGCTGCGGCAGCCAGGTCGCAGATCGGGAAGGGTGGTTCGATGTTGCCGTACGGGGCGGTGGTGGCGCGCCCGTTGAGCGGAGTGGTTGGGCTGTACTGCCCGCCGGTCATGCCGTAAATGGCATTATTGACCACGATGGCGGTGATCCCGATGTTGCGCCGGGCGGTGTGGATGAAGTGGTTGCCGCCGATCGCCAGCGCATCGCCATCGCCCATGATGGCGATGACTTTCATATCCGGGCGGGCGATTTTCAGCCCGGTGGCAAAGGCCAGGGCGCGTCCGTGCGTGGTGTGCAGGGTGTTGAAGTCCAGGTAGATCGGCATGCGGGCGGTGCAGCCGATGCCGGCCACCAGGGCCACATCATCGTTTTTCAAGCCGAGGTGGTCGATGGCGCGGATCAGTGAGCCCATCACCACGCCGATCCCGCAGCCGGCGCACCAGATGGTGGGGAACTTCTTGTTCTTGCGCAGTTTCTGGAGCGTTTCACTGGACTCGAACCATTTCTCCGGGGGCATCTGGCCCTCGTTTTCTTCCAGATCGTGGGCTTCCAAAATAGTATCGTTCATGGATTAACCTTCCAGCGCGTCCAGGATCATCTGCGGCGTGACCATCTCGCCGTTGGCCCGGTTGACACGCCTGACCTTCTTCCGCCCGACCATGCGTTCCACTTCATATGCCAGCTGCCCCAGATTCATTTCTGGCACGATGATGCGCTCCACGCGGTCGCCCAACGCCTCCACCTGTGCTTCCGGGAAAGGCCAGATGGTTAGCAGTGTCATCTGGTCCACTTTTTGACCGCGGGCGCGCGCCAGTTTGAGGGCATGCCGGGCAGTCCGGGCCGAGGCCCCGTACGACAGGATGGCTGTCTTCGCACCCGGCACCCGATCCTCTTCCAGCATGATGATATCGTCTAGGTGCTTATCTAGTTTGGTGTTGACCCGCCCCAGCCAGGGATCGATCTCATCCATGCGCTGGGTGGAAAAACCCTGTACATCATGGAAGAGACCGGTAATGTGGTAGCGGTAACCCACGCCGAAATTGGCTAGCGGCGGCACATCCCCGGGCTCGTTGCGGTAGGGGATATATTCACCATCCTTTTTCGTAACCCGGTATTCGGGCAGGGAGATGCTCTTAAAGTCCGGCAGTTCCACCGGTTCGCGCATGTGACCGACGATCTCATCCGTTAGCAGGATCACCGGGGTGCGGTATTTCTCGGACAATTCAAAGGCTTTCACTGTCAGGTCAAACGCCTGGCGGACGGAGATGGGACTCAACGCGATGATGGGGTGGTCGCCGTGCGTGCCCCAGCGCGCCTGCATCACGTCGCCCTGGGAGGCTGCCGTGGGCTGGCCGGTGGAGGGCCCCAGGCGCTGCACGTCCACCACCACGCACGGGATCTCCGCCATGGCGGCATAGCCGATATTTTCCTGCATCAATGAAAAACCCGGCCCGCTGGTAGCGGTCATTGATTTCAACCCTCCCACCGAGGCGCCAATGATGGCGGCCATGCTGGCTATTTCATCCTCCATCTGGATGAATTTTCCCCCCACTTTGGGTAGTTCACGCGCCAGTATCTCGGCCACTTCCGTGGAAGGAGTGATCGGATAACCGGCATAGAAGCGGCAGCCTGCCGCCAGCGCCCCCCAACCGATGGCATCGTTCCCTTGCATTAACTTGATCGCCAACGTTTCCTCCTGGTAGCAACGATCATAGTAACGACTTCGCGAAGCACCCTGCGGGTAAGTCGTTACTACAAATGGTTACTACTCCAGTTTCCTGATTACGATTGCCAGGTCGGGGCAATGGGTATCACAAAAATGACAGGCGGTACATTTATCCGGAAGCACCACCCTGGGATGATCTTCCCCGGCGTCCATCGCCAGTACCTTGGTGGGGCAGAATTCGACACAGATGCGGCAGCCTTTGCACCAGGTGGCGTACAGGATGACCTGGCCGCGCGGGCCTTTTTTGACCGGGGCGGCGGCCGGGATGGGTGCGGGTGGTTGCGGAGAAATAGCAGGCATAAAAGTACCTTTCAGTGGTCCGGTTTTGCAATGGTGTATTCTACTACTTATCAGGGATGAAGAATATCCTCTTTCCCCTATTACGGCGCATGTTCTCCCGAAGCGGTGCTACAATGGAGTTGAGAGAGGCTGCCATGGATAACCCTGCCTATTCCCTGAAATACATCCGGATATTGGTAGTTGCATTTTGTCTCATTTTTGCCGGGGCGGCCTGTGCGCCCCCGGGGACCCAAACGCCTGTGGCGACGCCCATTCTCCAGACGGTGGAAGTGACCCGCGAGGTCACCCGGATTGTCGAAGTTCCGGTGACCGTCACTCCGGCCGCGACTCTCCAGCCGGCCATTGCCCTGGAGGCCATGCCGGGCCTGGCGGGGAAATGGATCGATCCAGACTCCCGGGGCGGCGGAACTGTATCCACCATCGTATGGCAGAACGGCACGTATGTGGTAACTTCCGTGGTCAATTCCAACCGGGGCGGGAATGAGTTGAAAACGTCCTCCTGGTCAAACGGTGTGCTAACCTGGGAATATTGTCCCGCCCTCCAGCAGCACTGCCTGGTTCAGAATACTGTATCGCTTAATGGTGATATCCTGACCGTCAATTGGGACTGGTTTGGTGGAGGACATCCCGGCACCTCCGAACTCCAGCGCCAGCCATAACTCCGAATAATGGAATCTGAAAGATGAAAATCCTGGGACCGGAGTCCAACGTCTCCTGACGTTGGAGAGTCCGTAGTCGGGAGACTTCGGACTCCGGTAGCATTTTCCAGGAAACAAGGATACTGCGCCTCTGGGAACCGGGTGTCCGGATTCTGGAAAGAAGCAGTACCTGTACTGCGCCCCTGGGAACCGAGTGTCCGATTCTGGAAAGAAGCAGTATAATCCCGCCATGCAAATCACCCCGCCAATCACTCCACATTCCAAACGCAACCGGGTCTCACCGCTCGTATATATGCTCATCCCCGTGGCCTTTGTGCTCGGGTTGGGAGGCGGGTACCTGTTATGGGGCAGCACCCAACCCTCCGGCGCAGCCGGAGCAGCCGATACCGCCCCGGCCCGGCGGGTCACTGTTTCGACCGACGACCAACCATCCATTGGGCCCACCGATGCCAAGGTCACCATCGTCGAGTTCAGCGATTACCAGTGCCCTTATTGCCAGGTTTGGGACCAGCAGGTTTACCAGCAGTTGATGAAGAGTTATCCAAACAAGATCCGTTTTGTTTACCGCGACCTGCCGCTGCCCATGCATCCCGAAGCCATTCCTGCCGCGCTGGCCGCGGATTGCGCCGGGGAACAGGGCGCGTATTGGAAATACCACGATGCCCTTTTCGCCCAACAATACGGCTTGAACCGCACGGCATACGACCGATATGCTGCAGATTTGGGATTGGATGGTAAAGCTTTTGCAGCCTGTCTCGACAGCCAGCGTTATTTAAACAAGATACAGGCCAATGCCAGTGACGCAGCCAGCGCCGGCTTGAACAGCACGCCATCTTTCGTGATCAATGGCAGGGTGCTTATCGGGGCGCTTCCTTTCTCGGATTTTAAAGCAGTCGTAGACGCAGAACTGGCCGCCAAACCCTAATCTTTCAAACTGCCCGACCGGGCTCTTTCACGAGGTACCCTTTCAATAAACACACGGGCTTGCAGGGTGTGTAAACGGTCACGCAGCACAGTGGTGCATCCGTACGATCCACTCCCACCCACGGTTTGTTGCAATGATACTTCACGAGGGTAGAAATGAAAAAATTCATTGCCATTGCAGGGAACATTGGTGTAGGCAAATCCACGCTGGTGGAAATGTTGTGCGCAAAACTGGAGTGGACGCCGTTTTTTGAGCCGGTGGCGGAAAACCCCTACCTGGCCGATTTCTACCGGGATATGCAAACCTGGGCGTTCCATTCGCAGATCTTCTTCCTAACCCATCGTTTGCGCGCCCATCATCAACTGGCGCAGTATCCCTCCTCGGCCATCCAGGATCGTTCGGTTTATGAAGATGCCGAAATTTTCGCCCACAACCTGTTCCTGCAAGGGCACATCCGCCCGCGTGATTACCAGACGTACCGTGAGCTTTATCTGACCCTGGTGGAATTCCTGCCCCCGCCCGACCTGGTCATTTACCTGCACGCCTCCGTGCCAACCCTGGTCCAGCGGATCGGCCGGCGCGGGCGTGACTACGAACGCACCATCCCGGCGGATTATCTCGCCAGTTTGAATAACCTGTATGAATCCTGGATCGCCGATTTCACCCTTTGCCCCGTGCTGACCGTCCCGGCTGACGATGTCGATTATGTGGCGCACCCGGGCCACCTGGAATTAATCGTGAGCAAGGTGCAGGAAAAACTGACCGGCAAGGAAGAGGTGGTCTTTGACCCGGAAGAAGTGGCGCGCGCGGCCTTCGATTAAATCGCAAAAAATCCCCGCAACCGGGGATTTTTTATTCCACAAACACATCCCATTTCCATCGGCTTTGCAGCCAGAATAACCGTTCCCCGGGATTGCCCGCGATCCCGGAGCCAAAGCTGCCACATTCGGCCAGCCTCATCGATTGCGGTATGGCATTTTCCATCTCGCAGATGGATGAATCCCCCGGCAGCGCCCCCGGAGTGGCGGAAGTATAGAGGACATTGGGCCGGCCCGGGCTGGGGTGGCAGGCGAATCCCCACTTCCCGGTGCCATCCGGCATCCGGCACCAGGTTCGATCGGCATACTCCACCGCCGGATAGGAATAAGCATCCACTATATACCCACTTGATTTCAGCAGGCGCAGGGTTCCGCCGCCATCGCTCAGGGAGAGGCCGGTCTGGGAGCCAAAGAAGTATGCGATCTGGCGCGGCTGCAGGGTTATGTCTGGCAGGCTGAACGTTTTGCTGCTGTTCAACCCGGTATCCAGTTTCCAGTTCTTTACGTTAATGGCGATCGAATCCAGGTTGATGATCTCGATGTACTCGTCGCCTACGTTGGCCGTACCATCGTTGTTCCAGTCGCTGTGCGGATGGGGCAGGAATTCATTCAATACCACCATCCCGGGAATGGCAGTCGGACCGCGCGTGCGGGTGGGCGTAAGCGTGCGTGTGGGTGTGCGGGTGGGAGTGGACAAGACCACTCCGGCGCACATTACCGCCGGGCTGGAGTGGTTCAGCGGATCAGCCAGCGCGATTTGAAAATCACTGATGTTATCGTTGGTATCGTAACAGGAAGTTTCTCCACCGGGTTTGCGTTCGTAACTCTGATCGGATGTGCCCGGGAAAGGCGGCAGGATATTAACATTGGGATTTTCGCGATAATAGGTGTCGGCGCACATTCCAACCTGGTCAATTATGGTACCGAGGCTGGTATTAACCACAGCCAGGCCGCCATCATCCGCAATGCCCGACGAGAAGGTCTGATCGGCGTAACCGGGGGTGATGCTGGAAGCGTCGGGGTTGGAGGAGTCATAGGCCGCAAACAGGTAATGTTGGCCGGGCTGAATAATGGTGCCGGAATTGATGGTTAGCAGGGTTGTGAGAGTCAAACCGCACGAGCTTGATTTTCTGATCTGCCATCCCCCGATATTAACCGCCGCCCCGGTGGGGTTGTAGATCTCGACGAATTCGTCACTCGCGCCGTTGGGGCCGAAGGTACGGAATTCGCTGATGACGATATGGTTTGGCGCAGTGGGGGTAACGCTGATCGTGCCGGTGATGGGTGGCGTCAACGTCCCCGTCGGGGTATTGGTTGGCGTCAGCGTCATCGTTGGCGTCGTAGAATCGGTTGAAGTTTGTGTATAGGTTGGAGTATTGATTGATGTTTGTGTATTGGTTGGAGTATGGGTCAACGTGGGCGTATAGGTATCGGTAGGGGTAATGGGCGTATTGGTTGCTGGGGTTCTTGTGGTACGGCGCTGACTGACTGGCGCAGCGGCCGCGCGGTTCACCCATACCAAGCCGAACAAGCCGCCAACCAGCAGCAGCGTTGCCAAAATACGCAAATAAAAATTATTGTCGCGGGACATGACCGGAGCAACAACCTCCCGGCAATGATATCACAACCGTCCTGCAGACCGCCCTGTTCCTTCTTTCGGCGTGTGATTCTGTTTGGACCGCACAGACTAGCGGGGCTCGACTACCAGTTTAATCGCCGTACGGACTTTGTCCTCGATTTCCACGTCCACGAACTCCGGCACGCACACCACGGAAATTTCGTCGCCCTTGAGGTAGCCGGTTGCCAGAACGAGTGCCTTGACGGCCTGGTTGACCGCACCCGCTCCAATTGCCTGTACTTCCGCCCGTTTGTGTTCGCGGATCACACCCGCGATTGCCCCGGCTACTGCGGAGGTACGGGAGGTTGCGGACACTTTGATTATATCCATAGCATTTCTCCCTTGAACGAACGATCAGTGAGAGGGGCACGCTTCTCTATAAGGATTGTACAATATTTGGAGGCGCGATACAAGATGCAAGTGAGCAAATGTCTGAACATTCCAAATGCGGACTCAGCGGTATTAGCGGATAAGCTCTGTTTATATATCCGTGGAACCGGCTGCTGGCAGTGCGGACCAGACCCCGGCAATCGCCGTACCGCACTGCGGACAGGTTCCCTGCGGCGTGACACGTACCGATTGAATGGAATAGCCGGTGCGTTTCACCAGTGCGGTGTTGCATTTTGGGCAGAAGGTGGTCTCGAACTCATCCACCCGTCCCGGTAAATTCCCGGCATACACGTAATGCAACCCGGCCTCCCGTCCGATTTCGGCCGCCCGCAGCAGGGTGTGCGCGGGGGTATTGTCGGTATCACTCATCTTATAGTCGGAGTGGAAGGCCGTGACATGCCAGGGGATATCTGCCGAGACACCCGCCAGGAAGCGGGCCGCCTCCCACAACTCGGCAGTGCTGTCGTTGAAACCGGGGACAACCAGGGTAACCACCTCCAGCCAGAGTCCCAGCTCCTTGACCCGTTTGATCGTGTCCAACACGTTTTTCAATACTCCACCCAGTTGCCGGTAGTTCTTATCCTGCATGGATTTCAGGTCGATCTTCATTCCTGTCAGGTGGGGCCGTATATATTCCAGCACTTCGGGTGTGGCGTTGCCGTTCGAGACATATACGCATTTCATCCCGGCTTGCCCGGCTAACCTAAACACTGCCACAGCCCATTCGCTGGTGATGAGCGGCTCATTGTAGGAGGAAGCAATTACTTTTGCTCCCACGCGCCGGGCGGCTTCCACGATCTGCTCCGGCGAAACGCGCCGGACGAAACTGGCCGACTCTTCGGCGGCCGGGTCGCGCAGCACCTGCGAGGTCAGCCAGTTCTGGCAATACCCGCAGTGAAAGTCACAGCCGAGCATGCCAAAGGTCAGGGCGGTCGCGCCGGGCAGGAGATGATAAAAGGGTTTCTTTTCCACTGGGTCGGCATTGAGCGCGCCCACGTAGCCCCAGGGTACGCGCAATTCTCCGCCCTGGTTGAACCGCACCTGGCAGATGCCACGCCGGCCCTCCCGGATCAAGCAGCGGTGTCCGCAAGCGGTGCAGCGGATGGACCGGTCGGGCAGGCTTTCAGACAACTCACCTGCAGCAGTCAGCCGGTCCAGAACGTTCGATATGGGTATCATTTCCTAATAATACACCTAAAATCATCTTCTTTCCTTAATATCTATCTGAGATTTATAGATAATTTTGGGGAGTAGGCGGGTGGCTTTGCCACCCGCCTACTCCCCAAACCCCTAATTTTTGAGAGGCGTGAAATAGCCAACTTTATATGGTATGCAGTTTTATATAAATAGCAGTACAATCGTACTGACGCTCATCTGTTCTGTCGACTCGCAACTTGTGCTATACTGGACCTGGTAACATGCAGATGGATTCTGTCCCCGAAGCGCGTTCTCACTGGCCCGGCTGGGCCGAATTCCTCCACCGTCATGGGTTGGAAGGCCTGGTTGCCTGGGCCTTGGAGGCGGCCGGTCCGTTGACGGTGCTTGGGGCGCAGGCGCTCTATATCGGTGGTCCACTCCTGCGACCGGCAATGACAGATACGCAACGGGATGCCCTGGCAGGCCTGCTCGAAGACCGCGACGAAGCCCAGGCCTTTACCGCCTTTCTGCGGGAGGAAATATCCCTGTGACCGACAACACATTGATCGAGCTGATCGGTTTTGTTATTATCTTAATCAGCGCAGCGCTCGTGCTGGGATTGGCGACACTTCGGCGCAAGTCCCCGCCTGCTTTTCGTGAAATCCCTGCCTACACTCGGCTGCGCCAGGCCATTGGCCGCGTGGTGGAAGATGGGACCCGCTTGCACGTCTCCCTCGGGCGCGGCGGACTAATTACCCCCCAGTCAGCCTCCGCCATGGCCGGACTCACCCTTTTGCGCCGTCTGGCCGAGTTGACCTCGGCCGGCGACCAGCCGCCCATCGTCACTTCCGGTGATGCCTCTCTGGCCATCCTTTCCCAGGACACCTTACAAACCGCTTCCCAGGCCTCCGCACAGGGCGTCTATGATCCCTCAGCCGGGCGATTGACCGGCCTGACGCCATTCTCCTATGCTGCCGGCGCGATTCCGGCCATCCGCGACGAAAACATCTCTACCAATGTGCTGATGGGCAACTTCGGGGTCGAAGCGGCCTTGCTGGCCGATGCGGCCGAACGAGACAATACTTTTACCCTGGCTGCCAGTGATAACCTGGCGGCGCAGGCAGTGTTATACGCCAGTGCCCAGGAACCGCTCATTGGCGAAGAGCTGTATGCCGCCGGTGCCTACATGGACGCCGGGCCGGTTCATACCGCCAGCCTGACCGTCCAGGATATCCTGCGCTGGCTGATCATCGCGGCCATCCTGCTGGGTGCGCTGTTCCAGTTGGTCCAATTGCTCTTATCGGCAGGTATCCAGTGAAGTTCAAGGGCGTTTTCTCAACGGTTATTGCGATTGCCTTTGGGGTTCTTTTACTGGCAGGCTATATTTTCCCTGTGTTAAGCGAGTTTCAATTATTCATTTTAAATGTCGCCGTCATCCTGGCCGGGTTTGCCGTACTGGTCGGAATTTCCAATTTGCTGATTGTCCACACCGGCAAAATTCGCCAAAAGCAGAAAGGCGCCGCCTACAGTTCCATTCTGATCATAACCATGTTGGTCACTTTCCTGCTTGGCTTCCTGGCTCATTTCGACATCCCCATTGCCAAGTCCTTATTTAATGAAGCATTTCTAACCATCCAATTGCCCATCGAGACCAGCCTGATGGCTTTGCTGGTGGTCACGCTGACCTATGCCAGCATCCGCTTGCTGCGCCGGCG
>Ga0182021_10010289_pt1 | contig 11092 bp, 15 predicted proteins | sample 612E3MmetaG_FD_120493 | JGI IMG/M metagenome (GOLD analysis project Ga0182021, IMG submission 120493) | Permafrost microbial communities from Stordalen Mire, Sweden - 612E3M metaG (Illumina Assembly) | ecosystem: Environmental > Terrestrial > Soil > Wetlands > Permafrost | place: Sweden...
AAGCGGGAAATAAATGGACATTAAAGATTATATTCATAATGGTCGACTGAATATTTTGGTCAAGCCTAATTCTCCAAAGACTGAAATCATCGGCTATAATTCTGCAACTGATTCTTTAAAGGTCAATGTTCATGCAAGGCCAGAAGATAATAAGGCAAATATCGAATTGATAAAATTTTTTGCAAGATTATTGAAGAAAAAAGTCACAATAAAAACTGGGCTCACAAGTAAGCAAAAGATTCTTAAGATAGGATAATAAATTTAGAATTTTCAATAAATAATCTTTTATTATAAATTAATTTAGAATAATGCTAGAAAAAAATATATAGAGGCTTATTCCTCTTCCTCTTTATCTTTTTCCAAAAATATGTCCAAGTTCTTGCTTGTCGTCTTTGCCTGATAACTTATCTTGCCCATAACACACCTCAGTTCTTAATAATCACTCACATAACCTTATCTCTTATAATTGATTAATTCAAGTACAATCTCTTATTTATAAAGACTGTTGTATAGAAAATAGTATTTAGAAACATAATCAAGATAAAGGTTATATCTGAACTTATAGGTTGCAGGACACAATGGACAACAACCAAGTAACAAAACAAGCACAAATAAAAAATTTCATCAATCAGTGAGTAAACTATTGATTAAAAGAAGCAAGCGTCATTGCCGTAACTGTCTTGTGAAATTTTATTGATGTAAATCGTATCTCTATAGCCTTTTAATATAGCATACAAGAAATATTTTTTCATCTGGATAATATGCTTTCCAAAATGTGGTCTTGAGCTTGAGATATTCTTTGAAGCCGTTTTTCATCCAAAAATGATTGTTAGGGTTGAGCCTTGTGCCCCAAGAGTTTGCATGGATTTTTTTCACACCCTTGGATTTTGCATATATGAAAAATGTTTTCAATAATCTTGTGCCGACACCTTTTCCTCTTGCTTCTGGCAGCAGGTTGATGTGGATATGCCCAGAATTTTTCGGCGGGATGAATCTGCTGTCTTCAGAAATTCCTGCAACTGCATTTATGACCATCAGGATCCTGCTCCACCAAAGCCTTCTATCCTTTTTTTTCATGAATGGTATTTGGAAGAATTTCAGTGCTATGGTACCCAGAAATGATGAGATATTCTCTTCATGGTTCTTATCATCAAGGCATCCGAGCAGATAGCCGACGACCTTTCCTTTATCTTCAGCAACAAAGCAACTCTCTGGCTCTTGCTCAAGATAATATTTTATTTCCTTGCTCATCTCATCTGGTGTGTCGACAACATCCTGTATAGGCTTTCCAAGAAAATATGTCGATAATTGGATGAATTCGACAGCTTTCCTGTCTTTCTGCTGATACTTCCTGATGATCATTGCAATCATCAAACCCATCCATGGTATAAAAATTTTATGGTAATATTATGACAGCATTCATTTCAATATATAGAATTCCCTATTTGATGTTGATCGTAAAATCTTGAATCCTGCCTGCGCAAATAATTCTTCGACATTTTTCGGATTATAAATCCATCCATTCTTGTTCACGATCTGATTTCTCAAATGATCAGGGTCGAGATATCTGCTCTGCATCCTATCTACATCAGTCAATGGCAATGATACTAGCAAGCCATATCTTGATACCCTTTTCGATTCTTTCAATAGGCTGATGACTCCTTGTCTTGTTGGCACATGCTCCAGAATCTGAGGCAGCAATACGACATCAAAAGATTTATCTGCAAATGGCAGATGTTGGCCATCTCCTAGGACTATCTTGATCTTTTTTGAAAGGTGTTCTTTTGCCACCCTTTCCTTTGCCTTTGCAATCCTTCTCTTGGAAATATCATATCCTGTGGCAGTCTTTACAACCTTGTCGAGGACCAAACGTCGTATGATATATGCCTCTGCTGTACCGACTTCAAGGATATTCTCATGCTTATCGAATGCAGATAATTCTTGGGTTATCCTTTCAGGCACCCTCCCTTTCTTTGACCAGAACTCTGCTGAGAACAATGAATAAAAGTCGTGAAAATCCATAATCGAGAAGAATGGTTAGCGGTTTATAAATTTAATTTCCGTTTCAGAATAATCCTAGATTATATCCTTATCTAACGGCACAAAATTATAATCTTTCAGGTCTTTCTTCTCTGTCCATCTGAAATCTTGGCAGTCGATGGCCTTTGCAATTCCTTTGAGCCATCTGCATCTATAGAACAATAAAATCACATGATATCTTTTACTATTGATATTATGCACATGAGACCTGACTGTGATTATTTCATCGACTGATATCTCAATGCCTAATTCTTCTTTTATCTCGCGCTTTAGACATTCTTCCGGAGTCTCAGAAAATTCTATCTGCCCTCCAGGAAATTCCCATTTGTTCGGCTCAAGGATAGTATCTTTTTTTCTCTGGGCGATAAGTATCTTAGAATCTTTAAAGATTATCCCAGATGCCACAACTATTGTCTTTTCTGGTTGGATTGCCATAATCTATTCCTTTTTCCATCCAATCAAAGATTCTTTGGAATGCTTTATCACAGTCCCATTTTTAGAATCTATCTTTATGTTTATCACGCTGAATGTTGTCGTGACAATTGTGATGTTCCATATCTGGCCATGCTCTGGAAGGTTCTGGAGCAGGATGATCATCTTTGATAGGCTTTCTGCTTTATAGTTCTCTTTGATGATCTTGTCGACTATTGCGATGGCCTGATCTTTCGAGACTTTGACCTTTCCTATGTCTAATGGCTCGATATAATTCTTTTCCTTGAAAGCCTCTTGCGGAGGCATGATTGATAATGTGCCGTCCTCAAGATAATCAAACACTGTGATCTTGTCAGTCTCTTTGCTATAATATCCTAATTGCCAATCATTCTTATGTTCTGAATCCATTAGTGAGAACAGGTGAGCAAGATAATGATGGGGATTATTTTTTATGAAATCCTTATATTCATCAGAAGATTCAACATTGCTGATAATATTATTGATATCCATACCCTTGTTTATACCCATGGATTAGCTGCGTCAAAGAAGATTTAAATACTTTATTGTTTGATTAGATTTTTTATAATATCAATATCTTTAACAGTTAATGGCTCTTTATATAATTCATTGACTAGCCATAATCCGCTTTTTCTTATCTTTTCTTTAGGAGAAAAATTTCCTAGCCAATCTTTTGAATGATTGCATTCTTTGCATAATGATACTGTCGATATTATTTTTGATTCTAGCTCTAATCTCTGCTTCTTATCATCAACAGCAAATACTGCAAAGCTGAAATTCTCCTGCATATATTTGCTCACTTCTTTCTCAACATTATTCAATCTCTTGATATCAATATTTTTTAGATTATTATCTCTTGAAGCTTTCGGTGTCAGATCAATCTCCCATTGTCTTAAGAATTCATCATTGCGTTTATTAAGGATTGCTCTACCAATATTTTTCCGGAATATGCTCCTATCCTTGTTCTCCATGATAAAATGCTGCTGCAATCTTGATGGTAGTTGGTCTTTTCCTGTGTGAGTCCCTATTCTCACAATCCTGTCTACACCGTGGGCCTTTTCTCCATCCTCGAATAATATGTAGATGCCATTTTGCGGAATTGTTTTTTTATCAAACGGAAATCTATATCTATGCATAGAATTGAATATTTTATGTAATTCATCGCATTGTTTGCTCATCGTAATGTTCAGATAGTTCTGCCCAATTTGCTTTTCATAAGATGAAGCCTGTTTCCAAAGCTCAATCCTTTCAATGGAGTCTTATAATTCTTGATATATGGCAGTATTGATCTCATGTATTTTTCTCCTGCCAAGAAAATATATTCATCATTATCAATGTCAGTTCTTGATTGCAATTCCCCTAGTACAATCTTCGACCATGCCCTTATCTCATCAATAGGCATATCATTCAATGTCTTATTATACGGCTCAATCTCATTGTCTAGATCAAGAAGATAATGCTTTGCGCTAAGGATGAATATTTTGTCAGGCTTGAATGTTTTGGCATATGCAAGGCTGTACTTGAATAAAGGGCTTATGTATAATTCTTTGGCCTTTGCCTTATGGCCAAGCTTCTTGTTCACGCACGTGATGATCGCTATTCTTGCCATGATATTAGAATGAGCAGGAGGATATATAAATATTCCCAAAATTTAAAAACCCTTCATCAATACCTAAAATAATGGATATTGCGTTGAGGAAACTTTTAGAAAAGCAACAGTATAGGATTGTGGGCAACAATTCTGCTGTGAAGATCTGCACTTGGACAAGAAAGTCTTTGAAAGATCAGGGCGTATGCTATAAGGAGAAATTCTATGGAATAAGATGCCACAGATGCTGCCAGATGACTCCTGATGTGAACTACTGCCAAAACTCCTGCGTATTCTGCTGGAGAAACCTCGAAGGCACAGAAAAAGACAATAAGGACATGATTGTTGATGATCCTATATTGATTATCGAAGGAACAAAAAAGGCGCATAATAAGCTGCTTGAAGGATTCAAAGGAGATGTATCTGTCGGCAAAAAAAAATATCTTGAAAGCCTTGAGCCGATGCATTATGCAATATCATTGTCTGGAGAACCCACATTATATCCTAGGCTTGCTGAACTGATCAAGGGATTGCATAAGAGAGGAAAGACGACATTTCTTGTCACAAATGGATTGATGCCAGACGCATTAAGTTTATTGGAGAAGAAAAATACATTGCCCACGCAATTATATGTATCGATCGATGCACCTAATAAAGAATTGTTTTTCAAGATAGACCGATCAAGCCTAAAGGATGGATGGGAGTTATTGATGCAAACACTTGACCTTATGAAAAAGCTGAAGAAGAAGACAAGGACGACGCTTCGGATAACTGCAATCAAGGGATTGAATATGGTCGAGCCAGAGAAATATGCTGCTCTTATAATACAATCTGATGCTACATTTGTCGAAGTGAAGTCTTATATGAATGTTGGATCATCAAGAGAAAGATTAAGCTATGATAACATGCCTTTACATGAAGAGATAAGAGCATTTGCAAATCAGATATGCAAATATTGCGGATATAAGATAATTGATGAGCAGAAGGAATCAAGAGTGGTTCTTATGATGAAAAAAGATAGGAAAGATAGGATAATGAAATTCTGAATATATTATTTACTATATAGTTAATAATAATAACCTTTATAAAACATTTTTGATTACTCTCAACATGGCTGGAAGAGTCGAAGAGTTTAAATTTCGCTTTAGAAATCCTTATAGCAGCATTTATCCAGAAAAAACAGCGAATGCCTTTTTCAGTCATAGATATTTTATGAGTCCGGCTGCAGATTTTAATTTTCCAGAAAAAGAAGATGAAGTGATAGCATCCTTAAAAAATGATCCAAACTTATTGGAAATAACCAAAGGAGACTTTTGTTTTATAGGAGGACAATTCTATGACAGCCCACGCCAGGACAATTTCTTTAACAAAGATAAATCTAAATGCGTAACTGTGGCACAGATGAATCCAATAAATGTAGATGAATATGCTCCTATAGCTGTAAAGAACCTTTATAGAATAATCTTAGAACAGGAATTAAGTTTGGGTGATAGGAAAATAATAAAAGATATAGCCCTAGATGCCTATTTCCATGTGTTAAACTTGATAAAAGAAGGTTATACCTCAAAATATAGTCTTAATCAATGCCTATGTACAGACCTGAATGAAAGAGCGCAACATAATCTGATGGATTATGGATTTCACATAAAGATTCCGAACGCATATGTTTGCATGAAATTATGAAGTTCTCGTAAAATATTTATAGGAGAATAATATTCGAAAAAAATGGCTGAAGAAAAAATTATTGTCTTGGATAATGCATTTAAGGTTTTCCAGCACATACGTGGCATTGCGAAGCTTGAGGCAATGCATCCTGAAGAATTGGCAGAATCATTTTGGGAAAAGCTATCAGACTATCTCACCCATGGGTCGCTAGGCTTGATATATATCAAGGATGATAAAGTAGTAGGTGAAACGATTGGAGTGCCTGTATCAAGCCTCGAAGATTCTTGTAGAGATAAAATACCTGGGCTTTATGATAGCAGTACATTATATGTCAGCTCGTTCACAGTTCAAAGCGAATATCAGGGACAAGGCATAGGATCAAAGCTTGTAAAATCATTCATCCCTCAGGCAAAAGCAAGAGGATATTCAAGATTGATAGGGCATGCAGCAGAAGGAAGCTCATTAAGGATTAATAATTCTCTTGGCGCAAAGGTCTTGCAAAGATATCCTGATTATTATGGTACAGGAAAGAATTATTATTTCTATGAATTGATATTATAAGATGCTCTATATCTCAAATAATATTCCATGCGGACCAGGATTCATCAATCTAGTCTTGTTTATCATGTCTTCTGCACCTGAGCATTCATGTATATGACCTGCCAATGCAAGTATCGGCTGATGCTTTCTTATGAATTCTGCAATGTTCTGATTGCCTACATGCTCACCTAAGTCATCAAGATTTGTGCCGTATGGCGGAGCATGTGTTATCAATACAAGCCTCAATGCCTTTCCATGCTTCTTTTCTAAGCTTGGCCATTCGTCAAGGAAATTGTTCAAGACAATATCGAACTTATGATCTATTATTGAGAATCCTCCGCCGCCGTACCCGAAAAATATCAGGTCATCTTTGATGAAATAATTCTTATGGATGAAATGTATGTTAGGGAAATTTATGGAAGAAGCCATTGCTGATGATGCAGACTCATGATTGCCGTGGATGAGCAGGAACGGCTTTCCTATGCTATTGAATCTTCTTAAAATATTATCCATGTCATTCTCAAATACTGTGAAATCTCCTGCACAGATTATCAGGTCAGCATATCTTGACTGCTCGATAAGCCTATCATGCTGCCTCTCATTGCCATGCGTGTCAACAAAAGCAAGAATTCTCATGATAATAGAAATTAAATTTGATTTTTAAAGGTTGTCAAAAAAACTTCAAATAAAAAACTCTGTTTTAGTAATTATTATTTAGTAGTTATATTCAATTAAATTTATAAATTAATATTGACTTCCCTTATTTGTGAATTAAATGAATAAAATTATTTTACCTATAATCGCTGCATCAATAATATCATGCTCTGAATATAGACACGAAGGACCAAAAATCGATTTTGCGGCAAAATATGATTCTGAAATAAATAGAGTCGTAGTCTATGGTGATTTACACAGACCCAGATACGGACTTAGTTATCTGGAATTCACAAAAGTCTCAGGGCTTGAGAAGATTCTTCCTGATTCATTAAATGAATTAGGAGTATGGGTCAATGCAGATGATAATATATCAGAACCGACTCAGCAATATTCAGCAGGGGACGGGAGAGTGGCTATAAAAATCCCAACTAAGATGGGTCCAGATGTTTTAAGAAAAGTAATGGCATATAAATATGCGGTTTTAGGAATTCCTAAAGACACATCAAAAAATATTGACGGGTTTCCGTAAAAATGACAATAATTAATATTTCTAGAACTTCACCTGCCCTGAGCCCATGGATTTCATCATCTTTTCCATGTTCTTGTCATTGCCTTTCATCATCCTGATGAGTTTCTTGGATTGCTTATACTGCTTTACGAGTTCACGGACTTCTCCTGTTGATAATCCTGAGCCTAATGATATCCTCTCTGCCCTTGATGCATCTATGATCTCTGGATCTTCCAACTCATCCTTTGTCATCGATTGCATGCCATATTTCCATTTTTCTAATTTTATCTCCTGGTTCTCAAGCATCTCTTTCGGAATCTTCAACCCAGACATCCCTGGCATCAATTCCATCACTTTTGTCAATGGTCCCATTTTTTTCATTGCCTGCATCTGCTCATATAAATCAATCAGATTGAATTCTCCTTTAAGAAATTTTTTTCCCAAATCTTTTGCATCCTCTTCTGAGATTGCATCATGGACCTTTTCCATCAATGCATCAAGATCGCCCATCCCAAGTATCCTTCCCACAAATCCTGCTGGCTTGAATTCTTCCAATGCATCAATCTTTTCCCCAATACCTATGAATTTTACTGGCGCCTGAGTAACAGCGCATGCTGTCAATGCCCCTCCACCTTTTGCTGTACCGTCGAGCTTTGTTATTATCACACCAGTCACATTGCAAGTATCATGGAATGTCTGTGCCTGCCTTTCTGCTGCCTGTCCGATGTCTGCACTTATCACAAGCAATCTCTCATCCGCCTTTACTGCAGAATTTATGGCATTCAATTCCTCGACCAATTCTTCATTCAATGCATCCCTTCCTGCAGTATCAACAATCACAATATCATGTTTTCTTAGTTCAGAATCATATCTCTTGAATATGCTTACAGGATTTTTCTCATTCTTATCACCATAAAAGTCTACATTTATCTTTTCTGCCAATTGCTTCAATTGGTCGAATGCTGCAGGCCTCCAAGTATCTGTGCTGATGACAGCGACCTTAAAGCCTCTTTTCTGATAGAATTTCGCCAGCTTTCCTGTTGTGGTGGTCTTTCCTGAGCCGAACAATCCCACAAGCAGGATATAATACGGCTTTTTCTTAATCTCAATCTTTGATCCGTCGCCGCCCAAGAATCTCACAAGCTCTTCATAGACAATCTTAATCAAGTATTCTTTTTTTGTGATATTCTTCGGCACTTCTTCTTTCAATGCCCTATCCTTTATTCTCTTAGTGAGTTCGAAAACGAGCTTGACATTCACATCAGACTGCAGAAGCGATTTCTGGATGTCTTTGACCAATTCATTTATGAGTTTCTCATCTACAAAGATCGCCTTCGTAATCTTATCCAAGGTATTCTTCAATGATTCGCCAAGCTTGTCAAGAACCATGGATTGAGGAACAATATAGGATTTATAAATATAATGATAAGGAAATCTAAAAAATATTATAAAAAGAATATTAAAAAATAGAAAAAGATTATAAAAATAGGATGATTATAAAAAAGCAGGAAAATTAAAAAATATAATTAAAAAATTTTGAGAGCTTATCTCCTATAAGTATCCCTTCTGAAATGTGGCTGGAATGATCTGCCTTCTCGGCCTTCAGAACGTGACCCTTCAGAGTTATTGCCTTGCGAATGGAATCCTTGGCTCCTGAATCCTCCTCTTGGCCCATGCCTGTCTTCTCTTTGCGGCCTGTCAAATCTTATCGGCTCAAATTTTGGAGCTTCCATCTTTGTGACCTTAAGTGACCGATCGCTGAGCACTTTTGAGAATTTATCATAATCCATATGCGTCAATAGTGTTATCGCATCTCCTGAATCTCCAGCTCGTCCAGTCCTTCCAATCCTGTGGATATATTCGTCTGAAGTCCTTGGAAGATCATAATTGAATACATGAGTAATGTTTCTTATGTCAAGGCCTCTTGCTGCAACATCGGTAGCCACAAGCACCCGGACCTTTTCATCCTTTATCATATCCACGACCTGTAATCTCTTGCTTTGTGTAAGCCCGCCATGTATGGCAACTGCCTTCACTTGAGCCCTTCGAAGATTATCAGTCACAAGATCGACTTCCTGCCTAGTAGCGCAGAATATCAATGCAATGCCGTTCTTCTCTTTTATCAGATGCACTAATAATGAGAATTTCTCATGAGGCTTGATATTATAATAGACTTGCTTCAATAATTTATTGTCTACATTTTTCTGTCCTGTGATATACACAGGATGGTTGAAATTATGCTCTACAATAATCTTAATCTGCGAAGGTATTGTTGCTGAGAACATGAGTGATTGCTTGCTTCTTGGCGTATGTTTCAAGATAATCTTTATATCATCAATGAATCCCATCTCAAGCATCTTATCAGCCTCGTCAAGAACAAAATATCTCACCTTATCAAGGCTTAATGTTCGCCTGTCAAGATGATCGAGTGTCCTTCCTGGTGTTCCTACAACAATATCAGCACGCTTCAGATCATCGATCTGCGGACCTATAGAGACTCCTCCATAGACGCATGTGATCCTTGCCTTGGAATAATATCCTAGTTCTTTGATCGTGTCATGCACCTGCACGCATAATTCTCTTGTTGGCGTCAGTATTATCGCCTGTACACCAGCTCCTGGCACAATATTGTTTAGGATAGGCAATCCGAATGCTGCTGTCTTTCCTGAGCCAGTCTGCGACTGCCCGACAATATCTTTGCCTTCCATTATCACAGGTATGCATTTTTCCTGTATCTCTGTGGTTTCCTTGAATCCCAGATTATATACTCCTTTCAGTAATTCTGGCTTTAGGCCTAATTCTTCAAACTTCATTTTATTCTCCAAAAGAATTTAATATATTCAATCAAGATTCGCAAAACTTGCCCAATTGATTGCGAGCAAGCGTCATAAGAATGAGCTGGCTCTTCAAAAAATTCTTTTTAATTTAATATAAGGAGTAATCCTCTATTTATAAATGTATGGAAAGTTTGATATTTTTCATATTGAACGCCGTCTTGGAAGGTCTAGAACTATTTTTCAGAAACATTATTAAATTCCTTAACATTCTTCTCTATATGATGGATGATATAATATTTCAGCTTGTCGCTGACGCGAAATCAGAGAAATGGGCTTCTGTCGATAGGCAGCTTCCTAAGATCGCAAGAAATAAGGAATATGCTAAATGGGCCTATAATGAGGCGTTGATTAGCAGAGATGGAAATGTTCGGGATTTGGGAGCCAGCATCCTAGAAAAGGCTGTATTAAAAGAGAACCAGTTTGCATTGATGCGCGACAGGCTATATTTCAGGATGATGAACGATAGCAATCCATTCGCAAGATACAGGAGCGCATTCGCGCTGGCTGCGCATGGTCCAGGAAAATATAAAGATAGCGTGCTTAGGGTATTGTATAAGGCAATGAGAGATAAGGATGTTAAGGGCATCGCAAGAAGATATGTCTCTGAATTAGAATATCATAAGAATTAGGCCCAAATTTATTCAATCAGATGGTTTGAAATACAATTCTGTGTCTGAATAGCCTACTAACCTTGCTGCATCGATGATATTTTTTGGGTTTAGAATTGTTATTGAGCTGAATTTCTTGAACCTTTCAGGACGATCATTTGGCACCTGCAATGTCCATATATCTTTTCCTAGGCCTGTC
>Ga0182021_10010290_pt1 | contig 11092 bp, 10 predicted proteins | sample 612E3MmetaG_FD_120493 | JGI IMG/M metagenome (GOLD analysis project Ga0182021, IMG submission 120493) | Permafrost microbial communities from Stordalen Mire, Sweden - 612E3M metaG (Illumina Assembly) | ecosystem: Environmental > Terrestrial > Soil > Wetlands > Permafrost | place: Sweden...
AAGGGCGAGAAGATCCTGGAGCTGCCGCTCGACGTCGTGCGGATTGCGATTCCGCTGTTCATCTACTTTGTATCGATGTTCTTCGTCTCGTTCTTCATGTCGAAGAAAGTCGGCGCGACCTACGGCCAGGCAACGACCCTGTCCTTCACCGCCGCTTCAAACAACTTCGAGCTAGCCATCGCGGTCGCGGTGGCCACCTTCGGCATCAATCACGGTGGAGCTCTGGCCGCGGTCATCGGGCCACTCGTCGAGGTCCCCGTGCTCATCGGGTTGGTCCATGTCGCGCTCTGGCTGGGGCGCAAGTACTACGGAACGCAGCAGGCGACGGCGTGAAAGCTGAGGTGCTGGCCGCTCTGGTGATCGTCGGGCGCGTCGTGTCGTCCGGGAAGTCCCGAGTGCGATGGATCGCGAGATTGCTCACGACAGCCGTCGCCCGAGGATAGTCGTGTCGGAAGACGTCTCCGTCGAGTTGACGTACGCGAGGTTTCATCCGGCGATTCGACGCCATCTTGCGAAGCTTGTGGGAGAGACGGATGCCGACGACCTGGCGCAGGAGGTCTTCGTGCGGGCACTCGGCTCGCTGGCGAGCCTCCGGAATGCCGAGAGCCTTCGCGCGTGGCTCTACCGTGTCGCTACCAACGCAGCACTCGATCGGTTGCGCCAACGCGCGCGTGCGCGGATCGTCGGGCCGCCGATCGACGAGGACGGCGCGCCGGAGGAGGGACGCCTCCCGACCGGTGCGACACCGGCCACGGTCGAGTCCGAGATGATTCGCGGCGAGATGAGTGCCTGCATTCGCGCTGTCGTCGAGAGGCTGCCGGTGATCCAGAGATTCGTACTGACGATGAGCGAGATCGAGGGCCACAGCGACGCCGAGATCGCCGCGCTCACCGGAGTGAGCGTGGGCTGTGTGAAGATCCGGCTCCACCGCGCCAGAGCAAGGCTTCGAGAGGAGCTAGGCCAACGCTGCCGGCTCTCGAAGGATCGCCGCAACCAGGTCGCGTGCGAGCCCAGAGTGCCTTTGCGCCACCTCTCTCTGCGCTCTGCGCGCGCTCCGTATCCTTTCGACCCTCGTATTCGTCTAGGGGAACGAAAGGAGGCGTTCACAGAATGCCAGAACAATGTCGTGACGGATCGGGACGGGACGGCGTGACGCAGGATTACGAGGTGGCCAGGATTCCGAAGACCAGAGCGAGCTGCTCGCTCTGCGAGGACTACGCTGGGCGCCACGGCGCCAAGCCCATCGCCGTGCTGTCCTGTGAGGGCGGGTGTCTGCGCGGCGAGATCTCGCGGCAGGCGGCAAACGCCGTCTGCCATCGGCTCGCCCCTGATCGCACGGTACGGATCTGCCTCGGGGGAGCGTTCACCAAGGACACCGGACAGCGCGCCCTCGTGCGCAACGCCGAGAGAGTCGTGGCACTCGAGGGCTGTGCCATCGAGTGCGCGTCGCGCATGATGCAGGGTGTGTTGCCGGAACGGACCATCGAGGTCATCCACACCGACAGGCTCGCGTGTTTCGACAAGCACCTGTTCGGAATCGACGCGATGCGACGCGAAGACGTCGCAGCCTGTGCCGACGAGGTGGCGCGGGAGATCGTCAAGACCCTCGGAGTGTAGGCGAGGGCACGTTTCGCGCGCGTACGGTGGCGGAGTCCACCTGCTGTTCCCTTGCTCGAACGCCGCGGGTCCGCGCTACGCCTCGAGCGAGAACGGGGTGAAGTCCGTGTGCGTGTCGAAGTAGTCCTCGCGCTCGGCGCGCTTCAGGAAGTTCACGATGCGATAGGTCAAGGGCGTGGCGACGGCCTCCCAGGCCACCTTCACGAAGTAGTTGCCCACGAGCACCGCCATCACTTGCTGATCGGTCCAGCCGGGTGCGCGCAGAAACGCCAGCGGGTAGAAGACCAGAGAATCGACGCCTTCCCCGACGATGGTCGAACCGATGGTCCTCATCCACAGGAATCGCCCTTTGGTCTGGATCTTCATCTTGGCCAGGACGTAGGAGTTGCAGAACTCGCCGCAGAAATACGCGATCAGCGAAGCCAGCGCGATGCGCGGCGTGTTGGCGAAGACCGTCTCGAACGCGGCCTGATGCGGCCAGCCCGGTGCCGGTGGCATGGCCAGGACGGTCCAACTCATGAACGACGCGAACAACAAGGCCGCGAAACCGGACCAGACGACTTTGCGAGCGCGGGCGTAGCCGTAGACCTCGGTCAGGACGTCGCCGAAGAGATAGCTGATCGGAAAGAACAACACGCCGGCGCCGAAGGTATAGCCGCCGACCTGGCAGACCTTAGAGGCGCCGATCAGGTTCGCGCACAGCAGCACCGTCACGAATGCCGCCATGAGCAGGTCGTAGTACTTGTAGCAGCGGTTGGATGCCGGCGAAGACGGAGCGGCAGCGGTCATGACGGCGTTCAGGATAGCCCACCGCAGCGCGGAGCAGGAACGTACGGGTGACCGCGGGCCCCTAATCGAGTATCCTGTAGCGTCCGGGGTTGGCGCCCCAACCCATGCCCGCCTGCAGCTGGCCTGTCCCGGTACTGGGAGCAGATGCCCTTCGTGAGACCTGACAGCACCAACGTCGTTTTCGTCTGCCCGCGTTTCAGTCCGGATTCCTTCTGGAACTACCAGGCCACCTGCGCGATCGTCGGCAAACGCTACTCCGCGGCCCCGCTCGGGCCGATCACGGTCGCTGCGCTCCTGCCCGCGGAGTGGAACGTGCGTCTCATCGACCGCAACGTCGAGGAGCTGGAGGACCGCGACCTCGACTGGGCGGATCTGGTGATGATCGGCGCGATGCTGCCGCAGCAGCGCGACGCGATCGAGATCATGGCCCGTGCCCACGCGCGCGGGAAGCTCGTCGCCATCGGCGGGCCGGACGTGACATGCAGTCCGCACGTCTACGCCCAGGCTGACTTCCAGGTGCTCGGCGAGGCCGAGGAGGTGATCGGCGACCTGGTGGCGGCCTGGAAGCGCGGCGACACGCGCGGCGTGTTCCAAGCCTCCGGCTACCCCGACATCGCACGCTCGCCGATGCCGCGCTTCGATCTTCTCAAGCTCGATCGCTACTTGCACGTCGGCGTGCAGTTCTCGCGCGGCTGCCCGTACGGCTGCGAGTTCTGCAACGTGATCGAGATCAACGGCCACCGCCCACGCGTCAAGGCGCCGGAGCAGATGCTCGCCGAGCTCGAAGCGCTCTATCGCCTGGGCTACCGCGGGCACGTCGACTTCGTGGACGACAACCTGATCGGCAATCGCGTTGCGCTCAAGAGCCTGCTGCGCCTGCTCAAGCCCTGGCTTGCGGCCCGCGGCTATCCCTTCGAGTTCACCACTGAGGCCAGCGTCAACCTCGCGGACGACGAGGAGCTCCTGAACCTGATGCAGGAGACGGGCTTTTTCGCCGTCTTCTTGGGCGTCGAGACCCCTGACCAGGAGGCGCTGGCAGCAGCGCACAAGGCCCAGAACACACACCGCGACATGGTCGCGGGCATCGAGCGCATCTACCGCGCCGGGATCTTCGTCAACGCGGGCTTCCTCATCGGTTTCGACACTGAGCGGGCCAGCGTTGCTGCCGGGTTGACCGACTTCATCGAGCACGCGGCCATCCCGGTCTGCATGGTCGGGCTGCTCTACGCGCTCCCGAACACGCAGCTCGCACGGCGCCTGGAGACCGAGGGCCGGCTGCATCCGGACCACGACCGGCTGCTCCCCGACAAGATCGACCAATGCATGTCGGGGCTGAACTTCGACCTCAAGCGTCCGCGACGCGAGGCCCTGGCCGACTATCGCGAAGTCATCGAGCGCATCTATGCGCCCGAGGCCTACTTCGGCCGCGTGCTGCGCGCCACGCGCGCTCTGGACCGCTCGCACGCCCAGTTCCGTCCGCGGTTCACCCAGACGCTGCGCGAGCTCAAGGCCTTGATGCGCATCTGCTGGCGCCTCGGGGTTCGCGACCGCCGTGCCCGGGCGCCGTGGTGGCGGGCCTTCTTGGGAACCCTGCTCCACAATCCACGCGCGGCCAAGATCGCCGTCTCCTTCGGTGCGCTCTATCTTCACTTCGGGCCACTGGCGCGGCGAATCAGCGAGCACGTCGCGCAGCGCATTGCCGCGGAGAGCGTCGCTCCCGCCGTTGTCGTGGAGCGGACGCTCGCGCATGCGAGCGGAGCATAGCCCCCGGCAGCGGGTGCGGTTCACGACCACGGAGGAAGATATGCCTTGGACCGCCACCGAGGACCGTTACGAGCAACTGAGCTACCGTCGCTGTGGCCGCAGCGGGCTCAAGCTTCCGCCGATCTCACTGGGCCTGTGGCACAACTTCGGCGGCGTGGATGTCTTCAGCACCGGACGGGCGATCGTGCGGCGCGCCTTGGATCTGGGCGTGACGCACTTCGACCTGGCCAACAACTACGGCCCGCCTCCCGGCTCGGCTGAAGAGAGCTTCGGCCGCATCCTGAAGCTCGATCTCGCGCCCTATCGAGACGAGCTGATCGTGTCGACCAAGGCGGGCTACTGGATGTGGCCCGGCCCATATGGCGAGTGGGGCTCGCGCAAGAACCTCCTGGCGAGCCTGGACCAGAGCCTCCGGCGGATGGGGCTGGACTACGTCGACATCTTCTACTCCCACCGCCCTGATCCCGAGACGCCGATCGAGGAGACGATGTCGGCGCTCGATGCCGCGGTGCGCCAGGGCAAGGCGCTCTACGTGGGCATCTCCAACTACTCCGCCGAGCGGACGGCGCAGGCGGCCGCGATCCTCGCGCGCTTGGGCACGCCGTGCCTGATCCATCAGCCGAAGTACTCGATGTTCGAGCGCTGGATCGAAGGTGGACTGACGGACGTCCTGGCCCGCGAGGGAATCGGCTGCATCGCGTTCTCGCCCTTGGCGCAGGGCCTTTTGACGAGCCGCTACCTCAGCGGCATCCCGGCCGGATCGCGCGCTGCCAAGCCACACGGCTTCCTGAAAGCCGCGCACATCACCGAGGAGCGGCTCGCCAGGATACGTCAGCTCAACGAGCTGGCCACGGCGCGCGGGCAGACGCTGGCGCAGATGGCCCTGCAATGGGTACTCAGGCTTCCGGTGGTCACGTCTGCGCTGATCGGCGCCAGCAGCGTGGCGCAGCTTGAGGAGAACGTGGCCGCTGTCCGGGCGCCGGCGCTTTCGGACGACGAGCTCAGCCGCATCGAGAAGATCCTGGCAGACTGAGCGCGCCGGGACGGCACGGGCCGTCGACGGTGTCAGCCGCCAGCCCCCTGCCCCTCCCCCGGAACCTCGCGGCCTGAGCCCCCGTCTGATCCTTCAGAGCGCGGACGTTGCGAAACAAAGCGCTTGACAAACTACCGCGGTAGTTCTACCATGGTAGTAGACGACGGGAGGATCGATGGTGCGACACACGCTGGGCGACTTGCAGCACGCGATCATGGCAGTGCTCTGGGAGCGCGGGGAGGCGACCACAGCCGACGTGCATGAGGCCTTGCGTGCCGACCGCGGTCTGGCATTCACGACCATCGCCACCATGCTGCGCAAGATGGAAGACAGGGGTGTCGTCGCCCACCGCAGCGAAGGCCGGCAGTTCATCTACTCTGCCGCCGTCACCGAGAGCCAAGTGCGTCGCTCGATGGTGGGGGAGCTGGTGGAGCGCCTGTTCGCGGGGGACCCCAAGGCTCTCGTGGCACACCTCGTGTCCGAGCACGAGATCGATGCCGGCGAGCTGCGCCAGCTCCGACGCCGCATGGACGCGGATCGCAAGCGGGGGAGGCGATGATGGACGCCTTTGTCTTGTGGTTGCTTACCTACGTCCTGCACAGCACGCTGTTGCTCGGTGCCGCGGCCCTGGCGCGTCTCGCGCTCGGCGAGCGGCGGCTGGCATTGCAGGAAGCGATGCTGCGGGCGGCGCTTTTCGGCGGGTTCGTCACGGCGAGCCTCCAACTCGCGCTGAACGTGCAGCCGCTCGGCGGCTCCCTGCCCATCCCTCAGGCGCGGTTGGAGGTCGCTGCTCCCGCGCTCAGCCCGCAGATTGCCGCGCGCGACCGAGCGACGGCGCTCGCTACTCGCGGCGAGGACGCCGTCGCGACCAAGGAGCTGTATGCCACACCCTCTCAAAGCCCCTCGCCCGCGCGAGCCGCCGCTCTCCCGTGGACCGCGGTGGCCCAGCGTGCCTGGCGGCCGGCGCTGTTGATTCTCTGGGGCAGCCTGGCGTTGATTGGGGCCGTGCGGCTCGCTCTCGGCGCCCGCCGTCTGCGTCAACTGCTGCGCAGTCGCCAGCCGCTCGGGGACGCTCCCATCAGCGCAGGCACGCGAGCCATTGCCAGCGTCCTCGGTCTGCGAAGCCCCGTGAGATTGAGCATGGCGCCGCGGCTGGCGGTGCCGTTGGCAACCGGAGTGCTCCGGCCCGAAGTCTGCCTGCCGACGCGCGTCCTCGCTGACCTGCGCGAGGAAGAGCAACTCGCCCTCTGCGCCCACGAGCTGGCGCACCTAGCACGACGCGATCCTGCCTGGCTGCTGCTCGTTCGCATCGCCGGGGTTCTTGCGCCCGTACAGCCGCTCAACCGTTGGGCGCGCGCGCGTCTGTCCGAGCTGGCCGAGTGCCTCAGCGACGACCTGGCGGTCTCTGCTTCGGCCCAGCCGCTCGGCCTGGCCCGCTCGCTCGTTGACGTGGCCTCGTGGACGCTTTCCGTTCCAGACGCTGTCCCTGCGACGGCTGCCGGCGCCTTTGGCTCGCGCAGCCGCCTCGCCTATCGTGTGGAGAGACTCATGGACCCCGTACGCAATCTCGAACGTCCTCGCCGCGCCTTTCTGGCTTTCGCCGGCGCTGCCACGCTCGCCACGGTGTTCGTGGTGCCTGTCGTCTCTGGGAGTGGCTCCGATCCCGCGGTCCAGCCCTTGCCGAGCCCAGCGGCTGTTGCGCCGCAGCCCCTGCCAGTCCCAGTTTCCATCATCGTACCGGCGCCGGTCGCCGCGCCCGCACCGATCGTGGCATCTCCACCGGGTGAGGCCCCGCCACCTCCGGTGCCATCCGAGTCGCCCCTGGCTGGTCTGGCCGGCCGCGAAGGAGCCCACGCTGCCGAGGCCGTCGAGCGCCTGACGCGCCGCACCGAGCAACACGCACACGGGCACCAGCGCGAGATGGCGAAGATGGAGGCTGAGATCAGTGCCCTGGCCTCGCGCTTCGGGCCTCAGGGTGAGGAGATGGCGCGACTCGGCCGAGAGCTGGCGCAGGCTGCCAACGACATGGCCAAAGAGGTCACCGAACAGCTCAGCTCCGGCCGTGGAGCGCCGCTGCGTCACGGCAAGGACGTCGAGTCGGCGCGTCATATGGCAGAGCTGCGGCGCCAGATCGTTGATCTCGCCAGCCAATTCCGCATACCACCTGAGGACGTTGACGCCTTGCGGGACAAGGCCCGCGCCTTGGCGGAGCTGGCGCGTCCGACGGACGCGGAGCTGGCCGAGGTCAGGCGCCTAGCCGAGGAGCTGGCGCTGACTGCTGCCCCGAAGGTCGAAGAGGCGGCGCGCATCGCAGCCGAGACAGCCGTACGAGCACAGCAGGACATCCTGCGCACGCAGGAGCAGGTGCTTCGCGCGCAGCAGCGTGCGCAGCGCGCGCTCGAACGGGCACATCAGCGAGCAGCAGCTCGTGCAAAGCGGGAGGTCGCGCGGCGATCGATCGATCAGGAGCGCGCCCAGGCCCAGGCCCTCGAGGCGCAGGCGGCTGAGCAGGCCGCGTCACGCGCCGCGACGCCGCAAGAGCCCTAGAAAGCGGAGGCCAGGCCGCGCCGGCTACGCATTCGCCGGTGGCGTGGGCAAGTAGTGCCGAACGTAGTCGGCGTAGAGGTGGTAGAGCGGGATGCAGTCGGGATCGAGGCGCTCGAAGCTGAGCTGCCGTTGACCCGCCCGACGCAGGATCTCGCTGGGGGCGTCGCCGAGCGAGAAGCCGCGGAAGCGGTCGGCGCGCGGCGCGAGCGTGGCCACGACGTCGCGCACCGCGTCTTCGAGCTGGGGCTGTGAGAACGGCGCGGTCGCGTCCAGCCGCAGCATCGCCAGACAGGCGACGTTGATCGGCAGGATCTTCACCAGCTCCATACACTGGCGACGGCTCTCGGCAGCGAGCCGCTTGCGGTCGAGCTCTAGCAGGTCCGCCACCCGCATCGGCCTGCCATACGAGAGATAGGTGTCACCGATATTGCGGATCATCGACAGGGAGTCGAAGACGTGGAGTGTCGTGGGGTGTCCCACGCCGCGGTCGACCAGCTCGTGCGCCTCACGCACCTGACTGTAGTCCACGTTCAGCGGCACGATGTACATCTCACGCGGCGTCATGCCCGGGTTGGCGGCGCAGATCTTCTCTCTGTTGCGCCCGTACTCCAAGAGCGCTTCGAACGCAGCCGGGAAGAACTCGCCGTAAGTGTGCCGCTTGGCCATGTTCTTGCGCGTGCCCTCGGGGAAGAGCAGCACGTCCAGGCCGCGCGCCAGGTATCCGAGGACGTCGCCACGCAGCCGGCGCGCCGATTCGAGCATGTCGCCGCGGCTACTCGGCCTGCGGATCAGGAAGAGCCCGACGCGCTTGGCCAAGCCCTGGAAGAAGCGACCGTGGATCAGATTGTCGCCCATCCCCACGAAAGGCAGGGGCAGGCGCGCCTCGTACATGGGCACCAGGGCGCCGCTGGTCTCCCAGAGGCTGCGATGCAGACCCACGTAGAAGAAGACCGTGTCCGGTAGCCGCCGCACGCGCAGCAGGTCAGGGTCGAACTCCACGTGTGCTGTGACCAGCAGGCGGTGCGCGGCCTGCGCGATGAGCCTGGCGACGAAGAAGACCAGGTTGCGTCTGTCTCTGGTCTCGGGCAGGGGGAGAACGTAGTCCTTGTCGTTCATCGGCGCTTGAACATAGAGGATACCCGGCCTCGCGCCCATCTGGAAATCGCCCGGCGAAGGAGTACGATGGCAGGGACGTCAATCGCCAGGCAACGGTTTCGCGCCGGGCCCGGTGCGACGCAATGGTCGCACCGCGCGAAGCGCAATTGACCCGGCCAAGGAGGGTCACATGCAGAAGCTAAAGCGCGTCGGCGTTCTGTCGGTCGCCAAGATCCAGAGCGCGGTGATGGGAGTCATAGGACTCATCGCCGGCCTGATCGGCGGCGCGATCTGGGCCGTGACCGGGATCATCGCCATAGTTGGCGGGACTAAGGCCGGGTTCATGATGCTCGTGCTTGCCGTGGCCGCTGTCATTCTGGCCCCGCTGTTCTACGCCGCGCTGGGTTTTGTCTTCGGAGCGCTCTGGGCATGGGTCTACAACGTCGTTGCCGGTCGCATCGGAGGCATCGAGCTCGAGCTCGAGTAGTGAGCGCGCCTTTCACGGGCGTTTCAACGCTGCCGAGGGTTCATCTCGAAGACGCCGCAGCTCGCGGCCCCGCGCTGGCACGCAGCAGCGCATAGCCCAGGCTGAGTGCGACACCCAGGCCGCCGCAGGCGTACCAGAGCGCATCGCCGCCGAGTCGAGCATAGATCGTCATTCCCAGGGATGGGCCAATCACCCACGCCATCGCAAAGGCCAGGCTGCACAATCCCTGATACTCGCCCTGGGCCGACTCGTCGGCGCGCGTTGAAACGAGCGTCATCAGCATGGGCACCGTCAGGATCTCGCCCATCGTCCAAACCATGACCGTGACCGCGGCGTAAGGCAGGCCGCGTCCCAGCGGCAGCAGAGAGAAGCCCAGCCCGAGCAGCAGTGTCCCGAGGCTCACCACGCGCGCGGGACGCGCCCGTCTGAGCGCGTGCATGAGGATCATCTCTACGGTCACGATGAGCAAGGTGTTCACCGTGAAGAGGCCGCCGATCGCGTTCTCGCGCAGGCCGTACGCCATACGCATGTAGAGCGGGAAGGCGTTCAGCATCTGGACGAAGATCAGCCCGACGCCGAAGATCAGCGGCAGCATGGCGAGAAACCCCAAGTCGCGCCATGCCCGGCGAGTCGGTGCCGGCCGCTGGCCGTCGTGCGGGCCTGCGCTGGGAAGGAGCGTCAGGGCCAGGCCTGCCGCCACGAGGCTGGTCAGCCCGTCGACCCAGAAGAGCCAGCGGTAGTCGACCAGCGCCAGAAAACCGCCAGCGACAGGACCGATGCTGACCCCCAGATTGCCGGCCAGGCGGTTGAGCGCGAAGCCCTTTGGCCGCAGCTCCGCGGCGCAGATCTTCGCCGTTGCTGTCGCATTGGCGGGATGGAGCGCCTCCTGGGCGATGGCCAGCAGAAACAGCATCAGCGCGACGGTCAGCGGCGTGCGTGGCCAGCTCAGCGCGATCAGCAGTATTCCCGCCGAGGCGAGACTGATCTTCTGTACGTGATAGGCGCCGATGCGGTCGCACAAGCGACCGCCGAAGTACGTGCCGATCACTGAGCCCAGGCCATAGGCGCTCATTGCCCGGCCGGCGTCGGCCAAAGAGAAGCCGAGCCGCCGCGTCATGTAGAGCGTGAGAAAGAAGAGCACCATCACGCCGCTGCGGTTGACGAACTCGATCAGCGCCAGCAACCAGGCCGCGCGCGGCAGACCGGAGTAGGCATCGCGGTAGAGCTGTCCGACGCGCCGCGGCCAGGCGACGACACCCTGCGTCCCTTCCGCTAGCAAGCCTTCCTCGATGACGGTCATGCGAAAAGCTCCCCAAAAAAACAAGACCCCCGAGGTCGTCAGATCCTCGGGGGCTGGTCTCGAATCGCCTTAGCGTTGCGTCGACTCTAGGCGCCCCCGATGCCCAGGAACGAACGGGATGAAGATCCGGCTGCGCACGAGGGCAACCAGGCGAGCTCTAGCTGAACGTGGCACGTGCCGGCGACTTTGCGGCGTGGGCGGTGCGGTACTGGTCCAGATCGTCGTCGCTGATGCTGACTTGCCCGGGTGGCAGCTCGTCGCCACACTCGGCGAGATCGCGCAGCAGTCGCAGGTAGCAGATCTCCGGCCCGTCCTGATAGCGCACGCGTCGGGAGAGAAACGCCTCGTTGGCGATTGCGAGGACGAAATCGCGCGTCGCTCCGCTGGCCGACCAGGCGCGCAGCGTGTAGTTGCGGGCGACGCCATCGCTGGAGAAGCCGACGTACTCGACATGCGCGCG
>Ga0182021_10010291_pt1 | contig 11092 bp, 12 predicted proteins | sample 612E3MmetaG_FD_120493 | JGI IMG/M metagenome (GOLD analysis project Ga0182021, IMG submission 120493) | Permafrost microbial communities from Stordalen Mire, Sweden - 612E3M metaG (Illumina Assembly) | ecosystem: Environmental > Terrestrial > Soil > Wetlands > Permafrost | place: Sweden...
CGCGAAACATGCAACCCAAAAGCTGAAAGGAAACCCGTTCCAGTCGCTGCGGATGACGAATCGGGAAAGAGAGGTGATCGAGTTGATCGCCGAGGGGCTCAGCAACAAGCAGATCGCCACCCGGCTCACCCTGTCAGTGGAAACGGTCAAAAGCCACGTTCATAACATTCTCGAAAAGCTTCAGTTGCATACACGTCTCGAGATTGCAAATTACCGTCACCAAGGTAGTTCGATTTCCTTCTCCCCACTTGACGGCACTTCTTCCGAGGACTGACGATCCTTTTCTCCTCCTCGCAGCTCACGAGTGCTCCTCCCCCAAGAGGACCAGTTCTTTTTCCATCCTTTCGATTGATTACGTTTTAGCGCACTTCCTGCTATACTGTGAGAGTTGTTCACGCTCTTGAGCAGCATCTTGCGATGGCCGGCAAAACGCGGATTGGACTCCACCTTCATGCATAGAGAAAGACGACACAGCGTCGTGCCAGGCAAAAGGAAGCTGTCGGGAACCCGCGCACCGAAGCAGCGCACAACCGGCACGAAGAAGACTTCTTCAACCCTCGATCGCGTCAGAGAGGGTGTGCGCCGATTCATCCTGAACGATGTTTCGATAGGCGATTTCCACAATGCACTTCGTACCGCTGTCAGAAAAGGTGAACTCTCACCCAATCCGCTGACAGGTGCAGCATTCCGCAAAATCGTTACACAGGTGATGAGTGAGCGGAAACGTACCTCGAAGAAATCCCCGCAACAATAGAAGAGAGAATGGAAGGAATTAACCGCATGCGGAAATTGCGTATCGGCATCATCGATCTGGCCAGCAAGGCTCCCACCCGGGCGCTTTGGGCAAGAGTCATGAATGCGAACCTATCGAGCATCATGCCGCAGGTCGTTGGCGTCTGGTGTCAGAAGGCAGGGCACGATGTCACGCTGATTTGCTATACAGGATTCGAGAATCTCTCCGAAGAACTGCCGCGTGATCTTGATCTCTTGTTCATTGGCGCATTCACGGAGTCTGCTCTGCTTGCCTACGCCATCAGCAGTCAGCTCCGCGCACAAGGAGTCGTGACCGTTCTTGGGGGACCGCATGCGCGGTGCTATCCGCAAGATGCGCAAAAATACTTCGACTATGTTCTCGGGTTCACCGATGAGGCAGTAATCCAGGATGTGCTGCGCGATTGCTCGCGGCATGCGCCGCTTGGGGTCCGGCTCTCTGCACCCAGACAACCGGTGGACCTGCCAGGTGTCCGTGAACGATGGGCATTCATTGAAAGTACACTTCGAAAAGCCCCGCTCATCAAGCTTGTCCCAATGCTTGCCAGCGTCGGATGCCCATATACGTGCAGTTTTTGCATCGACTCGCCGGTTCCGTACCACCTCTTCAATACCGATATACTGAAAGAGGACCTCCGTTTTCTCCTTACGAAATTCAAGCGGCCGCTGGTCGGGTGGCACGATCCGAACTTCGGTGTGCGTTTCGACGATCTCATGGGCAGCATCGAAGAGGCCGTACCTGCAGACAGCATCGACTTCATCGCCGAGAACAGCCTCTCTCTGCTCTCGGAGCCGCATCTCAAGCGGCTCAAACGTAACGGTTTCAAGGCGCTCCTGCCGGGGGTCGAATCATGGTTCGATCTCGGAGACAAATCCAGGACCGGTTCGGTTCACGGGGAGGCCAAAATGCGGCAGGTCGCAGAGCACATTAACCTTGTGCTTCGGTACATACCGTACGTCCAGACGAATTTTGTGCTGGGGTTGGATGTTGAGGCTGGACCGGAACCTTTTGAGCTGACTAAGAAGTTCATCGACCTTGCACCCGGAGCATTCCCCGGATACTCTCTGCTCACTTCGTTTGGCGAAGCTGCGCCGCTCAACCTCAAGTATCAGCGTGAGAACCGAGTTATCGGCTTTCCATTCCACTTCCTCAACAACAACGGTGCCATGAACATGCGCCCTAAACATTATACATGGCCCACGTTCTATGAGCATGTCATTGATCTCACGCGACATTCATTCTCCCCGCGCGCTATTGTTCGCCGTATCGGTGCAACGAAGGCGTTTATTCCTAAGTGGTTGAATGTCATCCGGGCCATTTCTTCAGAGGGGCATGGCAGACTGCGCTATTCTGCGCAAGTGCATCAACAACTCCTCTCCGATCGTGCATTCAGGGACTATTTCGAACGAGAAACAGATATCCTGCCGTCATTCTATGAGAAACAGATACGCAAAGATCTCGGCATGATGTGGCATTCGCTGCCGGAAGGAGCAATCTATCACGATCCCTATGCTTACCTGAAATCACAGGAGGGATATGATCGTGTGCCTGTGGCTGCGGTTGCCGGCGCCTCAGCAGGATGACATCATGATTATCGGCAACACTGCTCTCTGGAGAACTCGGCCGAACTATTGGATAGCTATGCGGGAAATTGAAAGGAAGCGGCCACGATGACCAATGACACTGCACTTTGGATGGCTCTGCACGAACACCTCCCGCGCAAGAAGTGGATCGCAATCGCCGACATCTACATTATTGTGCAACACAGGGTCCTCCTCGATGCCGAGGACTTGGAGAACGTCAATACACGCTCTGCGAATCCACGCTGGAAATCCAACGTGCGCAGGGTCCTTCACTCCAAACAGGAGGAGGGAACGCTTCTGAGAAGGAAGAGCCTTAGCGAAGACCGTTGAGAGCGCGCGAATTTCCCTCGAAATAGGACGCGTGAGGAGTCTCATATTTCCAGTGTTCGCCCTTTTGTTTCGGGGAAGGTCCAGATCCAGGCTCCCGTCAAAAGAGCGAACAGGGCTGCAACAAAGATGCCGCCCGAAAGTCCGTAGGATTGTGCAATCACGGCAATCGCGACCGGTGTGAAGAACTGCACACCACGAGCGAGATTGAATGCGGATCCCATCGCCGTGTTCCTGATGTTCGTGGGGAACAATTCAGCAAAGAGCGGACCGTATCCCCCGAACATCCCTGTTCCGAATCCCACCAGAAACATGAACACCAGAACGAAGGCCGGTTGAGCTGCTATGAGATCCCACAGAAGGGTGATCATGACAAGTCCTACGGCCATCACCACCGAATAGATGGAGTAGGCCGGACGCCGCCCGAGACTATCTGCAACAAAACCGAATGTGAAATACCCCAAAAAGCCTCCCGCCTGAGTCACCAGGATCCAGAGGGCGGATTTCACCATCGAGAATTGTCTTTCCTGGTGAAGATACCCGGGAAGCCACGAGTATGTGAACCAGTAGGCAGACATGTCGAAGATGGCCAGGATCAGAGAAAGAACAAAGAGCTTTCTGTAGGATGTGAGGAGGAGTGTTACCTTTTCCCGAAGGTCACCAACGGCTGTTAATCGCTTCGCATCCGGATGGCGTGAAAGCTGTTGGCGTGCGAGCCAGACATCGGATTCCGGCAGGCGTTTCCTGATAAAGACCACGAGTACCGCCGGGAGAAATGAGATGAAGAACGAGGCCCGCCACCCTATCGCAGGTGCGACAAACCCGCCGACAACCGAAGCCAAGGCAACTCCGATGGGGGCTCCGGTTTGCATAAAGGCGCCATAGCGACCTCTTACTCGTGGAGGAAACGTCTCACCCACATAGGTCTGCCCCGTCGCCCACTCTCCTCCGACACCCAAGCCCGTGACTATGCGGAAGACAATCAGCAGCTCAAGATTCGCGGCAAAACCGCTGAGGAGAGTGCCGATGCTGTATGTGAGAATGGTCCACTGGAGAACACTCTTTCTCCCGTACTTGTCGGAGAGGATGCCGAAGATCACTCCGCCGATTGCGGTTGCAGCGAGTGAAGCGCCAAGCACAAAGGAGAGTTGCACTTTGGAGAGTTGCAGCTCCTGTCCAATAGGTATGAGCAGGAATGTGTAGAGGATGAGGTCGTAGAAGTCAAAGACCCATCCCGCCCAGCTCATGAAGAGGATGCGGTAGTGTTCACCTGTGGGCTTGGTAGATTCACTCAAAAACGCTTTTGCCATGGAGGCGACATGCCCTCCGGGATGGTTCTATCACAATCACTCAAAGGCGCCTGCCCTAGCCGATCATCCTCCAGATGAGAAGCAGGAGAGCAGCACCGACTATTGACATAAGAAAACCGGCCGGGTGAAACTTCGCCCCTTCTTCAGGTTTCTTGATCAACGCGCCAATGTATCCTCCAACGAACGAACCGAGAATCCCGACGATCATGGTCGCAATCAGGCCGATGTGATCGGCACCGGGGAGTACTGCGCGAGCGATCAAGCCGACAACAAAACCGACTATCGCAGCCCAAATCCATTGGAAGAGTTTCATCGTTGTCTCCTTTGTGAGTGTCTTATGGATGATACGCCAGAGGGGAGGGAATGTCAAGAACTCATTCACTCAATGAAAAAAAAACGGAAGGGGAATCGAGAACTCAGATCCGGGTCTCATTGTGACAAGGTAATATCAGGAATACCGTCAGGACGGAGGAGTTGGAGCGCAATGAGGCGCTTCACTGTCCCCATGGGAAACCGTTCGGTGAACACAACGTCGTTCTTTCGGTCAATAATAATCACCATGCTTTTCACGACGCCGGCATTGCTCAGTATGGAGTCAGGTGCAACGACCACCGGCAACGTTATCCCGTTGGCAGAGATCCAGCGCCGGAGATGGTTTGAGGAATCGTTTCTGATGAATTGATCCTCGTCGAAAACCACAAGAACCCGATGTGAATTTTTGCCAAGTTGCGATCCTGCAGAATCGGCGAATGCCAGGAAATCATCAAAGCAGAGAGCACAACCCAGATCGGCGTACTTCATAAGAAGAATGGCCCGGTTGCCGGGATGGCGCAGTGCAAATTGGGGATGTACTCGCTCGGCAAAACCGACGGCCGCTTCGGCACGGAGATGCGTGCTGGTTTTCCCCCCATTCAGTACCGGCATCATCAACGACACTTCAAGGAGCACCAGCACCGCGGCAATGATCATCTTCCATGAAAGCCCTCTTCTACCTTGCCCCTTACCAGGTACTCTTCCCTTTCCCGGAGAATAGTATGCCAGGAAAGCGAATGCATTGAACAGCACGATGTCGAGGAGGAGTTCCTGAGTATTCGTCAAACCGATTCCGATGTTGCCGAAGCAATTGCACGTAATCTCCCGTCCCTGAATAACCGCCGAGGACAGTACCCACACGAACAATGCAACCAGAACGCAAAACATCATTGCGACCAATCGTATCTTGAACCGGGCGAAGAGTGCGATTGCCCCCAGAACCTCCGCTGCAATGACGCCGATTGCCAGAATGAGCGCGTATGCGAGAGGGATAAGCATGGTGGTTGCAACAGTCACAGCGAACGCATCGAGGATGAAGAGTTTGCTGATTCCTGCGATGAGAAATATCGCACCAAGCACATAGGATAGAGAACGGACCACCATGGTCATCTCCTGAGGTTGTAGACCCGTATGAGCGTCCGGGCGCCTTCAATACTGAACAGGTCACCATGGCTGTCGAGAAAGATGCGATATGACGGCTCCGGAAGAACAAGTTGCGATATCAGTTGGCCTTGATGATTGACCACAAAGATATCTCTCCGTGGATGTTCGGTGTATTGGTCGGCAAGCAGGTATGTCATTCCCCCTGCGTCAACAGCAACTCCCATAAAGATGTTGTCTTCGGGTACCGTAAGCGCTTCTGAGAACATCCCCCGCGAGAACGTCTTCTGTTCGGCCCTCGGGCGGATTCCGGGAACGCTGAATTCACGTACGAACCGCCCCGAAGTATCCCAAATCTCCACAGTGTTATGGACCATGTACGCCACCACAATTTCAGTGGCACCGTTCATCGCCATCATGAAGACGTTGTCGAACATGTTCATCGATGAATGTCGAAGAATGATATTCTTCCTGATATTTCCATGAATATCCGACTGCAAAAGTCCCTCTCCCCTTGCATTGGGCAATTTCCCTATCCAAAGGTAACCGTTGGCATCAAACGCAAGATCAAATACGCGGCCGTCTGTGTAGAACGTTGAAAGATGCTTGTAGGTATCTGTGAACACCTGCACTCTCGTAGATTCGAAGTCACTGACCGCAACAAGCGTCTCAGCTGCAGCGATCGAACCCGGCCCCCGGAATTCACCATCGCCTTTACCTCTTTTGCCAAAGGAGCCCATCAGGTGCCAGCTGTTGTCAATGCATTTGATGTTGTACTCAAGTTTGTCGGCAACCAGGACCCGCTGCCGGGGCAGGAAAGCGAGGCCAAACGCCCCAAGGATGAGATTGTCGTCGGCAGCACCGATCGTCGCGATGGGTTTGAGATCCCGAACGGCTTGTGCTCTCATCTTGTGCAGTGGTGGGGCGCACAAGGACAGGAGGCCGGCAATCAGGACACATAGTGGGAGCTTGTGGAGACAGGGAAGAGTGTTCAGCCCAACCGTTCGGGATCTCAGCATGTCGCGGATAGTCCTTTCGTCTTGCACGCATAACCTATTCACAACGCCCGACTTCAGGGTCGAGGGCTGTTGTGCCAGGTCGCTCCGGCATTCTCAGCAAAACAAGTATCCGATAGCGCAACCAACGTAACAACCATCGGTCAAAGGATTTTCCACTCCGTAAAAGTCCCGGCATGAGCCGCCACACTGTCGGTATCTGGCCACGCAGGATGCCGGCTTTGCGAAGGTATCAACCGTAACCGTCGCACTCAAGAGGAGAACGATCGCTAACGACACCAGGATTTTCTTCATGGCAGCTCCTTTAGGATTAGGTGATATGGGATTGTCAATGGGCAATAGTCTATCGACTATTGCCCATCGGTTCACAACATTACTACACCACTATCACGATTTTTTCGATTCGTCAAAGAAAAAATCGGCATCCAATTGAACTGGTAAGAAGTCGAGTGGAGTTGAAGAAGAACCCTGACTGCACTATATTAGTCCTATCACGAACTCTCTCTAGAGGATCCATGCAGTTCCGAAAATTCCTCCTGGTACTTCCAGTTGGATTGGTTTGCGTGAATGTGTTTGCGCAAATCCGCACTGAGGAAACCCGTAAAACAGTCGACCCCGCAAAGGGGGACACCATCGTTACACAGTCTGTGATTATCTCGCGCAGCGAGGACATTACGCCGAGGAAGGGCATCCTGCTTGTCAATCCCCTGAAGTTTTTTCTCTTTTACAATCTCTCGTATATGCACCGGGTGTCATCTGACATTGTCGTGGGAGGCGGATTTCAGCTCCCCACCATTGCTGGTATCAACGGATGGGGAGTCAGCGCTGAAGTGAGGATCCACCCGTCCGGCAAGGCGCCACGGGGGTTTTACATCGCCCCGAACTTCGGCTACAACTCCCTCAGTGCGGGCAGCAGCACCGCGACACCGATTTCCGTCGGTATTCTCCTGGGATGGCAGTGGTTCCCCGGTGATGACTTCGCGATGGGACTCGGGATCGGAGTGGACCACTACTCGGGTTCAACCTCGGTGAACGACACCGATCTATGGAAGTTCGATGGCAACGTTCCAGCGCTCCGTTTTGATATCGGCTACGCGTGGTAACTTGTATTTCCCTTCCTGTTCCCGTACATTATTCGAGAGTTCCCCCGGCCCGGAATCTGACTCCATAACCCTTTTAGACTCAAGTGGTTGGCGCAAGCCCCGCAACTATCACCGGGATGGACCGTAAAGACCTTCTGAAGGAATGGCCCGGTTGCACATCTCTGAGAGGATCCAGAAAATGGGACTGAAAGATCTCTTTGTTAAGGCTGCTAAGCAGACACCGCCCGAGAAGCCGACCGCTACGTCTTCCGCGGGCGCGAGTTCGCCGGTGTTCATTTCTCGCAATCAACCGTTCCCTGCGCCGAGGGCTCTCGAGCTGGAACCGGAACCGTTTCTGCTGCAACTGAAAGAAGCACTGGAAAAAGCGGATCTTCCGGGACAACAGACGTATCTCGCGTTTTCCAAGGCCCTTGGGAACATGGAAAAATTGCCCATGGACGAAGCAACGAAGTTCCAGGCGGCCTTCGCGACATTGCAGGCGACCGGAAGCAATGTCACTCAACTCATTGAATCGTTCAGCTACTTCGAAGGCATCCTCGACGCGGAAAAAGACAAATTCGAAGAAGCCCTTCACGCGACAATCGGCGATTCAGTGATCAAGAAGGAAAACGAGATCAAGCAACTCACGGATGAGAACACGGAGTGCTCGGCACAAATCCAGAAACTGACAGCAACGATCACCACAAATCAACAGAGCATCGCCCAACATCAGAGCGAACTCACTGTAGTCAACGACAAACTGAAACACAAAGAAAACAGCTTCATGGCAGCATACCGCTCGATGAAAGAACAGCTCCAGGCGGATGCCAGGAAGGTCAACACGTATCTCAGCTCCGCTATCGCTGCGCAGCCCCTTTCAGACACCAAACATAGAAAGTGAGGAGATCAAGATGGCTGACTCATCATTGCTTCCCTCAACGGTTTCGACCACGGGGATGAAATCGTTCTGGAGCCGCAAAGAAGGAAAGACCGGGATGCTCGTCGGGTTCGCTATTCTTGCCGCTCTCGGGTACGGCCTGTACCAGATACTGCCTTTCCTGATTACCATGACGAAGAACCTGCTCACGCTCGCGCTCCTGGGCATATGCCTCTTCGTCCTCATCTATCTGATCATGGATAGTCAGGTGCGTAATCTGGTCTGGTACCTTTACAAGTCTATCATGCGGGGACTCACCGGACTCTTCATTCAGATCGATCCTGTGGGAATCATCGAAACCTACATTGCCCATTTGCGGAAGCAACTGCAGAATCTGGAGAGTCAAATCCAGGAACTCTCGGGCGCGAAGCGCAAGCTTGCGGATGCGATCGACCGGGCCAAAGAAGAGCTTGAGGAGCAATTGAATCTCGCGAAGGTGGGACAGAAGAAAGGACTCGGGGTCGCTGAAATCACTGTCTACACGAACCAGGCCGGTCGACTGAAAACCCGGATCGAGAAGTACCAGAGCCTTGTGACCAAACTCGATACGCTCTACCGCATCCTCGAGAAGATGCAAAAGGCTGCGAAGGTGGTCATCCTCGACAGGACGAACCAGGTCGAAGACATCAAGATACAGCGCCAGGAAATGCGCACCGGGTTCAATGCATTCAAGTCGGCAATGAGCATCCTTGCCGGCGATCCCGACAAGAAGGTCCTGTTCGATCAGGCAATGGAATCGATCCAGAACGACATCAGCATGAAGGCGGGCGCGATGGAGAGATTCATCGAGGAGTCGGGAGAAGTCATGGCGGCCATCGATCTGCAGAATGGGGCGTTCGAAGAAAAGGGAATGAAGCTCCTCGAAAAATGGGAAACGGAAGGACTTCCGCTTCTCCTGACAGACGGGTCTGAACATCTCCCCGCCGCCGATCAGCTGCGTCCTGTCGATGCGAAATTCGTTGAGGTCGCGAAAGAGACTTCAAAGTCGGGCGACAACTCCTACAAAGACCTGCTCAACAAATAGACCTCTCATTCTGAAAGGCTGGACACATGAATCGCCTTACTGTGCTGTCGAAAATTCTCGGAGGGTTGGCGATCGTCGGCATCCTGGTCGCCGCTCTGTACTATCTCGGCAAGAACCCTGACATCGCGGAAAAAATCGCCCCGACGGGAAAGCCGTCAGTCGGCCAGGTGCAGAAGGAAGCGAAGGTGGGGCGCGGTGAGAAACTCATCGTCGGTATCAATACCTGGGGCGGATTTGCCGGAGCGGTATATTTCAACGGCGGATTCAAAGCTTCAAAGGAAAGCAAGTTCTTCACCGAATACGGACAGCTGGTGGAGTTCAAACTGATTGATGACTTCAATGCGAGCAGAGAAGCCTGGAAAAGCGGCGACATCGATGTTCTCGGCTTCTGCACGATCGATGCATTTACCACAGAGATCAACGGGCTGAAACAGTTCGAACCTCAGGTGATCGGTCAGATCGATTGGTCACGCGGTGGAGATGCAATCGTCGTCCGCCGCGGGATCAATCAAATTGCCGATCTGAAAGGCAACAAGATCGCTGTCGCACCGATGACGCCTTCGCATACGTTGCTCCTCTGGCTGATGGACGCAGGTGAAGTCGGCTGGGATGATGTGCAGATCATTCCGGTCGCCAATGGCATCGACGCCGCAGATCTTTTCAAGAAACAGCAGGTCGATGCGGCAGTGGTCTGGTCGCCCGATGATCAGGACTGCGTTGCCAAAATCGAAGGATCCAAAGTCCTCGTGAGCACAAAGAAGGCTTCTCACATCATTGCTGACGTGTGGCTGGCCAAGAAGGCCACGGTCGAAGAGAAGCACGATGCTCTCAAGGCCTTCGTTGAAGGAACGCTCAAGGGCAACGGCACGATTAATGCCAATGCAAACGCGAGGAAGGAAGCTGCCACGCTTCTTGCCGACGGCTTTAACCAGCCGGTGGATTTCTGCGTCACCGCAATCAGCAATGCCCGCCTTGCGACCCTCGGCGATAATCAGGACTTCTTTGACATCAACGGCACCTTTGCCGGCGTGTCCGGGGAAAAACTGTATACGAAGATGGCCCAGGCTTTTGCCCGCACGAAAGACAACCAGGGACAGTACTATATTACCGGCAGCGTACCGCCGTGGCGTTCCATCGCGTATCCGGCGTTCATTCGCTCCAGCACGTTGGCGGGTCCAGAGCAAGCTGCAGAAGGGGGCGCCAAGTTCGCCGCGCCGACTCCTGAACTTGCCACGGTTCCTGCTATCAGCACCAAGAAGGTCACCATTGAATTCCCGTCCGGGTCGTCAGCACTCACCGATGAGGCCAAAACCAAGATCGACATTGAATTTCTCGACCTGGCCAAGGGCTTTCGTGAAGCCCGGATCCGCATTGAAGGAAATACCGACAATGTTGGCAGCTATGAAATGAACAAGGAACTCTCACGCAAACGGGCTCTCGCGGTCGCCGGGTACCTCGCAAAGTGGTTTGACCGGAATCGCTTCGTCGTTGTCGGCAATGGACCGGACAAGCCGGTAGCCGAAAACACCACTCCTGAAGGTCGGCAACGCAACCGCCGGACAGACTTCGAAATCCTTAATCAATAAGCCATAGAAAAGAGAACTGCATATGGGTGATCTGCGAGAGAG
>Ga0182021_10010292_pt1 | contig 11091 bp, 11 predicted proteins | sample 612E3MmetaG_FD_120493 | JGI IMG/M metagenome (GOLD analysis project Ga0182021, IMG submission 120493) | Permafrost microbial communities from Stordalen Mire, Sweden - 612E3M metaG (Illumina Assembly) | ecosystem: Environmental > Terrestrial > Soil > Wetlands > Permafrost | place: Sweden...
ACCTCGGCGTTGCCACCGATCACGTCATCGAATCATTTCGAAACTCCCTGTGGCCGGGGTACAAGACCGGTGAAGGAATAGAACCGGCGCTTCTTGCGCAGTTCCACCCTCTCGAAGAGGCTCTCGCGGCATTCGGATTTGTCGTGTGGCCGATGGTCGAGCTGGAGGCAGACGATGCCCTGGCGTCCGCGGCCGCCGCTGCCGTCATCGCCCCGGAAGTGAAGAAGGTCTGCATCTGGACGCCGGACAAGGACCTTGCCCAGTGCGTGGCGGGTGACCGGGTGGTGCAGGTGGACCGCCGCGGCGGACACATCAGGGACGAGGCAGCGGTCCTGGCGAAGTTCGGTGTGCTGCCGCGATCCATCCCGGACTACCTGGCACTGGTAGGAGATAGCGCTGACGGGTATCCCGGAATCCCGGGGTGGGGAGCGAAGTCCGCCGCGGCCGTTCTCTCGCGCTACGGTCATATCGCGGACATCTCCCTCGATGACGGCCGTGAGGCGGAGGGGCGTGCGGCCGGCGCCGTTTCCGCGCGGCTCGCGGCGAACCTGCGTTCAAACTGGGAGCATGCGCTCCTGTTTCTCAAGCTGGCAACACTCAGGACCGACGCCCGCCTGTTCGATTCCGTCGACGAGCTCCAATGGAAGGGACCACGGCCGGACGCTGCCGGGCTTGCAGCGCAGATCGGGGCCGAATTTCTCCTGGAACGGGCTGAGAAGGCGGCCATGCGCATGCGGGCCCAATAAGGTGTATATTATAGGAAGAGGGTAACTCCATGGCCAGCCCAATAAGTGCATACTCGGCAAATGTAACTCCAAACGCGTCGCTTCGCGATAACGTTGTTCAGCCTGCCCGTTCTGGTTCAGTTCCAAGCCCCGCGGGAACCTCCACTTTCACCACCGACGTTGGGCTCGCGCCCCGGGCGGCTGCGGCTGGCGCAGTTGGTGCAGGCGGAGCGGCTGGCGCGGGGGCTGCGACGGGCGCAACTGGCGCCGCAGCCGCACCTTCGCGCCCGAATGCCGCCCTGCTGGAGGCAATGCAGGCGAGCAGGCAGTCCTCTGCTCTTCTCTCCTCGCTCCTGAACCCGGGGGGGAACTTCTTCCAGCCGCCAACCCCTGCGGCAATCGTGCCTCCGGGACAATCCGCGCTGCAGCGACCCAGTCTTGCACTCCTTGAGTCAGTGCAGGCCGGAAGGACGAGCTCTGCCCTGCTTTCCAGCATCATGGGCCCCGTCCCCGGAGGGCAGTCCATGCAGGACGGGTTGCTGCTTGGGGAAACGAACCGCTCGGCAGCGATTTCGCAGCCATGGACACCGAACAGCCAAGCGGGACGCGCAGCATACATGATGCAGGGAGGCCCGGCGCAGAGCCAGGTCAGCCAATGGCCGCAAGCCGCAAATACGACACGCGAGTGGTTTGCATGAGAATGTCCCCGGGGGTGCCGGGGACGTCATGTGTAGGTGTTTCTTACTGAAGCGTACGACTGGCTGCCGAGATCGGGGACTCCCCGGCGGTGTCCATCGAGTCCATCGTCATTGACTCGACCAGCGGCGGCAGCGCCTGGGCTGGGCCCGTTTCACCGGTTCGTTTCGTCAGCTTGCGCACCAAGGAATACGTCCCTTGTCCTACGAGGAGCCCGATGAAGCCGTATGCCCACCAGGGAAGGTTGTGTCCGAAAAAGAGCACGTAGAGAAACGGCGCCACCGACGCCACGAGAAACATTGTGCTCCAGAACGTGATCTCGTTCTTTTTCCTCCGTGCCATTGCCCGCACCATTCGGAAGATCGAGTAGTAGAAAAAAGGTACCGAGCCAAGGTAGATGATGAGGAAAGCGACGGGATCGACTCCGTAATTCGTGCGGGCCGACCTCATCAGATCCCCTATTCCTCCAAAGACAACGCGATTAATCCACTCGATCATCCGAACCTCCCTGGTACGACGAGCCTACTTGCTCTCTTCTTTGAGATCACCGTATCCGGCCTGCACTTTGCCGCCGACATTCTGGACCTTTCCCTTCAACTCGAGGTTTGTGTTGCCGAGAGCCTTGCCCGCGGCTGACTTTGCTTTGCCCTTTGCCTGTGCAACGCGCCCTTTGACCTGATCCTTGTTCATTTTGCCCTCCTGTGAATCTCAAGTGTAGGCACGAAGGCTGCCGCGATCTGTGCGACAGCAGACATTGGCGCGTCACGGGAAGCGGTATCTTCTTTCTCAAGAGGAACGCATGAGAAAATCCATCGTTATCGCGGCTGTCGTGAGCCTGTCTGTGCTTGCTTCCATCTCCGGCCAAACCCCGGATTTTTTCGACCTGGTGAAAACTGGGACCCCGCAGAATGTTCAGACCGCTCTCAATCACGGCAGCGATATGAACGTCCGGAGCGAGGACGGCATGACGCCGCTGATGGTCGCCATTGTGTTCAACAGGAACCCCGCGGTATTCACGACCCTCTTGAATGCCGGCTCGGACATCCACGCACGGGACAAGGATGGCTCGACTCCCCTGATGCTGGCGGCGGAGAACGAGAGAAGCGAGGTCGTCACGCTCCTGAATGCCGGAGCCATGGTCAATGTGAAAAACGAGCGCGGGAGGACTGCGCTGATGTTCGCAGCGATCAGGGGCCAGGATCCCCAAGTGATCTCCTTGCTCTTGAGAGCGGGGGCGGACGTCAACGCACGGGACAAGGACGCCGGGACTGCGCTGATCTTCGCCGCTTCGATGAACGCGAGCCTGGAGGTAGTCAACATTCTTTTGAACGCAGGCGCGGATGTCACGGCCCAGGACAGACACGGATTCGGCGCATTGATGTACGCGGGCGGCGCTAATGTGCACCCCGATGTGCTCATGACCTTGTTGAAGGCCGGCGCTGACCTGAAGGCCCGCTACAAGAACGGCCAAACGGTGCTGATGTACGCGGCGGGAAGCAACGAGAACCCCGAGATCGTCACCGCCCTTTTGAAGGCCGGTGCAAACGGAAAAGAGAAGGACAGCGCGGGAAAGACCGCTTTCGATTACGCGAATGACAACCAGAAGCTGAAGGGGACCGACGCGTACTGGAAGTTGAACGAAGCGTTGTTCTAGGAAGCCTTCGCTGGGGACATGGCGTTATGGCCGGCTGACGCTCCGGCCATGGCGAGGAGATCGACGCCGGAATCAGAAAGCTTTTCCGCTGGCAGCGCGATCTTATTCCGGATCATCATTTCCACTGCGGTGAGCTCGTCGGGCATGCCGACGCTCGCCGCTGCCAGGAGTTTCCCTTCACTGTAAAATCCGGCGAGGAACTTGCCATTTTCCACGTCCCCCCTCACCGCGATCGCACTCCACGTGCGGGCATTTCCCACATACTTCAAGCTGATCCCCGTTTGCCGGGTCCAGAAGAACGGGACCTCGTCGTAGGGTGCGGTGGAACCGAGCATGGTCCGGGCCGAATGCTGGCCATGGCGTTCCGCCACGCACCAGTGTTCGATTCGCTGCGCGTCACCTCCCGCGGGGTTCGGAACGATCGCACTATCCGCGGCTGCGAAAATGCCGGGGTATTTCGTTTCGAGCCGGCAGTTGACGGGGATTCCCTTGTCCTGCACGAGATCCGACACAGCGAGAAAATCCAGGGCGGGCTTCACGCCCAGCCCGAACACCACGAAATCGGCATTCAGAAGCTTTCCTCCCGACAAGGTGACGGTCTTTGCGCCTTTTGCGCCTGAAATCCTGTCCACGGTCGCACCCATGTGGAAAGTGACGTTCTTCTGTTCGTGCCTCCTCTTCAGGTACCGGGCGATGCGCTCGCCGAGAATGTGAGCAAGCGGCAGCTCCTCACGCGAGACCACTTCGACCTCGAGGCCTCGCGTGCACAGGGAGCTTGCGAGCTCGAGCCCGATGAACCCCGATCCGACGAGGACGGCCCGCTTCGCGCCTGCCGCGGCCTCGACGATGGATCGCGCATCCGAAAAGCTGCGCAGCGTAAAACAGCCCTCCCCGTCGGCGCCCGGGACATCGGAGATTCGCGGAGTACCGCCGGTGGCGATCAGCGCCTTGTCGAAAGACAAGGTTTCGCCGCCGCGAAAGGTCACCGTCCTGGCGCGCGGGTCGAGACTCGTCACCTCTGTGTTCGTGAGCACCTCGATTCTCTGGTCGGCGTAGAATTTCGGACTTCGCAGGGGCAGCCATTCCGGTTTGGCTTCACCGGTTACGAAGTCCTTCGAGAGGTTCGGCCTGTCGTATGGCTGATCGCTTTCCCGGGTGATCATGACAATCCTGCCGGCGAATTTTTCTCTGCGTAGCGTCTCCGCCGCGGCGTTTCCAGCCGCCCCCGCTCCCACAATGAGGAAGGTCCGGGGATCCCCGGCTTCGAGCTTCGGGAACTGCGGTTTTTGCGCCGGGCCCAGAAGGATGTCTCCGTCATCGATTCGCACGGCGTGTACAGGGAGATCCTTCAGGGCCGGCGCAGTGAGCGCTCTTCCCGTGGTGACGTCGAACCGGGCGTCGTGGCACTTGCAGACGACGACGTTCCCAAAGAAAGCCCCTTCGTTCAGGCCGCATTCATAGTGGGTACATTTATTTCCGACTGCGTATACTTTCCCCTCGACGCGGACGAGGAGCACGTCGCTGTCTCCAACCTTCACGAGCCGCGGGACGCCTTCCCCCAGATCGGCGTCACGACAGACTTTTTTCCAGGAACTTTCAGCCATTGGAAGCCTCCTCACTCAGGATAAACGATAGTGGCGTGCGCCTTATGTACGCCAGCGAACCGAAGACCCGCTAATTTCTTCACATTCTTGTCATATCCGGACACATGACAGAGGAGGAAAAAGAAGTGAAGGGGAACGCAAAGGTCATCCAGACGCTGAATGCTCTTTTGGCCGACGAGCTGACCGCAATCAGCCAGTACATGGTGCACTCAGGCATGTGCGAGAATTGGGGCTACGGCAAGCTGCACGACGACTTCCAGAAGCGGGCGATTGATGAAATGAAACACGCTGAAAAGCTCATCGGCAGAGTCCTGTTCCTGGAGGGGACACCGGTCGTTTCGAACCTGCTGGCCATGCACCTCGGCGCCGAGGTCCCTGCACAGCTTGAAAACGATCATGCCGCCGAGGAACGCGCGATCAAGGGCTACAATGCGGCGATCGTCGTTGCAGGGGAGGCGGCAGACTTCGCGACACGGGAACTGTTTGAGGAAATTCTACAGGACGAGGACAAGCACATCGACAGGATCGAGGCGCTGCAGGACCAGGTGAGGCAGATGACCGCGGGGGTATTCCTCAGCACCCAGGTGGGGTAGTCAGAACCGCTGATTTTCTCGTCTCTTGATCGGCCGCGGCTCTCTTGCGTACCATCCCCCGATGGAAGATCCAGCAGCGGCCAGAAGGATCACCGCGGTTCTCTTTGCGGCCCAGTGCCTCGCTTCGGCGGCGTTCATCGCCACGTCGACGGTGTCCGCCATCGCGGGAATGTCGTTGAGCGGCCAGAGGAGCCTGGCGGGTGTGCCCGCCGCGGCTTCCACGCTCGCGGGCTCGGGCGCTGCTTTCCTGTGGGGCATGCTCATGGACCGCATGGGCCGGCGGCCATCCCTCACGCTGGGCATCCTCTTCGGCGCCGCCGGCGCCGCATTCTGCGTCTGGGGGATCGCGGCGAGCTCCTTCCTGGTCTTCGTCGGCGGCATGATGCTCGTGGGAGTTGCGAATGCCGCGGTGACCTTGAGCCGTTTCGTGGCTGCGGAAGTGAACTCACCTGAGCGGCGGGGCCGCGCCGTCTCCACCGTCGTGCTGGGGGGAACCGTCGGCGCCATCGCCGGCCCCCTGTTGGTGACACCCGCTGGTCACATCGCCATGCAGGCCGGCACGGGAGAGCTGGCCGGCGCCTTCGGTGCCGCCGTGCTCCTGCTCCTGCTTGCAGGGGCGGTGATTGCGGCCGCGCTCCGTCCCGAACCGCTTACCCTTGCAAGGGGCCATCTGCACCAGGCAGGGCCTGCTGCCGAGCGGCGCCCTGTCTCGGAGATCCTGCGGCTTCCCGGTGCCTCCACGGCGGTTGCCGCCATGGTGTTCAGCCAAGTGGTCATGGTCGGCCTCATGGTGATCACTTCCCTCTATATGAAGGACATGCATCACGGCCTCGGGGATATCTCCGTGGTCTTCTCCGCTCACACCATCGGGATGTATGCGTTCTCCCTGGTCTCGGGCAGGCTCATCGACCGGTGGGGCAGGCGCCCCGTGATTCTCCTGGGCGCCTCCGTGCTCGTGCTGGCATGCATCACCGCGCCGCTGACCGGCGACACGATTCCGATTTCCGTTTCTCTCCTGCTCCTCGGGTTGGGATGGAATTTCTGCTTCGTGGGTGGATCGACCCTGCTCGCCGATCACCTGGGCCCGGCCGAGCGCGGGCGCACCCAGGGCTTCAATGACCTGCTGGTGGGGCTTGCGGCGGCGTGTGGCAGCCTGGGCAGCGGCTTGATCGCGGCGCGGTTCGGCTATGCCGGCGTCGCTGCGGCGGGAGCCGTGCTCTCGCTGGGGCCGTTCGTGTTCGTGGCCCGGTGGGCGCGGCTGTCCCGGCAGCGCGCCCGCCCTGCTTCGCGATGACGGCAGGCCAGCGCCGGTTTCCGGCGAGGGCTCACGATTTCCGGCGAAACACCCCCCACGAACCTCTGGTATTGTACGTTTTCAGAGGTTCGCGTGTGTCGTGTTGGGCGCAATTGCAGGAAACTTTTCCCAGGATTTTTCCCGAAATGACCACCGAGGAGTTCCGCCGCAACCTCTCGCAAATCGTCAGCCGCGCGGCTTATGGAATCGATCCCGTGCTCATTACCCGCAGGGGCATCAAGATTGCGGCCGTGATCTCGATGGATGACTTCACCCTGTTGGAGAGGGCGCGGTGGGAGAGGTCCGTTGTGCGTAGTTCCGCAGGTGGATGCTGACGGGCTCATCCCCGTAGTAGCCGAACAGGCTCGTGAAGGTGCGCGAGGTGAGCTCGCAGAGCGTGACGCTGCCGTGGACCTGGATGTTCCGCCAGTCTTCCTTTGATTCCGGGTTGTAGTAGCCCGGAAATCTGCCATCGGGCCGCAGGAAGTCGACCAGGTCCCAGGCGGTCGCTTCGTTGATGCCCTCGGGCGCAGCCGCCAGGGCAGCCAGGATCTCGCGGTTCAACTCGTCGTAGCGCCACTGGATGTCGTTCGAGTCGCCCGTGGTCAGAAGGGCGATCCACTCGCTCATCGACGTAAGCCGCATTTCCGGAGTGATGCAGTGATTTGTGGCGATGAGGACATCCGGCCTTTGCTCGCGTTGCGGCGCGAAGTAGAAAGGGCCCGGGCAGTTGGTGTCCGTCCACGTCTCGTTGATCCTCCCCGTCGCAACGAACATCGACGCGGAATACGAGGTTCCCACGAGCATGGCGCCCAGCCTGTCCTTCCATGACTGCAACCCCTTTGCGCTGCCAAGAAACTCGCCCAGCAGATCCTTCAGGATCGCCAGCCAGTTGCGGTCGAATGCCTTCCACAGTCCCTCGTTCCAGTCGCGGATGTACTCCTCGGGAAAACGATAGTCGCGTCCCCGCACGAGCATCCCGTTCACCGGCGCGGGGGTTCCGTACCGGGCACGCATGCGGCTCATGTATGCGATCCCCGGAAGACGCCCGCGATAGTATGCGGGAACGTGATCGAAATAGGGAAAAGGCTCGCCGGGGCCGAGACGGAGTCCCGCCTCAATGACGCAGGCGCTGCCCGCCGCATCGGCCAGGGGATACAGCCACGACACGCCGCGCGGCGCTTCCCTGATTCTCTCGACCGCGGCATCCACCGTGCCGCAGTGCTGGGCGCAGTCCCTGACGAGGAGCAGAGAGTTCAGCCCGGGCCGACGGGGGCTGCACAGGCGGCTGGGCAGCATGTCCACACCGACGGCGAGGCCCGATTCATTCATCGCGGCCATGGAACCGACAAGGCCCGGCGCACGCTGGCTCACGAATGCCGGGCTGCGACTTCCCGCCGGATCGTCGGGGACGAGGATCATCAGGCACGCGGTGTCCTGGAAGACGTCGGCCGTCGGGAACATGAAGTCCCGTCCGAAAAAATGCCGGCCCCCGGCCGCATCGCCCGAGAGAGAGAAGGCGTTGCAGCCGATCGGCATGCGGAGGAGGAGCGGGTTCACGCCGCGCTCGGCAAAGAGCCTTCCCGTGTAGATGTGGGCGAGCAGGCAGTCGATGCCGAGGTTCAGGACGAGGAGGCGGTCGCGGCGCACGCTCGTGCGCGGGTTGGCCGCTCGGCAGCCCTCGACGATGCCGTCGATTTCCGCCAGGAGCTGCCGGGGGACGTCGGGGAGCATGCGCTCCGAGGCGGCGGAGATGATGCGCACGATGAGGTCCTTGAGCCGGGGAAGCGTCTCATCTTTGGACAAGGGGCCCGTGCTGAAAAAGGCGAACGCCACGTTCTCGACGAAGTCCCCTGCCATGCGCGCCACGTCGGGCTCGGCCATCGCTCCGATGAGCCAGCCCATGCGCGCACCGTCGCCCTCCGCGTAGTATGCGCGCTTCGGGGCTCCCGTCCCGGTGTTGCGCGCACGGGCGTGACAGGCGAGCATTCCCAGCCGCCCGTCCCTCACCAGCCGCTGCTGGATGTCGAAACCGTCATCACGGAATGCGGCTTCGATCCGCGCGGACCTCGCTTCGACATTTTCAATTTCGGGCATATGCCGATTCTACCGATCTTCAATGTATGGAAGCAACCCTGGGAATCACTATCGACCGGGTTCACGGAATCGAGTACCGCGCGGTCCGGCACACCGATCGGAGGGGATGGTTCGCACAGTGGCGTCCTGCGCGGGCCATCGAAACATTTCCGGCCTTCTCCTACGTCTCTCGCGCAGAGCACTTCGACACGGAGAGCGAGGCGATGGAGTTCATCCGCAGGAACGCCGCGGACATCGTCGGCAGGAGGATCTAGGCAGAGTTCCTGCCGTAGGTCCGCGAAAGAGACTGCAGTCGCCGGGCCGCTCCTTCGGGGAAACTGGATTCGTCCGTCCGCCAGGACCAGTTCTGCCCGCTCGACGTTCCCGGCGTGTTCATCCGCGTCTCCGGGCCCAGCCCGAGCACATCTTGCAGCGGGACGATCGCCGACCGGCAGACCGATGCCATGGCCATACGGATGAGGCGCCATTCGATCTCGGGGTCCGTCGCCGTGCAATACTGCTCCAGGTACTCCCGCTCTTCCTTCGTGCGTGCCGCCCACCAGCCCCGGGTCGTGTCGTTGTCGTGCGTTCCCGTGTACACGACGGAGTTCCTCGAGTGGTTGTGCGGAAGGAACCTGTTGCCCGCATCGAGACGGCCCGCCTCGCGGCTGTCGAAGGCGAACTGCAGTATCCTCATTCCCGGAAAGCCGAATTTCCTGCGCAGCTCGTTGACCTCGGGTGTGATGACGCCCAGGTCCTCGGCGAGGATCGGCAGGGCTCCCAGCTCCTTCCGCAGGGCCTCGAAAAGCTGCACTCCCGGCACCTTCACCCACCGGCCCCGTTCCGCCGTGCTTTCGCCCGCCGGCACAGACCAGCAGGACTCGAATCCGCGGAAGTGATCGATGCGGACGAGGTCGAAGAGTCGGCAGGCCGCGCGGATCCGCTGGATCCAGAAGCGGAAACCCTGCCGGGATAACTCGTCCCAGTCGTAGAGCGGGTTTCCCCAAAGCTGGCCCGTGGCGGCGAAGTAGTCCGGGGGAACGCCGGACACTGCGGTCGGCCTGCCCTCGCCGTCCAGGAGGAAGAGCTCCCGGTTGGCCCAGACATCGGCGCTGTCGGGCGCTGCGAAGATGGGCAGGTCGCCGATGATGCGGATGCCTTTCCGGGCGGCCGCCTGGTGCAGCGCGTCCCACTGCGTGAAGAAGAAGAACTGGATGACTTCCTCTTCGCGGATCGGGGCAGCAAGCTCGGCTGCCATGCGCTGCAGCGCCTCGGGCCTCCGAAGGGCGATGTCACGATCCCAGCTCTCGTTCCACGCGCCGGCCTTTGAACCGTTCTTGACGGCCATGAACAGCGCGTAGTCCTTCAGCCACCACGCTTCCCGTGACCTGAACGCGTCGAAGGCCTCGCGCCTTTCCGGGGCTCCTCGTTCGAGGAAACGCTGCGCGGCACGGTGGAGGAGAGTCGCCTTCCATTCGATCAGCGGCCCGAAGTCGACGCGGTTTCGGGCGAAGGGCGCCGCGCGTTCCAGCTCCGTCTTTTGCAGCACACCCCACTCGACCAGCGTATCAAGGCTGACCAGGAGCGGATTGCCAGCAAACGATGAGAAACAGGCGTACGGTGAATCCCCGTAGCCTGTCGGGCCGAGGGGGAGTACCTGCCAGAGGGATTGGCCGGCGGAAACGAGGTAGTCCAGGAAGCGGTACGCCTCCACGCCCAGCTCACCGATGCCGCGCGGGCCGGGCAGGCTGGTGGGATGGAGCAAGATGCCGCTTGCGCGGCCGCCGTTGCCTTTCACTTTATGGAGCCGGCAATCATTCCCTTGATGATGAACCTCTGCGCGAAGAGGAAGAGAATGACGATGGGGACCATTGCCATGAGGATGGCGGTGAGAATCAGGTCCCATTGCTTCACGTAGGCTCCCGCGAAGTTCGACACCGCCAGGGGGATCGTCATCACGTTGTTCCCTTTCCCCAGGATGAGGAGGGGGAGGAGGTAGTCATTCCAGATCCAGATGCCGTTCAATACGAGGACGGTTGCGTGGATGGGCCGCAGGAGCGGAAAGATGATCCGGTAGAAGGTCTGCGCCGGAGCGCAGCCGTCGATCGTCGCCGCTTCTTCCAGCTCGAAAGGAATGCTCTTGGTAAAGCCGTGGAAGAGGAATATGGACTGTGACATGCCGAAGCCGATGTAGGCGAGGATGATTCCCGCGTAGGACCGCAGAAGCCGCACTCCTGTCAGGTTCGCGATTTCGCGGAACCAGGTGAGCAGGGGAAACATGACGATCTGGAATGGAATCACCATGGCCGCGACGAAGACGATGAAGATACCCGTCGAGAGCCGCGTCCTGGTTCGAACGAGGACCCAGGCCGCCTGCGAGGAGAGGACGTTGAGCAGGACAAGAGAGGACACGGTAATGATGACCGAGCTCATGAAGGAGGAAGCGTAC
>Ga0182021_10010293_pt1 | contig 11091 bp, 11 predicted proteins | sample 612E3MmetaG_FD_120493 | JGI IMG/M metagenome (GOLD analysis project Ga0182021, IMG submission 120493) | Permafrost microbial communities from Stordalen Mire, Sweden - 612E3M metaG (Illumina Assembly) | ecosystem: Environmental > Terrestrial > Soil > Wetlands > Permafrost | place: Sweden...
GATGCGCTTGTCGTTTTTCCAGTATTTGTGGCTATGAATGTCGGTATGACATGAGGCGCACCTGATATCGGACTGTGCGTGCACGCTGGCGAAATGCTCACTGGTCTCCTTTTTATGGCAGCGTTCGCAGTGGACCTTGTCAACCCTGGCCTCCCTCCTCATGTGCTTGGCAAGGTCGGTAATTTCGACATGACAGCTGGTACAGGCATTCTTGCCATGGACCGAAGCGGCAAAGGCGACAACGGAGATCTTGTTGCTGTGACAGCCGAGGCAGGTGGCCGGATCTATGGCCATCCCCTGCTCGGCAGCAGCAGGCATGACTCCGGCGAGGCAGATCAGCAGCATGGGAATCAAGCGAGAGACAAGCGACAACATGTACTCCTCCTAGGAAATCTTTTATCACTTCACAGAGTGCTCACTACCGGGCATTCAGGAGCTTTTCAATTGTTTTTGCGCTCCGAGTTAGGGTAGGATAATATAAATAATGGCTCATCAAAAAGCAATAAAAAAGTATGCTAATTTTATACCATGCTGATTCCTGTATATACCTCCAGCAGTCGGGACGCATTTCTTGACAAGTCCGATCGCTTTTGCTAGCCTCGGTTTACGTCAACTTCGTCTAATATTCTCCCATTTTTCCCGCTGCAAGGAGTTCAGCCGTGTCGAAAAAACTGTTCATCCCGGGACCGGTGGAAGTCGCACCGGAAATCCTCCAGGCCATGGCAACCCCCATGATCGGCCACCGCATGCCGGAATATGCTCTTCTCCATAGAAATGTGAAGGAAAAGCTGAAAGTAGTGCTTTCTACCGAAGGCAGGGTATTTCTGGCCACTTCCAGCGCCTTCGGAGTCATGGAAGGAGCGATTCGCAATCTCGTCGGAACACGCTGTGCAAATTTCTGCAACGGCGCCTTTTCGGACAAATGGCACGACGTTACCAAACGGTGCGGCAAGGAGGCTGATGCTTTCACGGTGGAATGGGGTAATCCGATCACGCCCGAACTTGTCGATCAGGTCCTGTCGACCGGCAGGTACGACGCCATGACCCTCATTCACAACGAGACATCCACCGGCGTCATGTCCCCCCTTCCGGAAATCATGGCAGTCGTCAGAAAATATCCCGACGTCGTTTCAATCATCGATACGGTATCATCCATGAGCGCCCTGAAAATTCCGGTGGACGAACTGGGCATCGACTGCTGCATTTTTGGTGTCCAGAAGGCATTCGCCCTGCCGCCGGGACTGGCTGTTTTCACCGCCAGTGAGAAGTCGCTGGAAAGATGCCGGGGAATTGCAGGAAGGGGTTATTATTTCGATTTTATGGAATTCGCTGTCCACGATGAAAAGGACAACACCCCTTCAACCCCCTGTATTTCCCAGATTTATGCCATGGACCGGCAACTCGACCGGATGTTCGCCGAAGGACTCGAGAAGCGGTGGACACGGCATCGGGAAATGGCCGGATTCGTGCGAGAATGGGTGGAAGAGCGGGGATACGGGCTCTTCCCCGCCGCGCCGTATCGCTCAGTAACACTCACCTGCGCCGTCAACAGCAGGAATACCGATCTGTCGACCCTGAAAAAGCGGCTGGGAGAGACTGGATATGCCTTCGACGACGGATACGGAAAGATCAAGGGGAAAACCTTTCGCATTCCCCATATGGGCGATATGCAGATGGCGGATCTGCAAGATTTTCTCGGAACAGTCGATACTATTGCGGCATCCCTCTGACCTCTATCTCGTGCATTCCCCTTTTCCGACCCGGGAAAAGGGGCGGCAAACCCCAATCGCCGAGACCGTGGTGACGCAAGTCCAGTTTAACCGTGAGATGCCCGATTCGCTTTTTCATCCATAACCAGAATAAAAAGGAGGTCGTCATGAAATGCCCGAACTGCGGAAACAGGAAAGCCGTTGAAGTGGACATCCATTCGTCGGGGTTTACCGCCGAAGCATCGCCCGTCAAGGAATGCGGCGCCTGCGGCCTTGTCTGGAGTGTCAAGGTCGTGGCGAACAAGACTGAAATCGACGTAATAAAGCCTGCCCGGAAACAGAAGGCCTGATCCGGCAAAACCCGGTGTCAGGTTTCGCTTCATTTCCATCTTCGGTGCCTCGGGGAACGACTCGGTATCCACAGCCAAGTGCCCATCTGCGGGTCTTTAAGTCCACGCCGGCCCAACAGGCCAGGTTGCCCGTCACTGTTGCAGCCGTGATTCGCGGAACCGTACCGTTTTGCGGAGCCCCTTCCGCCGTATCTCTCCTCCTCCGACAAATCGGGCAGCGCCAGTTTCCCATCCCGTCTTCCCTCCATCGCCCGATTCTCCCAAAATCCGATTGTCTGAAATTCCCGCCATGCCGGGGATTTGTCCGACAATGCCGCCTCCTCGTTCGTTATGTGCAATTTTTACCTTGATTTTACAAGATGATGTGATATTTTAGTGAAATTAAAATCCATTATTGGGGAAGGGGCAAGGGGAATGACTTACGACGTCAAGAATGAGCAGTTGCGTAAATGGGTAGATGAAGTCTCAGCTTTATGTGAGCCCGACAAGATACACTGGTGTGACGGTTCGCAGGAGGAGTACGATCAGTTCTGCGGTCAACTGGTGCAGAGCGGCACATTCCGGAAATTGAACGAGCAGAAACGGCCCAACAGTTATCTGGCCTGGTCGGATCCAAGTGATGTGGCACGGGTGGAGGACCGCACGTTCATCTGCAGCCTGACCAAGGACGATGCGGGTCCTACCAATAATTGGGTACACCCGAAGGAGATGAAGGATACCCTGAACAAACTGTTCAAGGGGTGCATGCGGGGCAGGACTATGTATGTCATCCCGTTCAGCATGGGCCCGCTCGGTTCCCCGATCGCCAAGATCGGCGTGGAAATATCAGATTCCCCCTATGTTGCAGTCAATATGAAGATCATGACCCGGATGGGTAAAGCGGTCCTGGATGTGCTCGGTGACGGTGAATTCGTGCCGTGCCTCCATTCGGTCGGCGCCCCACTGCAGCCTGGCCAGAAGGACGTTCCCTGGCCCTGCAACAAGGAAAAGTACATCGTTCACTTCCCCGAGGAGCGCTCCATCTGGTCCTTCGGCAGCGGCTACGGCGGCAATGCCCTCTTGGGCAAAAAATGCCTCGCTCTGCGCATCGCCTCGAAGATAGCCGCTGACGAAGGGTGGCTGGCCGAGCATATGCTGATCCTCGGGATCGAATCACCGGAAGGGGAAAAGACCTACTTGGGCGCCGCATTTCCCAGTGCCTGCGGCAAGACCAATCTGGCCATGCTGGTTCCGCCCGAAGCCTTTCAGAAGAAGGGCTGGAAGATTTACACCGTCGGCGACGACATCGCATGGATCAAGCCCGGCCCCGATGGACAGCTCTATGCCATCAATCCCGAATACGGCTTTTTCGGCGTTGCCCCTGGCACGTCGGTCAAGACCAATCCGAACGCCATGGCCTCCTGCGCCGCCAACTCCATCTTCACCAACGTGGCTCTGACGACCGACGGCGATGTCTGGTGGGAAGGAATGACCGACGAGAAACCGGCGGCCCTGACCGACTGGCAGGGGAACCCCTGGACTCCTGATTGCGGCCGGAACGCCGCCCATCCCAATTCACGTTTTACCTCCCCGGCGAGCCAGTGCCCCTCCATCGACCCTGATTGGGAAAACCCCAAGGGTGTGCCGATGAGCGCCTTTATTTTCGGCGGTCGGCGCAACAAGGTCATTCCGCTGGTTTACCAGGCCTTCAACTGGAACTTCGGTGTCTATCTGGCCGCCACCATGGGGTCGGAGACAACCGCCGCCGCCGTCGGCGCCGTCGGCACGGTCCGGCGCGACCCTTTCGCCATGCTCCCCTTCTGCGGGTATCACGTCGGCGACTACTTTGCCCATTGGCTTCAGGTAGGCCGCAGCACACCGAAGCCCCCCCGCATATTCAGCGTCAACTGGTTCCGCAAGGACGCCGATGGCAAGTTCCTCTGGCCCGGCTACGGCGAAAACATGCGGATCCTCAAGTGGATTGTCGATAGGGTCAACGGTCACGCCGCCGCGGTGGAAAGCCCGCTCGGGTGGATGCCGAAGTACGAAGACCTAGAGTGGGAAGGGCTCGATGACGTCTCCCGTGAAAAATTCAACGAACTGACCTCCGTCGACCGGGATGTCTGGATGGATGAGGTCGCTTCCCACGAGGAGCTCTTCTTCAAGATTTACGACCGTCTCCCCAAGGAGTTCCTCCATATCCGCGAACTTATCCTTTCCGGGTTGTGGCGGTCACCAGAGCACTGGGAGCAGTTTCACCGCACCGCTGAAGGGTTCGGCTTCAACGACTGACCCGGACCGGCCAGTCGCATGTCTCTGCCGACGGTAGCGGATAGAATGGCGGAGGAAGCAGAATAGAGCTGTGATCAAGGGCCGGGGGCTCAAACGGGATTCCCGCTTGAGCCCCCGGCTTTCTGCTTTCAGCAGCAAGGAAACCATTGCATTTTTTCGCCCGACTTTATATATTGATAAGGATATACGATAGTAGAGGACGGCGATGATACGGAAAATTCTCACCTACCCCGATCCGGAACTGAAGAAGAAATCGGTCCCGGTATCGGTTATTAATGATAAAACCAGGGAACTCGTCAGGGACATGGCGGGAACCATGTATGCGGCTCCCGGAGTCGGCCTTGCGGCTCCCCAGATCGGGGTTCATCAGCGAATTGTCGTCATCGACGTTTCCCCCAAGGATGAAGAACCGGGGCTGATAATCGCCATTAACCCCGTCATAGTCCATGCCGACGGCGAATCCTATGAAGAGGAGGGTTGCCTCTCCGTACCGAAATATGCCGCCAACATCCGGAGACACGCCCGGGTGGTGGTTACTGCCCTCAACCTGGATGGAGAAGAGATAACCTACCGGGCTGACGGATTGCTTGCCATAGCTTTCCAGCATGAACTGGATCACCTGGACGGCATTCTCTTCATCGACCATATTTCTCCCTTGAAACGGGAAATCTTCCGAAGAAAGTACCGCCGCATTCAGGATGAGCTGCGGGAGATCGAATGATGCCGAAGCTCCGCATGGTTTTCATGGGGACCCCGGCCTTTGCCTGCCCCAGTCTCCAGAGACTGATCGAACGGGGTGAAGAGATCCTTGCCGTCGTCACCCAGCCGGACCGGCCCAAAGGGCGGGGTCAGCGGCTCATGCCTTCACCGGTAAAGGTCCTGGCGGAACAGCATGGCATCCCGGTCACGCAGCCTCACAAGGTCCGTGTTCCGGAATTCATCAAGATCGTGAAGGAACTGGCACCGGATCTGATCGTCGTCGTAGCCTTCGGCCAGATCCTCCCCAAGGCGCTGCTCGACATTCCACGGTACGGCTGCATCAATGTCCATGCCTCTCTCCTCCCCCGCTATCGCGGGGCGGCACCCATCAACTGGTGCATCATAAACGGCGAGATCGAGACCGGCGTGACCACCATGCAGATGGATGTGGGTCTCGATACCGGCGACATGCTGATCAGGAAGGCCATCCCCATCGACCCGGCTGAGGATGCAAGCTCCCTCCATGACCGGCTGGCGGTGACCGGCGCCGAGGCGCTGGCGGAAACCCTCGACCTCCTTGCCGACAATAGGCTTCAGCCGGAGAAACAGGATGATGCCCTCTCCTGTTATGCTCCCATGCTCAAGAAGGAAGACGGCAGGATCGACTGGAGCACGGGAGCGGAGTCCATCAGTAACATGGTCCGGGGTATGACCCCGTGGCCGGGGGCTTTCACGTATCTGGACGGTAACACCCTGAAAATCTGTCGTGCCGCTCTGGGCAAGGGATCGGGTTCTCCCGGAACGGTACTCCGGGTCGGGAGGAGTGGTCTCGAAGTGGCATGCGGCAACGGCAGCATCATTATCGAAGAGTTGCAGATGGAGGGCAGGAAACGGCTCACGGCAGCCCAATTCCTATCGGGCTATACCATTGAACCGGGAATCACCCTGGGCATAAAGGATGTATCCCGTGACTGAACCTCGCACCTCTAGCTCAAAGCCCCGCAAACGTCTCTTCGTAGCGCTCATGGGAGTCACCTGCCTCCTCATCGTCGGGGTCATCTACCTGCTCTGGTGGGTCCCAAACCGGGGGCTGGCCAACATTCATCCCGAGCTGCCCCGTATCGTGGGACTTACGTTCGGGGTGCTTTCGGGGATTGCCCTGCTCGGCACACTTCTCCTTGTCCTCACAACGGCTCTCGGCAAGGATATCCTCTTCACCAGGTTCATGCGCGGTGTGGTTATCAAGTTCCTTCTCCCGGTGATAGAATTTATCGGCAAGATGTTCGGTATCGCCAAGGACACCATCCGCCAGTCATTCATCGCCATGAACAACAGCCTGGTCCAGTCCCAGCGACTACTGGTCAAGTCGGACCGTATACTTATCCTGCTCCCCCACTGCCTGCAACTCTTTGACTGCGAAATAAAAGTCACCGGAGACATCAACAAGTGCATCCGTTGCGGCAGGTGCGACATCAAGGGTCTGGCGGAACTTGCCCGGAAATACCAGATCGACATCTCCGTAGCCACCGGAGGAACCCTGGCCAGAAAGGTCATCATCGAAAAGAAACCGAAACTGGTCGTTGCCGTTGCCTGTGAACGGGACCTGACCTCCGGCATCAAGGATTGCTATCCACTGCCGGTCATCGGAGTGCTCAACGACCGGCCATTCGGCCCCTGCTTCAATACCCGGGTGGATGTGGATAAGATCGACCAGGCGCTCCAGGCCGTGCTTGCCTAAGAGCTTATCCGGAAATGAGCTTTAAACCGGGCATTCTTCCCGTACCCTCGTTTCCACGCCGGGCATATATGGGAAGGAGCCTTCATGCAGTTCATCATCAAGCTGCTGCTCACTAACGTCGTCATCATCTTATGCGCACAGATCGCCCGGAAATCCCCCACCCTGGCCGGGCTGATCGCCACCATGCCGCTCACCTCCCTGATTGTCCTGGTCTGGCTCCAGATGGACAGTCCGGGTGATTTCCGGTTGATGACCGATTATACGCGGGGGGTACTCTGGGGGATTATTCCGACAATTCTTTTTTTTGCCGCCGCACATGCCTGTTTCCGACGGCAGTTGCCCCTCTCTATTGCGCTGTCTGCCGGGTTCGGCATCTGGCTGGCCGGGGCCGTCGTCCATCAGTGGCTGGTGCGCTAACCGAGCCACCCCGATGAATCTATCCGCCGAGATACCCTGATGATGAAGAGATCCTTCCTATGTGCCGCATTCCTGCTCATGGTAACGACCAGGGGCTTCTCCGCCGATGAGCGAAAGCATTACGCCATTGCCATCCTTCCCACGCCGGTTTTTAACACCCCTGATATTGCCGGCCAATTCGGCGGACAGAACGGAAATGCTCTCCCGACCGATAAATGCGGGCAGCTCCGGGCAGTGGAATACGTCGCCCTTCCTGCTACCCCTTTCCGGATCGAGGGTACCATCCGTAAGGGCACGTCTGTTGTCTACCGGGTCACCACCAATGACTACCCCTACCCCACGACATCCGGATATTTCATCGACAGCCGTTTTGTCAGGACAACCGATGCGAAACGACCGGGCCGCCCCCGTAACCTCCCAGCCAAGTCGGCAATAATATCGGACCTCCTTGCCGCGCAGGGAAGTGCCTACGTCTGGGGAGGGAATATCCGCGGCGGCATCCCGGACCTGTCCATCTTCTTTCCGCCCCCCCCGCATGCGCCGCTCGACCCGAAAACCGACCACCTCCGCCAGCTTAAAGGGGTCGACTGCTCCGGACTCCTCTACGAGGCGACCGGCGGGTTTACTCCGCGTAACACGTCTGCACTGGTCGCGTTCGGTATGCCCGTGCCGGTCGCCGGGATGGAGGCGGCAGAGATCGTCCGCCGGCTGGAGCCGCTCGACCTGATCGCCTGGTCGGGGCACGTGCTGATCGTCCTCGACCGGGAGAGAGTCATCGAGAGCCGCCTCGACTGCACGGGCAGGCAGGGAGGCGTCACGGTCCGACCCCTCCGCGCCGCACTGGAGGAGATCATGAAACGCAGGGTCCCCCTGAACAGTTATCAGGGGAAAACTGTCGGCAGGAAAAAGTGTTTTGTCGTCAGAAGATGGTATGGCCCCGCCGCTGCAGCTCCGCTTCGACCAGCTTCTTCTATGCAGGAGTAAGCCGCTGGGACACTTTGAGGGTTTTCACCTCATTCAGGTTGAGGCGGAGCCGGGAAATGACTGTGATAGTCTTGACTGACGCAGATTCAGTGCCGAATCGAACGAAAGGACCGCCATGGAAAACCTGCTGATTCTTAAAAAATCTCTTCTTTTCTCGGGGCTTGACGAGGAGAACCTGAAGGAGGTGGCGACTATTGCCGTACGGCGGGGTTTTGCGCGGGGAGAAACGCTCTTCACGGAAGGAGACCCGGCAACCGGTTTCTACCTCCTGGCATCAGGGAGCATAAAACTGTGCAAATTCTCCCAGGACGGCAAGGAAAAGGTGCTCCATTTCGTCCATCCTGCCGAGACCTTCGCCGAGGCAGCCTTTTTCGGCGACGGCAACTATCCCGCCGAGGCGCGGGCGCTGGAAAAGGGGGAGGCGCTCTTCTTCCCCAGGGAAGCATTCATGGGGCTCCTGGAACGGAATCCCCGCTTCTCCCTCAACCTGATCATCTCCCTGTCGCTGCTGCTGCGGCGATTCGCCCGCCAGATCGAGGAGCTTTCCTTTGCGGAAGTTCCGGCACGCCTGGCGGCATACCTCATGGAACTGGCCGAGAAAAAATCGACCTCGTTCCAGGGAATAACCTATATAGACCTGGAGATGAAGAAGGGGGAACTGGCCTCCCGGCTCGGCACAGTGAGTGAAACCCTCTCACGGGCCCTGAGGAAACTGAAGGAGGAAGGTATCATCGACGTCGAGGGAAGCCGTGTCATCGTATACGACATGGAACGGCTCAAACGGCTGGGCATCAAATAGGGGGCTGTCCCCTTCTTCTCCTTCGCCTTTTACGCCTCCGGCCTGCTTCCGGTTTGGGATGCCTCTCCCCTGAAGTCTCCTCGAGCGCGACCTGCGGGTTGTCCCGCACGAACTGTTCCCACCAGACTGACAATTTCCTGTTTTCACCCGTGACTTCGCCGGTAAACCGCAGATAATCGAGGGCATCTCCGAAACCGGGGCGCCCGGTGAACGATAGAGGGTTTCTCCCCGGGATTTTCCTGAAGCGGCTCTGGCAAACCAGCATGTTCCGGACCATCTGTCCCACTTTGTTTGGTATCTGGACCGTAGGGGCCAGTTCTGCCAGAAACTCCGCCACTGCCATGTCTAACGATTGCTGCTGATTTGCTCCCTCCCTGCGGAACCGTTCTCCTTTTTCTTCGAGGTACTGGCCGAACATGAGCGCGATGAGCAGATGGGGCGGGATGTTCCCCCCTGTCTGGATCCGGCAGTCGATCCGGTCAAGCGCCTCACCTACCCTGGTATGGGGGAATCCGTTCGTCTCGCTCTCCAGCCACTCACTGAAACAGGGGAAAAGAGCAGTGAACAGACCGGTCCGTCGGAGAAGCTGGTAACTTTTCTCTCCTTCGCCCAGACAGAAGAGCTTCAGATGCTCCTCGTAGAGACGGGGTGGGGAGGCAAGGGCTATGGAGGCGCTCTGGTCGAGGATCGCATCCAATGTTTCCGTCTCGATGGTGAAGCCAAGCATGGCCGAAAACCTGACGGCACGGAGCATCCTGACCGGGTCCTCGGTGAACCTGACCTGCGGCTCGCCGATTGTGCGGATGACGCCTCGCTGCAGGTCTTCCATTCCACCGGTCAGATCGATGATGGAAAAATCGGCGATGTCGTAGGCAAGGGCATTGACGGTAAAGTCACGGCGCAGGGCGTCCTGTTCCGGCGTGCCGAACAGGTTGTCCCGCAGGACCATGCCATCCTCGCTCTTCAGGTGGCGGGGGGTGCGCCCGTCCACCTGTTCCGGCGATTCGTCTATTTCGGCGACGTCCGGAGCCGCAGAGCGGAATGTCGAGACCTCGATGATCTCGTCGGCAAAATGGAGGTGGGCCAGGCGGAAGCGCCTTCCCACCAACCGGCAGTTGCGGAACAGCCGCTTGATCTGCCCGGGAGTGGCGTTGGTGACCACGTCGAAGTCCTTGGGCTCACGGCCCAGGAGCAGATCCCGGACAGAGCCGCCCACCAGGTAGGCGATAAAGCCGTTGTCCTTAAGGCGGTAGAGGACTCGAAGCGCATTGGGGCTCACCATCGTGCGCGAGATCGAGTGGCTCGACCGGGGAATTCTGACAGGTTTGATAGTGCTCATACCGATCCATTCATACCATAAATCGATCAGAAAAGCAAAACCGTCACGCTTCCATGCAGACCTACCCGGCCAATTCTGCTATACTTACTGCATCACGTGCCCATTCACCCCTCTCGCCACCCGGGACATCAGGCAGACGGTGAGGTGGTAAACCTCGTTTTTTTGACCTCCGTCATATCTTCAATTATCATATTAGCCTATTCTGACCCTATGGAACAGTACAGCAATGTCCAGAAAAAAGACCTGAAAGTGCTCGTCAGCTTCATCCGGGTGTTTTGCGAATTGAAGCATGAACATCAGTCTGGAATTCCCCTGCCGGCCGACATCGCCGCGATTTTCCGCAAGGAGATCAGTCTCTGTCCCGAATGCCGGGCGCTCCTCAAATACGCTCTGGAAAAGCTCCGCACATGCCCGCTCGATCCCAAGTCTTCCTGCAAGCAGTGCCACATCCATTGTTACAGCAGGGAGTACCGGGCCAGAATCCGGGAGATTATGGCCTTCTCCGGAAGGAGGATGGTCATGCGGGGGAGGCTGGACTACCTGTGGCACTACCTTTTTTAGGAACGCGCCTTTTGCGCAATCTCGGTGTTGCCCGTCGGTACTCCTTGTGCGCCGTACCAATTTGAACGCCTCCGCGTCGTTCCTCGGGCGCCTTGACCTTGTACAAAAATCACGTTCCAATGGCAATCAATAAATAAAAAACCTTCTTACAACGGAGTGAATATGATCAGGAAAATAGTTGAGATAGATGACGGCAAATGCAACGGCTGCGGCCTCTGCGTCCC
>Ga0182021_10010295_pt1 | contig 11089 bp, 11 predicted proteins | sample 612E3MmetaG_FD_120493 | JGI IMG/M metagenome (GOLD analysis project Ga0182021, IMG submission 120493) | Permafrost microbial communities from Stordalen Mire, Sweden - 612E3M metaG (Illumina Assembly) | ecosystem: Environmental > Terrestrial > Soil > Wetlands > Permafrost | place: Sweden...
AAGAATTGCAGTTAAGTCAACGATAGATACGTCTGGGGTAGGTACACGTAGCGAGTAGCCGTTCATTTTGCCTGCGCACGAGGGTAGAACTAAGCCGATGGCTTTTGCTGCGCCTGTGCTTGTTGGGATTATGTTGATTGCTGCTGCGCGTGCTCTGCGGAGGTCTTTGTGAACGAGGTCCTGGACTTTTTGGTCGTTGGTGTAGCTGTGTGTGGTGGTCATGAAGGCTTTTTCTAGGCCGAATTCGTCTGCGAGGACTTTGCTAACTGGGGCGAGGCAGTTGGTGGTGCAGGATGCGTTGCTGAGAATGTTGTGTTTGACTGGGTCGTAGGTTTTGTCGTTTACGCCCATGACTATTGTTGCGTCTGGTCCTTCTGCTGGTGCTGAGATGAGGACTTTTTTTGCGCCTGCCGTGATGTGTTTTGTTGCGTCTTCTTTTTTGGTGAAGAACCCGGTGGATTCAACAGCTAAGTATACTCCTAGGTCTTTCCATGGGAGTGCTGCCGGGTCTTTTTGGGCTAGGACTTTGAGGGTTTTGCCGTTTACGACAAGGTCGTTTCCGGAGACTGTGACTGTGCCTGGGAAGCGTCCGTGGATTGAGTCGTATTTGAGGAGGTGCGCGTTGGTTTTGGCGTCAGTGAGGTCGTTAACTGCGACGAAGTCAATGTTGGTTTTACGTTCCATGGCGGCTCGATAGAGGAGCCTTCCGATTCTTCCGAATCCGTTAATTCCAACTTTTATTGCCATACTAAATCACCGTTGTTTTATCGAGGTTATCAACTGGTCAGCCTTAATTAATTTTCCGACGCCTGTTTTCCGCATTTGTACTTGACTTTTTGGCGATGGAAAAGCGAATTGGCAACCTATGCTTATTTTTGGTTGTTTGTTTTCATAGCAATATCGCGGTTTCTACTTAACAACCCAGACGTTAGTGCCGATCAGCCTCAAGTAATCCGTTTTGTTCACAGTTTCAAAAGGCACATCGCTAATCTTCAAGGTATATGTTCGGTTTAGCTCAACGAGCACGCCAGTTTGCCTGTCGAAAGTACAGGTTCCCCAATTTCCGGTAAAGTTCCATCTCACGCAGACAGTTGCTCGTTCCCCTGAAGAATAGAGCTGATTTGAGGTTCCGGTTACTTGAAGCTGGACCAGCGGCAGGGAGTCACCCGACTCCAAGTTTGAGGCGCAAATTGGAATCCCCATTCTTGACGCGTTGAAGTAGGCTCGGCTTTCGGGATTGACGTCCGTTTGCCAATCCACTTCACTTTCGGATCCGTCTTTGAAATGCACTGTGTAAGTGGTGTTGACGATTGAGCCTGAAACGCCCGTTACTTCTATTCTGAGCCAGTCAGTGTTGTTGCGTTCAAACTGAGGAATATCCGCTGCTAAGCTCTCGTTGGAGAAAGCGTAGACCCCGAACATTTCGTAGCAGAAGAAATCGCCTGTAGCAACGCCCGGATTCCTAGTCTTGTCTGCTCTTGATGTCGCTGGATATGGTGTCAAGTTTAGCTGCCAATCCTCCAAAACCGTTCTAATTCCCAGCAAAGGCATGAACGCGAAAAGAGGATTCTCAACATGAAATTTCTGGACACGATTGTTATCAGTATCTGCGACGTAAACGTCGCCTTTACTGTCAACCGCGACGCCTTTAGGAGTATCAAACTGTCCCGAACCCGAGCCCAAAACGCCCCATGCTCCGAGGAAGGTGCCGTTTGTGGTGAATTCTGCGATTCGGTTATTGCGATAGTCTGCAACGTAAAGAAGCCCAGAATTGTCCAACGCGATGCAGTTAGGATTCTTAAGTTGCCCTGCCCCGCTTCCTGTGCCCCATTGAAGCAGAAAATTTCCGTTTACGTCGAATTTTTGGATGCGACTTTCGTTGTAGTCACTCACGTAAATGTTCCCAGAAGCATCAATTGCTACTCCATGAGGATATATGAATTGTCCAGGACCTGTACCGTTACTACCAAAGCTGCGCAGGAAAACGCCGCTGTTCGTGAATTCCTGAACGCGACTGTTCCCGCTGTCGACCACGTAAACGTTTCCTGAACAGTCAAACGTCAAGTCAAAAGGATACACGAACTCTCCGTCCCCTGACCCTCGGCTTCCCCACTGCGCAACAAAAACGCCTTCGCCTGTAAATTTCTGAATGCGCGAGTTGCAGTCGTCAACCACGTAAACATAGCCTGCCTTGTCAACGGCGAGTCCCATACTGTAATTAAATTGCCCCGCCGCCGTACCGCGGCTTCCCCATGAAAGCAGGAAATCTCCGTTGCCGGTGAATTTTTCTATGCGGAAGTTAAACGTATCGCTCACGTAAACGTTTCCTTGGCTGTCCACAGCGACGTCGTACGGCGTGGTCATTTGACCCTCTGCGGAGCCAAAGCCGCCCATCTGCAGGACATAAGAGTACTTTGGTAAGTGAGGATGGCCAACTGAAAGAGCAACAATGCTTGTTAAAAGCAGCAACAAAACCAGCACCGAGGCAAGCATCTGGAAACGTCCTGAGTACCAAACTCGCTTTTTTGGTCTAGTCCGATATTCTATATGCAGCAACTGTGAAAAGGCCATCCTGTCCTCCCTCAAATCAATTAATGTCCTTAGAGCAGTTTAGATAAAAGCTTTCGTAAAAGTTCTCTAAAGATAAGGGAAACAGCTTTTCTTGATTGCATTAATAAACTGAATTCTTGCCAGAACCAACCAAGCAAGTCGATGAATCTTGAGTGCTGTTTCTCTGCTTTTACTCGCAACAGTTTAAATATCAATTTTGGCTATGTTCAAGTGAACATTTTAGGTGACTAACATGGTTTCCAAGAATTTATTAGATTTTTTGAACAAAGGAATAGCCCGCGAACTGCAGGTCAGCATACAGTACATGTGGCAGAGCATTCAAGTCACGGGACTGGAAGGGGAGCAGGTGAAGGACATCTTCAAGAAAACTGCCATGGCTGAAATGAAACACGCTGAAAAGCTGGCTGAACGGCTCGATTACTTAGATGGTGTGCCAACTATCAAACCTGACCCGATTAATGTGGGCGGCAGCCTTATAGAGATGCTCAAGCAAGACGAAGAAAATGAAGAAGAAGCCATCAATCTCTACAAGCAAGCGATCCAGGAAGCAGCCAAAGAAGGCGACTACACCACACGGCGTCTGCTGGAAGAAATTCTAGCGGAAGAAGAAAACCACATCAACACATTTGGCAAACTCCTCGTCGGCATGACCGAACCATTCACACAGCCAGGAATTTCCACGATTGGATAAAAATTTCTTCAAAAAAGAAAGGAAAGGCTGCTTTAACGCAGCTTCATAAGAACCATTTCAGCCGCTAAAACCATTGGCTCCCAAGTCTCACATAATGGCGGCGCGTACGCGGTGTCGGCTTTGGCGAGTTCGCGCACAGTCATGCCTTTCTGGATGGCGAAGCTGAGGCAGTTTATTCGTTGCGTGACTTCTTCTCCGCCGATGACTTGACCGCCGATGATTCGTTGGGATTCTTTTTCGACGACGAGCTTGATTTTTATGGGTTTCGCGCCAGGGAAGTAGTCTGCTTTTGTCTTGCTGGTTATGGCTCCTGTAACGACTTCGATGCGGTTGCGTGAGGCTGAGGTTTCAGTTAAGCCAGTGTTCCCTGCTTCAATCTCGAATAGCCGCGTGACGGCGGAAGCTAAGATACCCGTGAATTGCGAGTAATCGCCTCCAGCGTTTGCGCCTGCAACTTTGCCCTGTCGAACCGCAATTGTGCCTAGCTGCGCGCACATGGGTCGGTGCGTAATGATGTTGGGTGCTTCTGCACAGTCGCCCACAGCATAAACGTCTTTCACGTCGGTTTCCATACGCCCGTTCGTTTTTATAGCTCGGGTTTCGCCAAGCGGAATTCCGGCATCAATAGCAAGTTTCGTGTTTGCACGAACACCAAAAGCACTGATGAAGAGATCGGCTTCGATTTTTTCTCCACCCGCCATAACTGCCTTGACGGTGTCTTCGCCGAGGAATTCTTCTACGCCTTTGCTCGTCAGAATCCGCATACCCTTCTCCTCCAAGTGCTCCTGGACCAGTTTTGCCATGTCCGCGTCCAACAGCTGAGGCAGAATCTGCGGCAACATTTCCACGATAGTAACCTTCAAACCTTGCTCCATTAAGCCAACGCCCACTTCCAAGCCGATTAAGCCTGCGCCCATGATAACGGCGGATTTTGCGCCTGCCTTCACTGCGGCTTGGATTTTTTCGCCATCTTCCAATCCACGTAGGCTCATGATGCCCTGTTTTTCGCGTCCCTTAATCGGAGGCATAAACGAATCTGCACCTGTAGCTATAACTAGGCTGTCGTATTGCGCGGTTTCTGTGGCGCCTTCTTTGGTAACGTAAGTAACGGTTTTTTCTTTCGTGTTAATGGCGATGACTTTGGTTTCGTTCTTTAGCGTCAGCTTAAGCATCTGGAAGTACGCTTGAGGATAAACAATCAGGTCAGTGAACTTTGGGATCTGCCCACCGATAACGAAGGGCAATCCGCAACGGGAGTAGCCAGCATATTTCTCTTGAGTAATTAGCGTAATTTCTGCTGTTCGGTCTTTTTTGCGCGCTGCGGAAGCGGCTTCCACACCGGCAGCGTTTGCTCCAATAACGATAACACGTCTAACCAATTAAGTCGCCTTCTACTTTGCTTGGTTCTTGTGCCACTCAACCGAGGCGTTGAAATCCATGAGGGTGGCAAGTTCCGCCTGCAAGTTCGCGGGCTTAACTATAACCAGCCAGCCTTTTCCGTAGGGATCTTCATTGAGGAGTTCAGGTTTAGACTGGACTTCTTCGTTGACTTCCTCGATATTTCCGGTGATAGCTGCAACAAGGTCTGAGACCGCTTTTACGGATTCTACGGTCCCGTAAGGTTCACCCTGCTTGACATCTCCGCCTGCGCTTGGCAACTCGGCGTAAACGATTTCTCGCAGAGATTTCTGTGCGTAATCTGTTATACCCATGCGGACTTTGTCGCCTTCAACTTTGATCCATTCAAAATCTTTTGAGTAGTAAAGACCTTCTGGTACTTCGTATGCTCCAACTTTAACCATGTCTTGCACCTTCTAACTTGTGATTAAAATGTTCACTATCGAAGCTTAAAAGTATTCACGCAACAAGAAATCGAAAAATGGCCGAGAAAATTTACCGCTCGCGCTTGCCGGCTATCCAGTCTTCTGTCCACTGCCGCGCCACTGGATCAGGCACCTGCACAGGCGGATGCTTAAACGCGTAGCTAGGCATGCTCAGAAGGGCGCCGGCGATTTTGCGGTCCAGGGCGATTTTTGCGGCGCGGATGAGGTCGATGACGACGCCTGCGCTGTTTGGGCTGTCTTCGACTTCGAGTTTGGCGCTGATGTTGATGGGGCGGTCGCCGAAAGCGCGGGTTTTCATTGAGATGTAGCAGATTTTCTTGTTTTTCAGGAAGGGCACGAAGTCGCTAGGTCCGATGCGAGTGGGCAGGTTGTAGGGGACTAGGCTTGTGACGGCTTCGGTTTTGCTGATGCGTTTGCTGGTGAGGCGGTTTTCGACGGTCATGTTCTGGAAGTCCGTGTCGCCACCGAGGTTCAGCTGGTAGGTTTCGTCCACGATGGCCCCGCGGTCAAGGCACAGCCTCACCAAGGTGCGGTGGAGGATGGTTGCGCCGACTTGGCTTTTGATATCGTCGCCAAGTAAAGGTAAACCGGCCTTCTCGAATTTTGCTGACCACTCTTTTGTGGGATCGGAACCGATGAATTCGGGCATGCAGTTCACAAAAGCGCATCCCGCGTCTATGGCGCATTGGGCGTAGAAGCGAACGGCATCGTGGCTGCCGACTGGAAGGTAGTTAACCAAAACTTGAGTTTTGGCTTCTTTGAGAACTCGAACGACACTTTCCTTGGTGGTTTTTGCGTCGTCGTACACATTGAAGGTTTCCCGCATGTGCGGCGCAACACCGTCTAGGATTGGCGCTGGCGAAACTTTGACGCCCAGATTGGGGACGTCAGAGAATTTTTCGCAAACGTTCGGTTTCACCCAGATGGCTTCAGAGAGGTCTTTCCCGATTTTGGCTTTGTTAACTTCAAACGCGGCTACGAATTTAATGTCTCTAATATGGTAGCTGCCGTAGTTGACGTGCATGAGTCCGGGGACGGTTTCGTCTTCTTTCGCGTTCTTGTAGTATTGGGTTCCTTGAATAAGGGCGCATGCGCTGTTGCCTACGCCTATGAGTGCTACGCGGATTTCAGGCAAGACTTGTAACCTTCTGTTGGAAGGCTTAACGCGAGTCTGCTCTATAACTTTTTCTAAAAAACTGGTCTCTCAGAAGTGCCTGAGATCGTTGGATACAAGAAGACGAGCAGAAACTTGAATTGATCAGATACAGAAACATTTCAGCTGAGTACTTCCAGGATAGGGAGGAAATATGGCAAGCTTAAAAGGGACCTCGACCTAAACTAGCCTTGCAGGTTGACTGGCATTGTGAGTAGCATCGAAAGCAACGTGAACATAAGGTATGAGCCATTCAAAGAAATCGTTATTATGGAGCAAACCCGCTTCCATTCTCCAGATGACATGGCAAGATTTACCTCCGTAATTGCAGGCGGCAAATTGGCAGGGTTATACTGGGCGGAAGGCGTGGTTTTCCTCTATTTCCCGCTGCCACCTTCAAACACGGCAGTTGCAAAGATGCTCATAGAAAGCGGAAAGGTCTACTGGACATTTGTAGGATACTCGCTTATGCCAAAATACTTGCCAACCATTGAGACAAAAGAGAAGATGATTGTTCCAGTCATCGACATATCCGCTAACCCGCTTCTTAGCAGAGTTGCCCGCTGGCTTAAAGAACAGAAATAGGCTTCACTGTTGAAGAAAACAAACCTTGAGGGCGCAGTGTTTACTGGGGAAGGAAATGGCAAAAGATACCTCGCGCTCCCATGGGTTAACCAGCAATTGAAAGAAAAACTCGGGTACTCACCATACCTTGGCACTTTAAATCTGAAGCTAACTCCAGAGAACATAAAACGCAAAAAAAAACTTCTGAAAGCGGAGCCATCCATTATTTGTCCGCCAGAAGGTTACTGTGTTGGATTGCTCTTCAAAGCATCGATAAAGGACGTGGAATGCGCTGTGGTTGTTCCTCAGATGGAAAACTACCCTGACGATGTTTTGGAAATTATTGCTCACGCTAACTTGCGTGATAAATTAAAATTGAAGGATGGATACGTGGTGAACGTCTCAGTTCAAACTTAAGTTGTCGAGATTAGGATTTTGCTCTTTTTTCGACGAAGTCCTTGATGTATTCTTCTGCGCAGTCATTTCGTTGCAGGTATGCTCCGTAGCTTACAAGGGCTTTCATGGCGCGGGCAGCGTCTTCAGGCGAAGAGTACGAAGGGATACCTAGACGGTCAAATCTGCTGCGGGTGTAGAGGGCCATTTCTGTTTCTCCTATGTCGCACATAACGATGGGTTTAGTGTATTTGTTTGCCACTTTGGCGACGCTGTCGATGTATTTTTCGCGGAGTCCAGGCATATGGTGTAAGCCAAGGAAGATTATGCCATCAATTTCCGTGTCTTGGAACATCAGGTCTGCGGAAATCTCGAACTGATCGTCAGTAACTGACCCTGTAAGGTCGACGGGGTTATGAGTCGCTGCGATCTTCAATATGACGCCGTCGGTTTTGAGTTTCTCAAACTTCTGGCTAGTTTCCTCTGAGAAAGGTTGCACAGTCAACCCCTGAATCACCAACTCATCCACCGTCATGACTCCAGGTCCACCTGCGTCTGTGAGGATGCCAATGTTCTTGCCCAGCGCGGGGGGCTGCATGGCAAGCGCTTTACCTGTATCGAAAAACTCCTCCATGTCTTTGGCTCGGATGATGCCGGCCTGTTCAAAGGCAGCTGCGTAGATCTTGTCGGAGCCCGCAATAGCGCCTGTGTGTGAACTGGCCGCTCTGGCGCCTGCCTCGCTTTTCCCCGATTTTATGACGACAACTGGTTTTTTGGTTGTGACTTTTCGGGCTACTTTGAGGAATTCTCTCCCAGCCTTAATGTCTTCCACGTAAGCGAGGACAACCCTGGTTTCTTTATCGTGAAGAAGATAATTGAGAATGTCCACTTCCGTTACGTCGCATTTGTTACCAAAACTAACGAATTTGCTCACACCCATCTGGCGCCCAGTCAAATAATCCAGGGCTGCAACGCCGAAGGCGCCACTCTGCGTAATCATAGCGATGCTCCCAGGCATAGGTCTAGGCGTAGCCACAACGTCTTCTCCGGTGGTGAGAACCTTTGTTTCAGGAAGGAAAAGAGAGTCAACACCCGTCTTAGAATAGAAAATGCCTAAACAGTTGGGACCTAGAACCCGGATATCACCTTTCTTGGCTGCGGCGACAACTTGCAGTTCAAGTTCTACGTTGCCCACTTCTTTGAAACCAGCTGTTATAATGATGGCGGCTTTCACTTTTTTGGAAACGGCTTCCTCCATAACTGAAGGGACAATTTTAGCCGGAACGATAACAACAATTAATTCTATGTCGCCTGGGACCTCTTTGATCGAAGAGTAACATTTGAATCCCAAAATGGAATCTTCGCCCGGGTTTACAGGGTATAGTTCTCCTTTGAAGACACCACGGAGTTTGTTGGTTGCGAAGTTTTTAAAAATGACATACCCTGCTTTGTCGACTTTTTTAGTGGCGCCTATGATGGCTACTGAACGCGGATTAAAGAACGCGTCCATCTTTTTCACTGATTCTTCCATGGTGATCCCAGGTTAGACCTCGTTAGAAATGAAACTCGGTTTTTATGCTTTACTCTTCAAAAACACCACTATGTCAATGGTTGGTATTAATTCTAGCTACTTTCTTAACTTGCAGACCGCTTGTTCGGTGCGGCTTTCCTTACAATAACGATGGGCGTATGCTTCACCTGGGCGAGCATATCCCAAGTAACGCTCGTTGCAGCTACTTTGAATCTTGCCGCCATATCCCAGACCGTTGCGCCTGAACCTGGACCTCGGGCTCTATCCGCGACGTTCGCAATGGTCAATGCCTCCTCAGCTGACAACTCCAATCCTGCCACCGCAAGCGGGGTGGGTCGCCTCCGAAGCTTCAAGGCTCTACCAGTCACGTATGCGACAACTCCACCGTGGCTACTAATGCCTCGCATTGGGTTGGGTCTTGGAGAGAAATGGAAGTTCCCGAAAGTGTAGGTCTTATCCGTGTCCACGATCAGCACGGCAACCTTTTTTCCTAAGCGCCCCCAAATTTGCCTCCGAATAGCTCCAGCAATCTCACACGAATTGGCAAGAGGCATACTGACAAGAGAATATGGCAGGTTTGAGCCATCGATGCCACCTTCCGAGCCGAACATTAACGCCTGCGAAAAACCCGCATATCGAAGCGCAACTTGCTTATGTCGGCTGCCAAATTCAGCAGGGTAATTCCTAATTCTACGAAGGAGCCGTTGCCCAAAGTGGCAAACCACTCCGAGAGAGTACCCCCATGCAATCGGCATCCACACTATGGCAAGAAATTTTGCAGTAGCGCCGGGTTCGAGGGCGCTTTCGTCGACCACGTTATTTTCAGCCGTTGAAATCGCCTTTTCCGACACAATAACGAAGTCGCCATCTGCGACTTTTCCTTTCACAGCCCCAACTATCTCATCTATATAGTCTGTTCCGGGTTTCCAGTACCTGGTAGTTAATGCTAACGCGTAATATCGTGCCATCGGTTCACGGCTTGCTAGAGCACCTTTTCGGCTTATGTTATTAAAAGTTAAGGAATCCCCGGCATCGCCACATAAAGAGTCTTCTCTAGGTTCGTGACAGCGTAATTTTGTCCCCTGCTTTGGCACCAAACTTCGCAGCCGCATTCCCTTGATTTAGGGCAATTTCCAGATAGTTATGGCTTCCAATAATTGCGAGGGGTTCTTGGAGCTTCGCGTCCGCGTAGGTCATAGTTAGCTTCATTTGATAGGGCGCGTGGGATGCAACTTTAACTTGAATTACGTTTTCCCTAAACAAGCTGATGTCTTTAGCCTGAATGTTTGTGATTATGTTTCCGAAGTCATCCACATGCAGCACCTCACCTACCAGAGCGTCTTTGGTGCAGGTAACCTTAGTGAACTCGGGCTTCACGACTTCCGTGATTTGTGAACCAAACTCCTCCAAGGATACGCCGTTGGCTAAGTGTGCTGCTGCAGGAGCAAAGATGTCTCTGCCGTGGAAGGTACTTGAAACGTGGGGCAACATAAGCCGCCTGCTTTCGATATGTCGCATCTGCTTTAGCCCCGCAGATTCCGTGGCTAAAATCAGCAAGCCATTGTCGGGACCCACAAAGAACGCTTTTTCTGTTTCAATAATTATTGGTCGCCTAGGAGTCCCCACGCATGGATCCACGACTGCCACGTGAACGGATCCTGTTGGGAAGTAGGGGGCAGCGGAAGCCAGCATAAAAGCGCCTGCTCGTACATTGAACTTATCCACCCCGTGAGTAACATCAACTATTGTGGCGTCCGGACAGATACCGAGGATGGCTGCTTTCATCTCTGCAACGTAGGGATCCCTTAACCCGAAATCTGTCGTCAAAGAAACAATTCTGGGCACGGATTATCCTCCATGCACAACAGGAACAAAAACTACTTCATCTCCATCCTTCACTTTGGTGTCTAACCCGTCTAAGACACTAATTTCTCTACCGTTAACCAGAATCAACGCGGTTGGCTTGGGGTTCTGCAGTTGTTCATCAAGCAGGTTCCGACGCAAGTCAGGTGCCTGCGCACTCGCAAGGTTTACCAAGTCCAGTACCGAGACGTTTTCTCTGCAGTCCAAAATTACAATCTCCTTCCCAGAAGCATGACGCAAAGCACCAAGAAACTTCAAAGTGACTGCCATAACATGCGCGCTCAAGGGTTACAGAATAACTATCACAGATATATCGTTAACATTCGTTCCGGTGGGGCCTGTAATGATTAAGTCGCCTAGTTTGGCGAAAAAGTTGTTGGAATCGTTTTCTGCAAGAGCCTTCTCAGCGTCCAGCCCAAGTTTACTTGCCCGTTCCAACGAGTATGCATCCACGACTGCCCCTGCTGCTTCTGTGGGTC
>Ga0182021_10010296_pt1 | contig 11089 bp, 11 predicted proteins | sample 612E3MmetaG_FD_120493 | JGI IMG/M metagenome (GOLD analysis project Ga0182021, IMG submission 120493) | Permafrost microbial communities from Stordalen Mire, Sweden - 612E3M metaG (Illumina Assembly) | ecosystem: Environmental > Terrestrial > Soil > Wetlands > Permafrost | place: Sweden...
AGGGCCCCAATGACGCCGGGGTGCATTCTGTCTTCGTAGGGCCGCCGCTTGCGGCGTGCCGGCACACGGCGTGGCGCAAGCGCCAGCCCTACAGGACCGTAGGTCATCCCCCCCCTGCGTTACTGACGCGTTACGTGCAGCAAGCCCGGCTCGAATTAGCGTTGACCTTATAGACACAAAATGATGTCAATGGAGGCGGCAGGCTGGGACGCTTGAAAGAACAAGACCAAGGTCAAGAATGGAAACGATAAGTCATCTCAACGCGGCGCCCAAGTGGCGGACCCTGGCGATCTGGATCGTCCTCGCCGGCGTGCTGGCGGTATTCCTCGTCCGCGGCAGCCGTCACGTCGGCGAGGGAACCCTGGGCGACTTCCGGCATTTCTACTGGGCCGCGGAAGCCATGGCGCGCGGCGGCGATCCCTACGCCGCCGGCGCGCCCGGTCAACGCCCCGGCTACATCTATCCGCCGCTCGTTGCCTTCCTCTATATCCCCTACGTTCGGTGGCCGATGAACGAGGCCGCGAAAGTCTCGGTCACGATTAACATCTTGGCCTTGGCCTTGGCGCTCGGGCTTGCCGCGCGCGCCTCGTTCGAGTGGCTTCAGGTCCGGCCCGCGCCCGGACAGATCGGAACGGTCCTTCTCGTCGGAGTCTTGCTCACCCTAGACAAACTCCGCGGGGAAGTTCAGATGCTTCAAACCAATGCCTGGGTTCTCCTGGGCTGGGCCGTCGCGTTCAGCCAGGCGCGCAAACGTCCCTGGCTGGCCGGAATCGCCCTGGGTTTCGCGTGCGCCATCAAACTGCTGGTCGTGGCCATGCTGCCCTATTTCCTGCTGCGGCGGCAGTGGCGCGCCGCCGCGGGCATGGTCGCCGGAATGGCGTTCTTCGCGCTCCTGCCGGCCGTCTGGACCGGTTGGCGCGCCGATCTGCACTATATACACTGCTCTTTATCCGGCTGGCTGACGTTGTTCGGCGTGCCTCCTGTGGGCGAGAAGGCGAGCGTGGAGCCGCTGGTCTCCGTGTTCAGCATTTCCATCCCGAGCGCGTTTGCCCGCGGGTTCGCACGAATGGGATGGACGGTCAGCCCCTTCCTGGCGGTTGCGTTGGTCGCCGTTGTGTGGCTCGCGCTCGTGTGGTGGTTGTACCGCCGCAACGGCCTCTCGCTCGCGGTCTCGGACGTGCCGTCCCACGTGGCCGCCGTCGAATGGGCGGTTCTCATTGGATTGACCCTCGCCTTCAGCCCGCAGACCAACACCCGGCATACGGTGTTGGTCGCCGGAATCAACCTTATCGGCGCCGCGCTCCTTTGTTGCGGGCGTCTGGGCCGCCGGGCGATCCCGCTCGCCCTCGGCCTTTTGGTCATGCTGGCCTGCCTCACGCTCCCGCCCGGGCACCGGATCAACAAGATTCCGACTCAGGCGGTCCTGTTCTGGCACGGCATCGGAGGCCCCGCCTGGGGAATCCTGGCCCTGTGTACACTGCTTCTCTGGGCGATTCTTCCCGCGTCCCCGGCGCCGCTCCCGGCGGTGGCGTTGACCGTGAATGAAGAACCGCCGATTCGGAGCACGGATACCTCCTCATGAATGCGCCGTCCGCTCCACGCCCCGTCATCCTGTTCGTCGTCAACGGCCTGGGGATGGGCAATAGCACCCGGTGTTACGCCGTCATCGAGCACCTCGCGGCCCGCGGCGCCGTTGTGCACGTCGCCACCTCCGGCAACGGACTGGCCTACTTCCAGGACAAGGCAGAGGTCGCCTCCCTCACACCCGTCGAGGCCTTCTTCTATCGAAACGCCCGCCGCGGCGTCAGCGCCTGGCGCACCGTTCTCGCCTTGGGAAAACTCGGGGGAATCGCCGCGCGAAAGAGCCGTCAAATCTCCGCCCTGCTCGACCGGGTGAAGCCGGACGTCGTGGTGACCGATTCGGAATACACGGTGGGGCCCATGCGCCGGCGGCGGATCCCCGTGGCGGCCATTAACAACGCGGACGTTGTCGTGACCGAATGCCTCGACGGAAGGCCTGTGCCCGGCGACGTTCGGGCCCATCTGTGGATGGTGGAGTATATGGACTATCTGTTCCACCGGACGATGTGCAACGTGGTCATCAGTCCGTCGGCCAAACCCCACCCCGCCCGGCATCCGCGGATTCGGCGCGTGGGCCTGATGCTCCGGCGCTGCGTCAGGGAACGGGTGCCTGCGGACGTCGTGTCCAGGCCGCCCTCCTCGGTGCGGAACGTGCTCTTTATGCTCAGCGGCTCCGTCTTCGCCAGTGCCGTGCCCGTGAACGGAACCCCTCTTCCCTTCAAGATCCACGTCGTGGGCCGCGAAGGCGCGAGTCACGACAACATCGAGTACCACGGCAAACTCGTGGACAACCTTTCGTGCCTCCTGGCGGCGGACGCCATCGTGCTCAACGGCGGATTCTCGGCCGTGAGCGAAGCGATCGCGCTTCGCAAACCGTCTTTCGTCATTCCGGTGCCCAACCACGCCGAGCAATTCGTGAACGCCCGGACCGTGGCCGATCTCGGCCTTGGCTACGTGGTCAACGAACACACGGTGCTCGATCGCATGGCCGCCCTTTGGTCGGCGGATCGGTGGGAGGGATTCTCGCCCGCAAAGCCGCTGACGGGCTATGATGGGGCGCGCGAAGCCTCCGACATCGTCATGGAATTGGCCGCCCAACGCGCCATCGGCGCAGCGGCCGCAGACGGGCGGAGCCGTCCATGATCATTTGCGCGGACGATTACGGACTGGCGCCCGACATCAATGCGGCCATTCTTCATCTGGCTTCACGGAGCCAGATTAACGCGGTTTCGGTGATGGTGGCGTCCCCGCTTTGCGACGAACGGGCCGTCGAAGCTCTGCGGTCGCTTTCCGGCCGCGTGACCCTTGGACTTCACCTTCTTCTGACGGACGCCGTCCCTCTTTCCCCCGTGGCCGAGGTATCGAGCCTTGTGAACGAGGCTGGTTTTCTCCCGCCCCTGAACCGCTTATTGTGCCGCGCCATAAGGGGAAAGGTGAAGGCGGGCGAAGTTCAGAGGGAAGTGGCCGCCCAGCACGACACCTTCATCCGGCGGTTCGGAATGCCTCCCCGCTTCATTGACAGCCACCTCCACGTCCACCAGTTCCCGTCGCTCGCCGAAGCCTTGGCCGCTTTTGTGCTTGGCCTTGACGCCACGCGAAGACCGTTTGTGCGCAATACGCACGTGCCAATCGCCAAGGCGGTTCGCCAGGGCGTGAGCGTGTGGAAGAACCTTTCGATCTCGATCTACGGCCGGCGGAACCGCCGGCTCCTCGAACGCCTCGGGATCGCCACGAACACGGGCTTTGCCGGAATCTACGACTACCGCCGGCACAGCCGCTACCCGTCCTATTTCGAGCGGATGACCGCGCACATGGAAACCCCCTTCGGAATCCTCATGGTTCATCCCGGAACGAAGGAACCGTGGCGGCGATCCGAATACGACGTCTTGAGCCGGACCGCCGGGCACCACACGGCCAGCCGACCTGATTTCCGGACAAACGGCGGAACGGAGGCCGGATGATGGCGGGCGCCCCCACACCTGTAATGAGGACGACGAGGGTTAAAATGAGGCCGTAGGCCGCTCGTCTTGCTTCTTCGCCTCACCTGGGGAGCGGACGGCCGAAAGATTCGCCACGGCGCCAAGGCCGCCGCCTGTCAGATTCACTGGTGCCGCCGAGCCCAGGCGGCGAGGAAGTGAATGCCGAGGAGTACGTCCGTCTTGTCGGGATCGGTCTTCGTCGGCGTGACCAGATCGTCCAGAAGCATGCCGACAAACCAGAGGCCGACGGCGAACCGCTCATCCTGCATCATAGCGGCCTCCACAAAGGAGTCCATCTCGCCCGGATAGACGATGCCATAGTCCAGGTGCGCCACGCGAATGGCGATGTCGTGGATAAGCCTCACGCAGTCGCTGGTGCGGCCCTGAAGGTACGCCTCATCCAGCGCCGCCACTTGTCGCGCGGCCTCGTCGGCCTCCTGGCGAAGCCAGCGCTTGCCCGCCACGTTGAGCATGGCCCTCGAGACGTCACTCAACATCCGTTCCGTCTCGCTGCCGGGGGACCGCTGCTCACGGCTGAACACGCGGTAGAATCCGCCGGGCTGCCCGAGAAGATCGCCGACATTCACCGTCAGCGCCTGACGCAAGCCGCTCTTCCCTGCCGCCTTCATTCGCGGCAGGATCTGATAGACCGCCGCGAAACATCCGAGCCGTACCAGCGCCTCGCTGCAGGCAATCATGATCTTCGAGTCGCTCGTTGTGCGGAGCAGCGCCAGGATGGGTTCATCCGCCCGGCGGTCGCCCTGTTCGCCCAGGGTCCGCACGATCTCGATGACCGCCGCCCGTTCGTTCTCCAGCCCCAACCGCCGGATCAGCGCCTCGACAACCCGCCCATCTCGCGTTGGCCGAAGCGCCCGGGCAATCTCCGGAACCATGTCCACGTCCGCATCGGCCAGTTTCCGGACGAGCGCCTCCACGGCCTCTGGACAGGCAATCCGTCCCAGCGCAATGGCGGCCTCTTCCCGGACATCGAGCGACGGCGCCTCGAGTTCCTCGATCAGGTCCGATACGGCGATTTCCGTGCGGCCTTCCCCGAGCCGGCGGATGGCATCGGCCCGGTCGTGCCGCGTTTCCGCCACGCCCATGGCATGAATGCTGGTGATGTTCCCCAGCATGCGGAACGGGTTGACAATCAGGAACCTTGACAGGGCCGTGCGGAAGGCGACCTCCCCCGCCCGACGGCGAATGCGGGCCATCACCGGTGCGGCCAAGATCCAGGCGGTCGCCGCATGTAGTGTGACCAACGCATGGATGAAGCCGTACCGCGTGCCGGTCGGCATCCTCCAGTTCCAGCCCCACTCCGGGATGTGGTCCACCACCATGCCGCCCAGAATAGGGCCGCCTGCGGCCATCAGGCCGATCACGCTGAAATGAACCGCCATAGCCATCGTCCGGCCTTCCCGGGGCACCACCGACCCGATGAGGCTGACCTGGGCCAACCCGACGCCGGAATACAGCGCCCCGGCGAGAAAACTGGATCCCGTCAGGACCAAGAGGGCCTGGGACACTTTCCATCCGGGTAGAAACGGCAAGGGCACGGTCACCACGGACGGATTGACCACAAACCAGGCCACGCCGCACAGCGGCGCGAGCAGCAGCATGATGACCGCGAAATTCCGGGCGCCCAACCGGTCCATGACGTATCCCCACATCATGCTCGCCAGAATGACGCCCAGCGTGGAGCTGATCACGGTCGCCGAGATCCCGGTGTAACTGATGCCGAATTCCCGTTTCAGGAACAACATGCCAAAAGGACCGACCAGCCCGACGGACAGCGACCAGAACCCCATCGCGAGGGTCAGCGCGCGGAAGTCATGGTGCCGGAGCGGCGCGACGATCCGCTGCAGGATGTTGTGCCGGTGCCGCAGCACCGTCGGGCGCGGCTCGGGAACGCCCATGTGGATGATGATGTCCGCGCAACCCAGGACCGCCGCCGCCCCGAAGATGATGGCAAATCCGAGGAACGTGCCTCCCGGACGGCCCGGGGTCGGGAACAGATCGAGCGCATATCCCGCCACACCCATGGCCACAAGGTAGGCGGTAAACACGATCCCCTGCCGCACGCTCCAGAAGCGGTTGCGCAGCCGATCCGGAACCAGATCCGTGATCCAGGACCACCAGGTGGCGGCACTGGCCTGGGCGAGGATGGAACTGAGGGCCACGACTATGACCAGGGCTGAGGCCATCGTTTCGGGACGCCCAGCCATCGCGTACGGCAGAAACGGGACCACCAGCCAGATGACCCGATGAAGAAACGCGGTCACGAACCAGAAGGGCTTGCGGGTGGAAAGCCACTCGCTCACCAGCGCGGCAGGCACCTGGACGAGCATCGAAAGTTGCTGGACGGTCGTCGCCAGCCCGATCAGCACGCCGCTGGCCTTCATGCTGTCCAGCAACATGGTCAGCGGCATCCCGAGCGCCACAGCCGCCCAGATCATGCCGCTCGACCCGGCAAGCACGTTGATCCGCATGCCGCGCTGAATGGCGCGCTCCGTGATCGGCCGTCCGCTGGTGCTTAACAGCGGCTCGACGGCCGCATGCTTCGTTTCGGGTTCCTGTGCCACTCGTCCTCCGGCTTCTTTCAGTTTGACTCTTCTTTCCGGTTCAGCCTCTTCTTCGGACTGCCCGGTCTCGATATTCATCGTCTGGATCAACCTGCCGCGAACCCACCCCTACTTGGGCGTTTCGGCGGTCAAGGTGCCGCTGCGGCGACCTTTGACTTCCTTGTAACTGCACGGGGCAATGCCGTTGGTGCCGTACTTGCCGGAGAACTCGAAGGCGCCATTGGCGCCTCCTCCATTCGCCTTGCCGTCGCCGCTGATCTCCGTCTTGGTCATTCCTTTCCGTCTTATGCGGCACGAGCGTGCCAGATAACGTATTCTCGCCCCGGATTCTCCACCTCGGGGAGGGATTGTCAAGGCCCTGGGCGTTCAGCGTCCGCGAAACCGGTGTTTCGGCGGCAAGGCGTTCACGCCGAAGGCGAAGAGCTTGCCCAGCCTTGCGGCGTGGGAGAGTGAACCATGGACCGGATGTCAGCGGCAGGCACTTTCGCCGGAACCGGCCCTGCGGCCCATCACGATGCGGTCGCGGCCGGCGAGGTCCTGGCGAGTCTCGACACCGCGGTATCCGTGCGCTGTCATCAAGTCCGACACGGCGCAAGCCTGGTCGCAACCTGTCTCCAGGAAAAGCCCCCCACCCTCCTTGAGCACGGACCAGGCCGCCCCAACCAGACGGAAGATCACTCGCAGCCCGTCGGCCCCGCCGTCCAACGCCGTGCGCGGCTCATGGTTCCGAATATGGGGTGGAAGGCCGTCGCAGTCGGCCGACGGGATATAGGGCAGGTTGGCCACGACCGCATCGAGGATCCCGGGCTCCACACCCGCCACCAGGTCCGCCAGACGAAACGTCATCCGGCCGGCCACGCCGTTGAGTTCAGCGTTCGCGCGCGCCAAGTCCAGCGCCTCCTCGCTGGCGTCCAGGCCGGTAAGGCGCGCTTCCGGATGCGCCAGCGCCAGGCTGATGGCCACGCACCCGCTGCCTGTCCCGACGTCCGCGACGGCCGGGGCCGGCGCGGTCCACACCGAGCCGTCCTGGAGCAGAGTCTCCACCAGAATCTCGGTTTCCGGCCTGGGAATCAAGGCGCGGCGGTCCACCTTGAATCGGCGCCCCATGAAGTCCGTCTCCCCCACCACGTATTGAAGCGGCTCGCGGGCGGCCAGACGGCGGACGCCCGCGCGCAGGGCCGCGAGTTGCGCCTCGTCGAGTTCCGATTCGAACCGCACGTAGAGTTGCAGGCGGGGACACTTGAGCACATGGCTCATGAGCTGCTCGGTCACGAGCCGGGGATTCTCGACTCCCTTGCCGGCCAGATAGTCGGACGCCGCCTGGAGGACTTCCAAAAGCCGTCTCATCCATTCACCGCCGCCATCTCCTTCTTGATCCGCCATTCGGTATCGTGCGCCTTCAGCGCGTCAAGAAGCTCGCCCATCTCCCCCTCCATGAGCCGGTTAAGGGTGTAAATGGTGAAGTTGATGCGGTGGTCGGTGAGCCGGTTCTGGGGAAAATTGTAGGTGCGGATCTTCTCGCTGCGGTCGCCCGATCCGATCTGGGTCCGGCGCGCCGCTCCGGTCCGCTCATCTTCCTCCCGCCGCCGCAGGTCGAGAAGGCGGGCCTTCAGCACGTTCATCGCCTTCTCCTTGTTCCGGTGCTGGGACCGCTCGTCCTGGCTCTGCGCCACCAGCCCCGTCGGCAGATGCGTGACCCGGATCGCGGAATAGGTGGTGTTGACGCCCTGCCCGCCGGGGCCGGAGGAGCAGAAAATGTCCACGCGCACTTCGGAGGCGGGAATCTCGATCTCGTCCATCTCCTCCACTTCAGGGAACACGGCCACGGTGGCGGCCGACGTATGAATCCGTCCCGAGGCCTCGGTGACCGGCACCCGCTGCACGCGATGGCACCCCGACTCGTACTTGAGCGCGCTGTAGACGTTCGTGCCCTGAACCGTGAAGACGACGTCCTTGTAACCGCCGATCGAGGAGGCGCTGGCGTCCACCACCCCCACCTTCCACTTCCGGTCCTCGCAGTACTTGTTATACATGCGGAACAGATCGGCGGCGAATAACGCGGCCTCGTCCCCGCCCGTGCCCGCCCTGATTTCGACGATCGCGTTGCGCTCGTCGGCCGGGTCGGGCGGCAGCAACGCACTCAAGACGTCCCGTTCCGCCAAGGGGAACTGCTTCTCCAGAATCCCCACTTCCTCCGCCGCCAGGACCTTGAGATCCGGATCGGCCGTATCGGACGCCAAGAGCCGGCGGTGTTCGTCCAGATCGCGCTGGATTCGAAAGTAGACGTCGGCCTTGTCCAGGATGCGGCGGAGCCGCGAATGTTCACGGACGACGTCCCGGAACGTCTTCGGGTTGGAGACCGTCGCGGGGTTCGCGATATCGTCCTCCAAACGAAGAAGTCTCTCGGCCAGCTTGGCGATGTAGGATTGGGTGATCAAAGACTGTAAATGGGCAGAAAAAAGGCCAGAATGACCCGGAAGTCTTCTGGCCGAACCGATACGCGGAACTACTTCTTGGCGTACCGCCTGCGGAACTGCTCCACGCGTCCGCGAGCGTCCACGAGCGCGGTTCTTCCCGTGTAAAACGGGTGGCACACCGAACACGAGTTGATGTGCATGTCTTTGCCCGTGGATTTGACCTTCACAATCGTGCCGCACGCGCACGTGATCGTCGTTTCGTTGTAGTCCGGATGAATGTCCTTCTTCATTCTTTGCCCTTCCTCGGAAAAGAACCCAAAAGATAGCCCATTTGCCCTGCTTGCCGCAATCTTATTCTCCAAGAATGTGTAGCCCCCGTTTTCCCCAAAGGCGGATGTCGGGACATTGCTTCTCGGTGGTTCCGATCCTTTCGCCTTTCCCTTGTGCCGAACCAAGTGAGGCCGGACGGTTGGATCCGGGCGCGGCAACGATTCGACATCCCGGCCGGCGGCGTGGCCATGCAGTCCCACGTCCGGGGCAGGTTCACGGGAACGGTCGAAGTCAAAGAGTTGCCCCTCACCCACAAGTAGTTGCCTCAGAACCGCATCTCGAATTCCTTGAAGTCCTTGACCGCGCCTTCCGCCACATGGACGTCAGACACGCTTGCCCCGGACGGTCCGCGGCGGCACCAGTTCAGGAATTGCTCCAGGTCCGGGCCGACGGCCTCGGCCTCGATGGTGACGGTGCCGTCCGCCTCGTTCCGGACAAACCCGCGGACGCCCAGCGACCGGGCCATGGATCGCGCCTGCCATCGGAACCCTACGCCCTGGACGTCTCCTTCAACGGTTAGATTCAAGTGTCTCATGGCACTTCGAATCCAGGTACCCTTGCAGGATCACCTGGGCGGCCAGCTTGTCCCGCACCTGCTTGCGCCGGTTGCGCGACACGTCCGCGTCCACGAGCATCCGGTCCACAAGTCCGCTGCTGAGCCGTTCGTCCCAGACGTTCACCGGCAATCCGCTCCGCTCGCCGAGACGCCGCACAAACTCCTCCACCTCTTTCGCCATATCGCCGCGAGAGCCGTCCATGTTCAGCGGAAGTCCCACGACGAACCGGGCCGCCGTCTTCTCCCTGGCCACGCGGCACGAAACGGCAACGGCGTCGTCCAAGTCCTGGACCTCGACGGTGGCGTGCGGAATCGCCAGCCTATCCAGCTCGTCGCTGGTCGCGAATCCCACCCGTCGTTTTCCGTAGTCTATTCCGACAATTCGAGTCATTCCCCACACGACAGAGAAAGACAGAACCGATTACTCGCTCTTCGATTCGGCCTTCTTCTGCTCCTCGGCAGCCTGGGCCGCCTGCTTGGCCGCTTCCTGCTGCATGGCCTTCATGAAAGATGCCGCCGCCTTGCCTGCATCTTCCGGCGTCATTTCCTTGCCCGGCTTCAGGCCCATGTCCTGGCCCCACGCGCTCATCGCCTTCGCCGCCCGCCGTGCGGCGAGTTGAGCGGAAAGCGACCCGAGCGCAAGAACCGCAGCAATGATGCCGAACACCAGCCAAGCCGTCTTGACCGCAATCTTATGCACCTCCACGCTGGCCGTGACGAGGAGGAATAACATCCACGCCAGTCCCGCCAGGGAACCGACAAAGGGAATGATCCCCAACACCGCCGTAATCGGCGAAATCGCCCCGGCATACGCTCCGCAACGATAGGCGGTTTCATAGGACTCGCCCGACCCCATCAGTTTCCAGATTACGAACAGAATGGCCGCGCCGATGAAACTGAAGATGACGATGGCGATCGGCATGAGGATGATCCCCGCTAGAACCATCCCAACGGACCCCGCCACGCCAAGGTGAAAAAGGCCCAGCACCGCGCGAACGATCCCGGAGACCACGCCCATCACCACCAGGAAGACCAGCGGATCGCCGAACCCGCCCACCTTCGGCATGCCGCGATAGAATCCGGCCGGGTCTTTGATGACGTTCAACGCGATGTTCAGGATATTCTTCCCTTGCGCCTTCGCCTGCTGTTCCGTGGTCTCTGTTTCGTTCATTGCGGCCTCCCTTTGTTGAATACCAATAGATTCGGATCGTCCTGAGTTCGTACCCTAGCGCGACCGGACGTTTCCCTCAACAGGAATAAACGCGGAAGCGATCCAAATGTTGTTGCCGTCACTCCGGAGTGCTATCCTCGCTTCATCATGGCCATTCGAATCATAGGCGAACCGCCCCTTTCCAAGGATTCCCAGGGCAATTTGAAGTCCTGCATCGGGACCCTGTTCCCGCGCCGGAAAACCCTGGTGACCCTCCCCGGCATTCACGCCACGCAGCGCATCGCGTTCGTCACCCTCGTCAACGAGGAGCGCCGCGCCCAAGGGCTGCCGCCGCTCTCGGAAGAAGAGGAGATGGTGGAATGGCAGCAGTCCGTGGATCTCATCATGGAGGACGAGTCCATTCTGATCCGCCCGGATCCCGAGAACATGAGCCTGGCCTTCGAAGCGGACGAGCAACTCGCCGAATTGGTTTC
>Ga0182021_10010297_pt1 | contig 11088 bp, 8 predicted proteins | sample 612E3MmetaG_FD_120493 | JGI IMG/M metagenome (GOLD analysis project Ga0182021, IMG submission 120493) | Permafrost microbial communities from Stordalen Mire, Sweden - 612E3M metaG (Illumina Assembly) | ecosystem: Environmental > Terrestrial > Soil > Wetlands > Permafrost | place: Sweden...
AGCGAACCGGGCAAGGGCGCCACCTTCTCGTTCACGCTTCCGCTGCCGAAGTGACCGTGGAGAGTGCGGGATCCTGCTGGCGGGCAATGGAAAGAACCGTCTGCAGAAAGGCTCCTGCCACGGCGCACCGCCTGAACTGAACTACGGGGGCGTCACTGCCAGGGGAGCCGGTGATCCTGCGGCCGGAGGCCCGACATCGTATGCTTCCAGCGTGCCCGCGAGGGTGGCGGCGAGGATCTTTCCGTCGAAATAGGCCAGCGAACCTGCGATCCCCGCGACGTAGCTTTTTTCGAGCAGCGGGAGAGGCTGGCGCCATTTGAGTGCGCCGGTGCGGCGGTAGAGCGCTCCGAGAGAGGCCTGCTGAGTGATGAAATACTCCGGGGCACCCGCCGTTCCGTAGTAGACGGTGTCGCCCACCACCAGCGGCGTGCCCCAGGTCCAACCCCAAACTTGCGCGGTCCAGCGGACTCGTCCCGTGCCGGGCTCGATCACGCGGACCCGTCGACTGTCGGAGCTGCCGACGTAAAGCATCCCATCTACGAGCACCGGAGTCGATTCGACCCACGAGAGCCAGTAATCGACCGTCCACTGCCTAGTGCCCGTCGCGGCATCGAGGGCATAGAGCAGACCTTGATCCCGAGTGCCAATCACGAGCCGGTCGCCAGCGAGCATCGGAGCAGTCGTGACCGGACTGCCGGCATCAAACCGCCAGAGGAGCGCGCCGGTCCGCCGGTCGAGCGCGTAGACGAAGTGATCCGTCGATCCGACCACAACCCGATTGCCATTGACCAGTGCGGCGGCGCGGATCTTGCCGCCGGTCTTGAATGACCAGAGTGGATTGCCGTTGGCGGCGGACCGCGCCTGAAAGGTCCCATCGGCTGAGCCGACGAAGATCATGTCCGCGGCCACGACTGGAGTGGCGGCGGTGAAATCCCATTCGGTCCCTCCCCGTGAAGGCACCGAGCGGATGCCACTGCCACCAATGTTCGCGTGCCAGAGCTCGCGGCCGTCCGCGCGCGTCAGATAGTGGAGCCGACCCTGGTCGCTCACAAAGCAGATCGCCGCACCCGCCACGGCGGGTGCGCCAAACAAAGGCGCGCCGGCGGCAAAGGTCCAGCGGGCGCGGCCGGTGGCCACATCGACCGCGTGGAAAACTCCCGCGGCGTCACCGAGGTAGGCGACGCCATCCGCGACGACGGGCCCGGCCCAAAGCGCCGCGCCGGCATGATAGGTCCAAGCAGGCTTGGGCCCGGCGCCCACCGCCGGTGGCTCCGGTTCGACGGGCAAGGGATCCGCCGTGCGTCGGGCGGAAAAAGTCAGGTCAGCCAGCAGAAGGCTGCCGGTTAGCACACCGGCCTTCAACCCGAGTGATATGTTCGCCTCAGGCACCAGGAGTTGGCCATCCTTGACCGTTGCCCACCCGACGGCGGCGCCGTAAGCGTTCATATCCGGCATCCATAATCGTGCCGAAAGGCGGGTGTCCGGTTGCCGTTGGAATTCCAGGGCAAGAAACCCGGTGTTCGCGCCGTGGCGCACCTCGCCCGCCCACCGGCCTTCAAGCTCGGAAATTGCCGGAACCACCGGCGCAGGCTCCGCGAAAACCACGGCGAGAGGAACGGAGCCAACGATTGCGAAACCGGCTAGGCATCGGGAGAATTGGGCGGACAAAGCTGCGCACATGTTTGTGTGGGAGACGAACTGAAGCTGACGGTGCTCGACGAGCGGCAAGTCGGCTCGGCATATCTTCTTTTCCGGTTCTTCGCCGGTGCGGCAGAATCTTGTCACTGAAGGTTGGGCGAGGTTGTAGGAGCCTGCTTGCAGGCGATTGTTCGGCCATGGCGACGGATCAGGTCCCGAATCGCCTGCAAGCAGGCTCCTACATCTCGATTACGACCGCGGAATTGTCCCGGAGAGTTGAAGTGCGCCATGTTGGCAAACGCGGGCAGCGGTCCGCCTGCCGGCAAATCAGACGGCGTACTCCGTGCTCGTGCGCCTACCGGTGTCGTTAAGCCCGATAAAGGCGAGGCCGGCGAGAGAGTAGAGGAAGAACGCGACTTCGCTGCCGAGGAACGCCGAGTTCGGGAGGATTCCGACGAGTCCGGCGAAGGCTGCGAGCGTGTAACCGGCGCTGAGGACGAACATGACGATTGTGAGGGTGGATTTCATGATAGAGCTTTCGTTCTTGTTGGTTGCTTTCCTGCATTGCAGGCGCCGTGCCAGTCGGTGTCATGATTCTTAAACAATTGATAAATGGTAATTAACAAAATTTGTCGACTCGCGGTTGATGTCGCAAATGTCATAACTGATTCGCGCACGGGAAGAGCGTTTCCCAAAACCGGGATAGATTCAGCGGTGACCGATCGTGGCCTTAGAAAACCTCCGTGCCCGGCCGTTCACCGGTGATGGAAATCCGGAGTTTCCATCATCCGGGGAACTGCTATCCCCAAAGTCAGATTCCAGGGCGGCTGTTCCGAGGTCGGTCCCCGCCGCCCGCCAAACATGCACCGCGCTTCGTTCATCACCGCACTGGGCCTCATGACGCTCCTGCACGCTAGCGGCGCTCGCGCCGTTTCATCCCCGGATTTCAGATGGTCCTCGGCCGTGGCCGACACCCTCATCTCCCGATTTCCGGACCCCGACAGCATCCACTGGGTCGGTCAGACCAACCACTTCAGCTGGCAGGCCGGCTACGCGATGTTCACGCTGGAGAAATTGTGGCGGCAGACGGGCGACGTGCGCTATTTCAACTACATCAAACGGTACGTGGACCAGCAGGTCGACGGGCGCGGCAACATCCCGGACTTTGTCCCGACTGCGCTCGACAACTTCCTGCCGGGTTACGCGATCCTCTTCATGTACGAACAGACCGGGTCGGAGAAGTACCGGATCGCGGCGACCAGGATTCGCGATGGCTTTCGCGACTACCCACGGAATTCCGATGGCGGTTTCTGGCATTCCGATTGGGCCAAACACCAGATGTGGGTCGACGGCGTGTTCATGGGGCAGATCTTCCTGGCCCGGTACGGGAAGATTGTCGGCGATCGCGATGCGGCGTTTACCGAAGTCGGCCGCCAGATGCAGCTCGCGTTGCAGCACTGCCGGAAACCCAACGGGCTCCTCCTGCACGGGTGGGACGAATCGCGAACGGCGAGCTGGGCTGACCAGAAGACGGGCCTGGCCCCGGAAGTCTGGAGCGAAGGCCTCGGGTGGTATGCCCTCTTGCTGGCCGACGTCTTCGACTACCTCCCGCCGGATCACCCTGAGCGCGAGCGACTGCTGGCCGCACTCCGCGAGCTCTGCCACGGCCTCAAGGAAGTGCAGGACCCGCGCACCGGGATGTGGTGCCAGGTCGTGGACAAGCCGAATGCGCCGGGCAACTGGAACGAGACCTCGGGCACGGGCATGTTCCTCTATTTGATCAAGCATTCGATGGATCGTGAGTACATCAGCCAGACGGAATACGCCCCCGTGGTGGAGAAAGCCTACGCCGGGATCGCCAAGAAGACCCGGCCCGGCGCCGATGGATTGTTCGACATCTTCGACTGCAGCAGCATCGGGATCAAAGACAGCTTCCAGGCATACATCGACTCGCCCAAGGAGGTGAATCCATTCGCCGGAGTTACCTCCTTCATCCTGGGTACCAGCAGCATGGAGCAGCGATGAATCCCGTGGGCCCGGCGATCGGGGGCCGGGCGCAGGGTTCAGACGTGCTTTCCATGGTTCGCGCTGGTACTTCTTTCCAGACACGACCATCAGATCGTCAGCTTCGAGTTCACCCCCTCTCCGCTCATGATATCCTCCACGCGTTCGTTCCACCTTCTGGCGGGCCTATTGATCGTTGGTCTTGGCGGTGGCGCGGCCGTCGCCGCCGACCCGGTTGCGGCCCGCATTTTCGACGTCAGGGCGCAGGGCGCGACCGGGGATGGCCGAACGGTTGATTCCGACGCGATTAACCGTGCCATCGTGGCTGCAGCCGCGACCGGCGGCGGCACCGTGCTTTTTCCGCCAGGCACCTACCTCTCCGCGTCGATCCGGCTGAAGAGCAACATCACGCTGCTGCTCGAGGCCGGGGCCACGATCGAGGCCGTCGATCCCGCGAAGGACCCGTACGATCTGCCCGAGCCGAACGACTGGGGCGACAAGTTCCACTATCAGGACTACGGCCACAGCCACTGGCAGAACAGCCTCATCTGGGGCATCGGGCTCGAGAACGTCTCAATTCTCGGTCCCGGACGGATTCACGGCCAGGGCCTGCATTGCGGCTTCAACCGCTTCGCCGACGAGGCGAAAGGCGAGAAGCGGTATGAGGACGGCGGGCCCGGCAACGGCAACAAGGCGATCGCGCTGCGGGATTGCCGCAATGTGATCTTGCGCGATTTCTCCATCCTTCACGGAGGCCACTTCGGCATTCTCGCCACCGGTGTCGACAACCTCACGATCGACAACCTGAAGATCGACACCAACCGCGACGGGATGGATGTCGACGCCTGCCAAAACGTCCGGATCTCGCGGTGCAGCGTGAACTCGCCGTGGGATGACGGCATCTGCCTGAAGGCGTCCTACGGACTCGGGAAGATCCGCCACTGCGACAACATTACGATCTCCGACTGCTTCCTCGCGGGCAACTTCGACGAGGGCACCTTGCTCGACGCCACGTTCAAGCGCTGCGCGCCGGAGTATCGGTCGTACCGCACCGGGCGGATCAAGCTCGGCACCGAGTCCAACGGCGACTTCAAGAACATCGCGATCACCAACTGCGTCTTCGACGGCTCGCGCGGCATCGCCATCGAGAGCGTCGACGGCTCGCACATCGAGGACGTGGCCATCTCGAACATCACCATGCGCCATGTCGCCAATTCCCCGATCTTCATCCGCCTTGGCAGCCGCTTGCGCGGGCCCGACCATCCGCCCGTCGGCACAATTCGCCGCATCACCATTGACAATCTCGTCGCCTCTGACGCCGACTGGGACCTCGGCAGCGTCATCAGCGGCATCCCCGGCCACCCGATCGAGGATCTCCGTTTCAGCAACCTCCGCATCGTGCAGCAGGGGGGCGGCCCGCCGGAACTCGGCGAGCGCGCGCCGCCGGAGGAGGAGCGTTCCTATCCCGAGCCGAGCATGTTCGGCCAGATGCCGTCCTACGGTTTCTTCTTCCGGCACGTTCGGGGCCTTGAGATGCATCAGGTGAAGGTCGACTTCGCCCAGCCCGAGGCCCGGCCCGCGATCGTGCTCGCCGACGTGCAGGACGCGTCGTTCGACCATCTCAACCTGCAGCGTGGCACGGGCGGCGCCCCGTTGTTCGACTTGCGCGGAGTGGAGGATTTCTCAGTCACGGCCAGCCGCGGCCTGGCCGATGCCCGCCGGGAGGCCCCGGTCACCCGCGAGAAGTTTTGAACTCCGCTCCCGAATCAACCCGCCGCCCAACCCCGTCATGAATGCCCCGCGTCCCGATTTGCCCCGAGAATTTCATTCCTGCTGCGCATTCCTCCTGCTGGCCATCGTCGCCGGGGTCGCCGGCGGGGCCGCCCGGGCGGCTGACCCGGCGCCCGCTCCGACCGCGCTGGAACTGCGGTCGCCCGACGAGCGCATCGTGGTGACGGTCAATGCCGCGGGCGCGCTCAGCTACCGCGTGGCCGTCGACGGCGTCCCGGTCCTGAACGAGTCGCGTCTCGGGCTGCGATTCCATGATGGCAGCGTGCTTGGGCGCGACGTGACGCTGGTGCAGGCGACCCGCGCAGAGGACGACAGCACCTGGAACAACCCGCTCGGGAAACGGCGCGAGGTGCGCGACCATCACCGCGAGCTGACTGTCACGCTAAAGGAGAAGGGCGACGCCGGCCGGATATTTTCGGTGGTCTTTCGCGCCTTCGACGACGGGGTGGGATTCCGCTACCAGCTTCCCCGCGGGGGCGTAGCGGCGGACTTTGTCCTCGACGAGGAGCTCACCCAGTTCGCGTTCACCGCGGACAATGCGTGCTTCGCGGGCGATCACATCGCGGTCCCGCCCGACGACTACGACTCGCGCGGGGGATACGCCGGCTCGCAGGAATGGGAGTTCAGAAGGCAACGGCTCGCCGATCTTCCGGTGGAGACCGTGACGGGACTGCCCCTGCTCACCCAGACCCCCGCGGCGTGGGTGGCGGTGACCGAAGCCGATTTGGTGGACTGGGCCGGCCTCTGGCTGGCTCGCGAGCCGCAGGCGGCCGGCACGGGCGCGGTGACCTTGCGGGCTCGACTGGCGCCACGGCTGGACGGACAGGGCCTGGTGAAGGCCTCGCTGCCGCACGCCTCGCCCTGGCGCGTCCTGATGATTGGTCGGGAACCGGGCCGATTGATCGAAAGCGATTTGGTCCTCAACCTGAGCACGCCCTGCCAGATCGCCGATCCCTCCTGGGTCAAACCGGGCATGATCGCGTGGGATAGCTGGTGGTCTGGGATCGGCCGCAAGGATACCGGCACCATGAAAGACTATATCTCGTTTGCCGGCGAGATGGGCTGGCCCTATCAGCTCGTCGACGGTGGCTGGTATCTTGGTACCCACACGGGAATTCCCCGACCCGATGCCGACATCACCAAGCCGACGCCCGACGTGGACATGGGCGAGCTCCTGCGCTTCGCCGCCGAGAACAAGGTGCGGCTTTGGGTCTGGCTTTACTGGACCGATGCAGCGCGGGGTGATGCCTTCAAGCAGGCCGCCGCGCTCTACGAGAAATGGGGCCTGGCCGGCGTGAAGATCGATTTCATGGATCGGGATGACCAGGAAATGGTGAACTGGTACGAGTCGATCACCCGCATCGCCGCCGAGCATCACCTGATGGTGAACTTCCACGGCGCCTTCAAGCCCACCGGCATGATCCGCACGTGGCCGAACCAGATCACGCGCGAGGGCATTCTCGGCAACGAGTACAATAAATGGAGCAAACGGGTCACCCCGGAACATCGCGTCACGCTGCCGTTTACCCGTTTCTTGGCCGGACCCGGCGATTTTACTCCCGGCGGATTTGTGAATCGCCCGGTGGATAAGTTCCAAAAGGGCGTCACCCCCACGCAGGTGCAGGGCACGCGGGCCGGCCAGCTCGCCCTGTTCGTGGCCTACGACAGCCCGGTCATGTGCGTGTCCGACCATCCCACCAACCTGCGCGGCCAGCCGGGGATCGATTTCCTGAAGATCGTGCCCACGGTGTGGGACGAAACCCGCGTGCTGTCGGGCGTGGTCGCCGAACACCTCGTAATCGCCCGCCGCTCCGGGACGGAGTGGTACCTCGGCGCCGTCAACAACAGCTTCACCCGCGTGCGGTCCGTGAAGCTCGATTTCCTCGGGGCCGGGAAGTGGCGTCTGCGCTGGTGGCATGACGCCGCCGACAGCTCCGAAAACGCCGAGCATCTCGAGGTGGAAGACCGCGTCGTCTCAGCCGGAGACACGCTCGACCTGCGCATGGCGCCGGGCGGCGGCGCGGTGGCTCACTTCTTGCAAGATCGCTGAAATCACTCATCCCTCTCCTCGTTCGATCCGATTTCCCTCCCATGAACACACGCCTTTGCCTGGCTTGGTGGCGTTTCCTCACCCTGGCCGTAGCCTTGTTGGCCGGTCGGGCGCTCGCAGACGGAGCCGCGACCCCCGCACCCGCGCCGAAAGCGCCTCCCGAGCTCTGGAACCCGTCCGATGGCGCGAACCACCCCATCGGCGTTGGGAGGGGCATTTTCCCGGGCCGGGTCGTCTGGGTGCGGGATCTCGCTGCGACGCCGTGGGACGGCAAGACCGGCAACTGGTGGGACGAGGGCACTGGGATCAGCCAGCCCGCTGTTGACCACATGATGTCCCGCTCGCTGGGCGCCCTGGCGGGCGGCACGGCCGATGGCGCCGCGTGGCAAGCGATCTTCAAACACTACAACCGAACCCATCGCCAAAGCGACGCCGGATACCGGGCCGGGGAGAAGATTGCCATCAAGATCAACTGTAATAACGCCTACGAGGGTTATGGCGACGTCGATGGACAGATCGACCAGTCGCCACAGGTCCTCGTCGCGCTGCTGCGCCAGCTCATCGCGGTCGCCGGCGTGCCGCCGGAAATGATCACCGTCTACGAGGCGACCCGCGTCGTGCCTGATCGCGTCTTCAAGCCGGCGCATGCCGCCTTCCCGGGCGTCCGCTTCGTCGATTCCAAGGGCGATGGAACCAACGGCCGCTTCCCGGTGGAATACCAGAAATACACGCTGCACTATTCCGTCCCCGATCCCAAAGTCGGCCGGGATCTTCCCAAGTGCGTGGTCGAGGCGACCTACCTGGTGAATCTGACGCTGGTGAAAGGCCACCCGACGACGGGCGTGTCGCTGACCGCCAAGAACCACTATGGCACCGTCGACGTGCGGGACCACGAGGTCTACGTCAACGCGCATTCCCATGCCATGGCCACCTACCACCCCTTCGTGGATATGATCGGCTCGAAGGCGCTCGGCGGGAAGACCCTGCTCTTCCTCCTCGACGGCCTCTATGGCGTGCGCGACGTCAACGACAAAGTCGCGGAGTACGGCCACTGGACGAAGCTCTTTCACGGTGAATGGCTCGCCAGCCTCTTCGTGTCGCAGGATCCCCTCGCGATCGATTCCGTGGGGCTCGATTTCCTCCGCGCCGAGTTTCCCTTCGGCCGTTTCACCGACTTCGAGCCGATGAAGAATGCGGACAACTTCATGCATGAGGCCGCGCTGGCGGACCACCCGCCGTCGGGCGTCCGCTACGCGCCAGATGGCGAACCCTTGAAAAGCCTCGGCGTCCACGAACATTGGAACAACGAGGTCGATCGCCAGTATTCGCGCAATCTCGGCCGCAACGAGGGCATCGAACTCGTCGTCGTGCCCGCGCGACCGGCGGGCGCACCGTGAGGTGACCGGCCGCGAAACGGCCGGGGAGCGTCAAGGCGAGAGCAGTCGCTCCGCCAGGAGCTTCTCGAACGCCGCTTGGTCCTTCCAGCGCAAGGCGACCCGCGCCCGCGCTCCGTGCGGATCGCGGACCGTGAATCCGTCATCGGTGACGCGGAACTGCACCGTCTCCACTTCCACCAGTTGCTCGGAAGTCGCCAGGTAGACGGCGACACAGTCGAAAAGCGTGGTCGATCGCGTGGTGAAGAAATCGCACTCCATCCAGGATACGCGGGGAGCGAAGACGCAGTAGCTCTCAATCACCGCCCGCAGCAGGGGATCGCTCATCGAGCACCAGATCCGCGCGTAGTTGTTTCCGGTCAAGGCCACCCGGCCGCAGGTGTCGAGCGGCGTGAGCAAGATGTCCCGCCAGGGCGCGGCCAGCACGGTGCGCAGGGCGGCAGGATCGCCCCGGACGTTGGCCTCGGCCGCGGCCGGACCGCTCCCTCCGTACCCGAGGTCGAAGCTCCCCTGCATCCCGACGAAATGGCATTTTGCCGCAATGCGCGGTTCGCGGCTCAGCGCGTCCGCCAGATTGGGCACCGCCCCGATGGCGATGATCGTGACCGGTTCCGGCGATTGCATGACCGTGTCGATCAGCGCGCCGATGCCGTCCTCCCGGACGCCGCCGGGGTATTTTCCAAGATCGTAGCCGCGGGCCCAGGGATCGAGATTGCGCTCGGCGGCCCCCATCGTCCCTTGGCGGCCAATTCCGACCGGCACATCCGAGCGGCCGGCGAGTTGGAGAAGTTTCGCTGCGACCTTCGCCCGGTAGCGCGTGTCACCGGTGTCCGTGAGGACGAGCTTCAGGTCCAGTTCCGGGCAGCGCAGCAAATACGCCAGCGCCCAGGAATCGTCGATATCCGTGCCGATGTCTGTGTCCAGGATTACCGGAATGCGCCGCGGCAGTTCTGGAGCGGCTGAGGCCGCGGCTGCCAGAAGAACGAGCGAGAGAAAGCGTGGGAGTAGGTTCATCAGAGCCTCTCGGGGGTCATCATGGAGGTGACAATCGCCAGGCCCAATTCGTGGGCCAGGTTTCTCGTCGCAATCTCCGCGTCGAAACTGGTCCGGTCCCATTCCTCCCACGCCCGATCGAATTTCTCGACCGAAGTCCCGGTTGATTGGTGAAGCACCGGCGCCAATTTCTCGTGCATGGAGGCATACTCCGCCTGCAGGCCCTTAAGGTATTCCATGTAACTGACCAGCACGCTGAGGACGCCAGCGTAGTTGGCGGGGCCGCCAGTTCGCGCGAGCCCGCGGTCGATGAGCGCGGCGGATTCCGTCAGTTCCATCCGCCGCGGACCAATCTTGTTGAAGGAAACGAACCTCGATTGGTGGGCTTCGGCGGGCAGGCGGTCGTAGGCGGCCTCAAACGCGGCCCACAACTCGTCATCCGCTTTCTGGACCGGGATTGCCTGGAACTTCTTGACAGCATCCGTGAGGCTTTGCGGCGGCTGGTAAGGCGCGGCTGGCTGCGCCCAGGCCAGGCCGAAGGCAAGAAGCGCGCAGTAGATTATGCGAAACAGGGATTTCACGGCGCTCGGAGGGTAAGGCGGGCGGCGCCTGCTTGGAATCCTTTAATCTGGGCCGGCGGGGCAGGAAAACCGAATTAGTGACCGCTGTAGGAGATGCGCCAGAGAGTGCCGTTCGCGTCATCGGTCACGAGGAGGGATCCGTCGTGGGCGACCGTTACTCCGACGGGGCGGCCCCAGACGTGGCCGTCGTCGATCACGAATCCGGTCAGGAAATCCTCGTATTCACCCCTCGGCAGGTTGTTCCTCAGCCGCACTCGAACCACCTTGCTCCCGGTGCGGCCCGTTCGGTTCCAGGAACCGTGGAAGGCCGCGAAGACCTCCCCGCGGTACTCGGCTGGAAACGCGGACGAACCGGAGGGGTTTTCAGGATAGAACGTCATCTCCAGCGACGCCGAGTGCGCTTGCACCAATACGTCAGGCGCAATAGCCAGACCCGCCAGGTCGGGCCGCTTGCCGGCGTGGCGCGGGTCTTCGTGATTGCCCAGGTAATACCACGGCCACCCGTAGAAGCCGCCTTCCTGCACATGCGTGATATAATCCGGCACCAAGTCGTCGCCCAGGGCGTCGCGCTCATTCGTGGAAGCCCATAATTCCCCGGTGGCCGGCTGCACGGCCAGCCCGACTGCGTTGCGGATCC
>Ga0182021_10010298_pt1 | contig 11086 bp, 9 predicted proteins | sample 612E3MmetaG_FD_120493 | JGI IMG/M metagenome (GOLD analysis project Ga0182021, IMG submission 120493) | Permafrost microbial communities from Stordalen Mire, Sweden - 612E3M metaG (Illumina Assembly) | ecosystem: Environmental > Terrestrial > Soil > Wetlands > Permafrost | place: Sweden...
ATCTGCTCCATGAACAGCTTCACCCGGTGCTCCTCGCGCGCCCTGATCTCGATGACCTTGTTGAAGTCCTTCTCCACGTAGCGCCGGCCGGCCTCGATCTCGCCCTCGATCACGCTGTCGTCGGGCGTGTACACATAGTCGTCGAGCGTGGTGGAAATCTGCTTCACCCGGAACGGCGTGAGAAAGCCATCGTTGATGCCGTCCTTCAGCGAATACACGAACACCGGCTCGCCGAAGTACTTGTAGGTGTCCACGTTGTCTTTGCGCTTGGGTGTGGCGGTCAGGCCAAGCTGCACCGCTGGCGCGAAATACGTCAGGATGTCGCGCCAGGTACTCTCGTCGTTGGCCCCGCCGCGGTGGCACTCGTCGATGACGATGAAGTCGAAGAAATCCGGCGGATAGTCGCCAAGGTAGGGCGAGGGCTTCCCGTTCTTGGGCGGCCCGCTCATGAAGGTCTGGAAGATGGTGAAGAACAGGCTGGCGTTCTTCGGAACCCTGCCCTTCTTGCGGATCTCCTCGGGACTGACCCGCGCGAAGGCGTCTTCCTTGAAGGCGTTGAACGACGTGAAATCGTTGACCGCTTGATCGGCCAGGTTGTTCCGATCGGCCAAAAACAGGATGCGCGGCCGGCGCGTGGGCTCGCCCCCCAGGTTCCACCGCGTCTGGAACAGTTTCCACGCGATCTGAAAGGCAATCGCCGTCTTGCCCGTGCCGGTGGCCAGGGTCAGCAGGATCCTGTCCTTGCCCGCCGCGATCCTTTCCAGCACGCGCTCGACCGCGATCTCCTGATAGAAGCGAATGTGCCACGAGCCGCTCTTGTCCGGGAACGGCACCGTGGCAAAGCGGTCGCGCCAATCGTTCTGCTTGGCAAAAGTGCGATTCCACAGCTCGTCGGGCGTGGGAAAGGCGGCAAGCTCGCCCTCGCGCCCGGTCTGCATGTCGATGCCGTACACACCCTGGCCGTTGCTTGCATAGGCAAACCGGATCGCCAGCTTGTCCGCGTAGTTCTTGGCTTGCCCCACGCCTTCAGTCAGTGGGTCATCCCAAGCCTTGGCCTCGACCACCGCCAGCTTGGTGTTGCGATAGACCAGCACATAGTCGGCCGTGAGCCCCTTGCCCCGCCGCCCGTGCCCCTCCAGCCGCCCCAGCGTGATCGGGTACTCGCGCCGAATGCGGCTGCCCTCGACCACACCCCAACCCGCAGCCGCAAGGGTAGGGTCGATATGCTCGGCGCGGGTTTCGGCTTCGTTCATGATCGCTTCCCTTTGCCGTCCTCGGCAGTATGTCGGAAATCCCGACACACTGACTTTTCGTCAAGCTCCCTGGTTTCGAAGATGTTCTTGAGGTGCTCGGTGACGGTGCTCCGGCCCTTGTCGAACAACACACTGATCAGCTTCTGCGTCAGCCAGACCGTTTCATCCGCCACCCTGACTTCGATGCCGTCCTCGCCCGCCTGCCGCGTGAAGATCAGAAACTCGGCGGTGCTGTTGCGAATTTGAAGTTCCTTCTCTTTGCTCATGGGCACCCTCTACAGCTGACCGGTGAAGGCCTGGTGGAGCAGCGACTTCTTGAGCTCGTCGAGCGCGGCGAGCTTCTGCTGGTAGATGGAGGCGAGACGCTGGGTTTCTTCCGAGAGCAACTCGATGCGCCTGACGATCACTCCTTGAGCTTCGACCGGCTCGGGAATTGGGATGGGGATAGCGTTCAACGCCGTTTGCGTCAGCTTGGGCTGCGCCGCGCCTCTGATGTATTCGTCCAGTCTGATGCTGCCCAAGTAGAACTCGACGAATCGCTGAGTTGGCATATTGGCGAACCTTAGGATGTGCGCGTGGTTGTTCACCCAGTACTTGCCAGAGACCGAGAAGGCGATGGGCGTCGACCTCATGAGTAGATTCGCTCCGTCCTCCGACACGAGGAGAGCATCTCCCTCAAAGATGTATTCAGCGACGTGATCGACGATGCCAGATGCTCCGTAGTAGGGGTATTTGCCGCTTTTTCGGTCACTCTTGGTAATGGGGATGCGCTTGCTGTCGAGATTGGTCGAAATCTGGTCCACGGTCTTCTCGGCCCAGCCCGGGCCGCGATGGGTGAAGACGGACTGGAGGTGGCTTTCGAAGAGGGCGCGGGCGTTTTGGAGGTTCTTTTCGGCGTTGGCTTTGGCGGTGGCGATGCCCCCAAATGCTTCGTCGAGGATGCCGACGATCCGCCGCTGCTCGGGGAGAGGAGGAAGCGACAGACGAAAGCCAAACAGATGGTCACGATTGACTTTTGGCATTCCCGCGCGTGCCGAGCCAGCAATTGCGAAGTCCGTGAACTCAGTCGTGAGGAGAAGATAGAAGAGATAGTCGCGATCGAGCTGAGAACGATCAGGGCTGAGAGGATAGATGTCGGCGCTGCATAGGCCCCGAAAATCCGGTCTCGCCACCTTCATGAGGTACGGACGGATCTTGCTGTAGAGGACCATCGTGTCGTCAAAGAGGAACTTGCCGGATTTCAGCTCTTCCTCCCGCGCGGTCATCAGGTTGCCCAATCCTCCGGTCGCCGATTCAATATTGGCACCGCCGACGTGAATCATCTCCTGATATTCGGCCTTGCGAGGATCGACGAGGACAGATGCTATCCCGCATACGTCGTCCAATCGTACATCTTGCCGGGCTGCCTTCACCGCATCACCTGCATTTCCGCCGCCCTACGCATCCCCCGCCTTTCCGGACCATTCGACCAGCTTCTTTTGCAGTACTTCCTTGCTGGGCAGGTAGAGTTGGTATTCGCGCGCGTGGATGCGCGAGCCTTTGGGCAGGGTGATGGTCACCAGGGCCTGGTTCTTCTTGGTGCACAGGACGATGCCGACGGTTCGGTTCTCGCCTTGGGTGCGGACCTGGCGGTCGAAGTAGTTGACGTACATCTGCATCTGGCCGAGGTCCTGGTGGGTGAGCTTGCCCAGCTTGAGGTCGACCAGCACGTAGCAGCGCAAGAGACGATTGTAGAATACCAGGTCGACGAAGAAGTGGTCGTCGTCGAAGCTGAAGCGTTTCTGCCGGGCCTCGAACAGGAAGCCCTTGCCCATCTCCAGCAGGAAGTGTTCGATCTGGCTGATGATGGCCCCTTCCAGGTCGGATTCGGAATAGCGGGCCTGTTCATCCAACCCCAGAAATTCCAGCACCAGCGGCTCTTTGAGGATGTCTTGCGGCCTCTCCACAAGGTGACCTTTCTTGGCCAACTTGCGTATTCCGGCCTTGTCCCGGCTCAAGGCCAGGCGTTCGTAGAGGCTGGTGTCAAACTGTCGCTTGAGCTCGCGTAGGGTCCAGTTTCCAGCGGTGGCCTCGATCTCGTAGAAGCTGCGCTCGTCGGGATTCTTGATGCCCAGGAGGAAAACGTAGTGCGACCAGCTCAGCAAAAAGGGCCGGGCTGACGATTTTGCAGACGCCGTCTGCACTTTCTCGGTAGCGAGCAATTGGCCAGACACTGTCTGGCTTTTTGACCTTCCAGATTGGCCAGACGGTGTCTGGCTAATCTTGGCTGCCCGGTCCTGGAACTGAAGGAAAAACTGACGCATGAGCTTCAGCGTGCTCAGCGAGAATCCCTGGCCGAACTCGCTGGTCAGTCGCTCGGCCAGACCCTTGATGACCTCTTTCCCGTAGCCAGCGCGTGATTCACCCCGTTGTTCGTACTCGACGATATAGCGCCCGATCTCGAAGCTTGTATGCACCTGGACCAGGTCGACACCGCGAGCGACCGTCTGGCGCGCGGCGATCACCAGGTCTCGAATGCGCCGATACAGTGCCGACTCGTCACCCAACGCGCTGACTTGCGGCCTGGGCTTCGTGGCTCGCTTGGCGATCATGTTGCCAGCCTTACTCATCACGTTCCTCCACTTCCCCATCCCAGAAATGCGGGCGTTCGGCGATGGCTGCGTTTTAGAATGGGGCGTTTCTTGGTGTATCTCATTTCTGCAACCGCAGGTTGCAGTTTTGCCTCGCCGGTAAGGGTCGGGGAGCAGCCGATTTCTCTCACCCAAAAGCCAGACACCGTCTGGCTCTTTGACCTGCCTGATCTTCCAGTCGCTGACTGCAAAATCGCCGCCTGCCCCTGGCATCTCATACCAACCCCCTGATCTTCGCCAGCACCTTCGCGCTCTCCGCATCCAGTGCGGCGATCTCGTCCATGATTTTCTTCGGGCTGCGAAGGGTGACTTCCTCGTTGCCATTCGGGTTCTTGACCGACAGGTCGAAGGTGGTCTGGTCGATGGTCTTGGCGTCGACGGTCCAGCTCTTGGGCGAGTCGGCCTTGCTCTTTTGCAGCTTCACGAACTCGGCCAGGTCGTCGTCGTTCAGCGGATTGGTCTTGCCGAGGTTGCGGCCGGGGTCGAGCTGGTAGAACCAGGTTTTGCGCGTGGCGGAGCCTTTGTCGAAGAAGAGCACGACGGTCTTCACGCCGGCGCCCTGGAAGGTGCCGCCGGGGCAGTCGAGCACGGTGTGCAGGTTGCAGCTTTCCAGCAGGTGCTTGCGCAGGCTGACGGAGGCGTTGTCGGTGTTGGACAGGAAGGTGTTCTTGATGACCACGGCGCCGCGGCCCGGGGCCTTGAGCATGCGGATGAAGTGTTGCAGGAACAGAAACGCGGTCTCGCCCGTGCGGATGGGGAAGTTCTGCTGCACTTCCTTGCGCTCTTGGCCGCCAAAGGGCGGATTGGCCAGGACCACGTCGACGCGATCCTTGTCTTGGATGTCGGCCAGGTTCTCTGCCAGGGTGTTGGTGTGCAGGATGTTGGGTGCGTCGATCCCGTGCAGGATCATGTTCATGATGGCGATGACGTAGGCGAGCGACTTCTTCTCTTTGCCGTAAAACGTCCGCTCTTGCAGTGTGCGCAGCTCGCGCGTGGTTAGGCCCTTTTTCGCTTTCAGAAAATCGAAGGCCTCGCACAAGAAGCCGGCGGAGCCGCAGGCGCCGTCGTAGATGCGCTCGCCGATTCTGGGCTGCACCACCTGCACCATGGCGCGGATGAGCGGGCGCGGGGTGTAGTACTCGCCGCCGTTGCGGCCGGCGTTGCCCATGTTCTTGATCTTGGCTTCGTACAGGTGCGACAGCTCGTGCTTCTCGGTCTGCGAGCGGAAGCGCAGCTCGTCGATGTGGTCGATGATCTCGCGCAGGTTGTAGCCGCTGCGGATGTTGTTTTGGATCTCGCCGAAGATTTCGCCGATCTTGTATTCGATGGTGTCCGGCCCGCTGGCCTTGTCCTTGAAACCGCGCAAGTAGGGGAACAGCTTCTTGTCGACGAAGTCGTGCAGGTCGTCGCCGGTCTGCGCCCGGTTGTGGTCGAGCTTGCCGTCCCTATCCTTGGGCGCGGCCCAGGATTCCCAGCGATAGGGCTTGTCCAGCATGAATGCGTACTTCTTGCCCGAGAGCCCCGCCTCGTCCGCGCGGTCCTGCTCCAGCCCGTCGAGGTATTTCAAGAAGAGCAGCCAGGATGTCTGCTCGGTGTAGTCCAGCTCCGTGGTGCAGCCAGCCTCTTTGCGAAGGACATCGTCGATATTGCGGAAGGCTTGTTCGAACATGGGGGCTGCCCGGCATTGTATGCCAAGGCGCGGACGCTGGCGCGGGCGTGCAGAAGACTTTCCTCGCCTCGCCCCGCGCAGCGGGGAGAGGCCGACGCGCGAAGCGCGGCGAGAGAGGGGCTCCGCCGCGCGAGAGAGCGCGTCTGCCCCTCTCCCTAACCCTCTCCTCGCTTTCGCGGGGCGAGGGAATCGGACAGTGCCCGGGCGTCGCCACTCCTGAATTCCACGGCTGGATCAAACTGTTCGGTGTTCTAGCCTCGCTTTCGCGGGGCGAGGGAATCGGACAGTGCCCGAGCGTCGCCACTCCTGAATTTCACAGCCGGATCAAATCGTTGGGCGCTCTACAAAACCAGAGCCCCGAGGGCGCAGAGATCGGCCACGCCTGAATCGCCCTGGCCACTCGAGCGCCAGACGTAGTCGGCGACTGTGTCGAGGCCCCAACAATCAGTCCCGACGGGCACCTTCCCATTGGCCAGGTATGCGTCGGCGCGGCCTGCGCCCGAGCCCAGCCAGCGGCTGATGAAGCTGACGTCGGTGGCGCCGGCCACGCCTGGGACGACGTCCACCGTCCAGTCGAAAGTGAGCTGGCCCGAGCCGTCGGCATTCTCGCTATAGCCGTAGGTCGCTCCCAGGGTTTTCGCGGTGGCTACATTCGTGATGTTCATGTTCACGGTGATCGGGTAATTGAGCGTGTGGTAGTCGAGACTGAGCTGCGACATCTCGCCGAAGTCGTCCACCGAATAGCCAGCGTCGCGCGCGGTTTGCACATCCAGGTGCATGTCGCCCTCGCCCCGGCGGGCGCTGCCCGAAGACTTGTAATTGCCGGTCATGAAATCAAAGAAGGAGGAGCCGCCCTGGGTGGTGTTGCGGAGCTGGACGCTGTAAGAAATCTGGAAGGCTGGTGGCGGCGCGCTGGGGTCGGCGAAACGCTCCATCACCACGCGGATCTGCCAACCCGGGTGGTTGTCGTCGGAAAATGGACCCCAGATGCGCTGGGCCCCGTTGCGCGAGGTGGGAGAGTAGCCGCGCACATGGTCCACCAGGCCGACCAGCGCCGTCGCGCCGCCGTTGAAGGTGGTGACCACATTCCGGGTCACCTTGTAGTACTCCGATGAGGCGTCGTTGGTAAGGGCCTGAGGAAGCTTGACATCCAAGTCTCCGTCCTCGGGCAACGCCAACTGGAAATCCAGATCCTCGTTGGAATAGTTGCCGCAGGCGCTGAGACAGAGGGCTGCAAGCACCAGCAATGCAGAAGAATTCCTAGAAGTCATAGCTAAGTCCTCCGGAAAACTCCCAGTAGCCAAGGGAGCGGTCTGTGTCGACGTTGTAAAGCAGGTAGTGCGCCCGCGTTCGGACCAGGGCAGCGAAGCCGCCCCAAAGCCGGTAGCGAACCCCGGCCACCAACCCCGGGGAGAAGGTGGAAAAGTACTGATCCGGGATGGTCCGATCCTGGAACTTCCGCCCCAGCAGGAGGTAGGCCAGACGCAGGCCCGCGTAGGGAACCAGGCGGTTGCCCCACAAGGACCACTCGACAGCCAATGACATGCCGGCGGTGAATTCGGAGAAACGGAAAGGCATAGGAGTGTCGAGGCGGGTGACCTGACCACCGACACTGCCGCCGGCCACATCCAGGGCCCACAGCCAGCCGCGACGGAAGAAGTTGTGCACCTGCAGTTCGGCTGACAGCAGCCCCGTGGGCGGGAAAAGGCTGTCGCGGGTGGGAGCGTCGAAGAACGCCTGATAGGTGGCGTCCACACTGAGGCTGAGCCGGATGCCGGAATCCTGGCGGCCTCCTTTGATTGGGTCGTCGGAAAACGCGGCGTCGCGCAGGCGAGATTCGTCCAGGGTGTGCAGCTCACCTTCGGCCACACGGATTTCGCCGATGCGCAGGCGATCGGCCAGCCGGCGCCGCACGCGGTAGCGGCCAGGCGGCAGCGCGATCTGCCGGTCAGAGTCGGCGGGCTTGACCACTTCGGCGGCAATGAAGCCGCTCGCGTCGATGAGATAGTACGTACCGGCGGGCGCAGAGGCGGGCACGTACAGGCCTTCCCGCTGGTTGGTGAGGTCGGTGAGCACCAGATCGGCGTTGCCTTTCAGGTCGAAACTGAAGGTTGGGTGCTGGGCTCCGGCCGCGCTCTCTGCGGTGTCGGCCACGGTGCGCGCGTAGGCGTAGGCGTAGGCTTCGGACAGGGTGACCCGTCGGTCGCGCGAGCGGTCGGCGTCGCCGCGCAGGCCGCTCACCAGGTACTGCGAGAAATAGCTGCCGCCGACATCGTCTGATTCTTGCGCCTCCTCGTCGGCGCTGGCCGAGGAAAGCAGCACCAGACCGCGGGTTTCTTGCGAGCCGGTGGCTTCGATCTCGAAGGCGGGCGCGCGGCGGGCGCCCTTGCCGCGCGTGATGATCCCCGAGTGGCAGGAATCGAAAATGCCGACGCGGATGTCAGCCGGGGCCGCAGACAAGCGCGCCTTGAGAGTCGAGAAGCTCAAGCGCGATTCACCCAGGCGCAGATCTCCATCCTTGGCGTGGCCCGAGTAGTAGATGATGAGCAGCGTGTGCTCGCCGTGGCGTTGCGCATCGGCGATCCGCGATTCCAGCGCGGCCAGCGAACGCAAGAACTCGTCAGCGTGCCGGTTGACCAGGAGATCGGCATCCGCAGGCGCCACGCCGCCCAACTGGGTCAGCACCGCGTGAAAACGCCGGGCATCCTCGGAGGCAAAGAGCAGAGGGCGCGTGTCAGAGCCGCCCGCATCGTTGCCGGCGACCAGGGCGAAACGTCGCTCGGCGGACGCAAGCGCCGGCGTCAGCAGGAGGGCCAGGAAGAGCGCCACCTGCGGCCCTGCGCGCGCGAGGAGCCTGCTGCGGACAGCCTCCAGGCGTCGCGTGGCGGGCGTCCGGGACATTCGCCTCGCCCCGCGCAGCGGGGAGAGGCCGACGCGCGAAGCGCGGCGGGAGAGGGGCTCGGTCCTGCGAGAGAGCGCGTCTGCCCCTCTCCCTAGCCCTCTCCCCGCTTTCGCGGGGCGAGGGAATCGGACAGGACCTGGGCGTCGCAACCCCTGGATCCCACGGCTCGATGAAACCGTTCGGTGCTCTAGGTGCCGGCCCGCGCGCCTCATGGCTTGTAGAAGAGCCAACTGAACGGCCGCACGTCGCTACGCCCTTCAAAAGAAGGCGTGGGCAAAGCGGCCAGGTCGCCTTTGGCCTGCGCATGCGCATCGCGCACCGACTTCTTGGCGGCTGCTGCGTCGAGCGGCTGGTCCGCCAGGAAGAGGAACACGCGCTCTCGGCCCAAGCCGGTCAGCTCCAGGCTGTCAGGCAGGAAGGTGACATGTGGGGTGGCCGCGACTGCAAGTGACCCGCCGCCTTCAGGGTAGAGCGCCGAGATCTCGCCTGCATCGTCCACTGAAACCGCGACCAGGTAGCCAGGGGTCGGATTGTTGTAACCGAGGCGGATTCGCTCCCCGGGCTGCAGCGTGGCCGACCCAGCCGGGAGCAGCGACCGTTGCGGCGCGCCCGAGGCCGAGGCAATGCGCGCCACGGCTGAAAGGCCGCCCTTGGTTTGATTGAAACCGGCGTGGCGGGCGACGTCGTGCGATCCCAAGCTTCCCACGTTTCCAGAAGGCCGCCAAAGCAGCACGACCACGGCGGCTGCCGCCAGCAGGCCCAACCCGCCGCCCATGGCCCAGCCTCGCCTTGGACGCGGGCGCGGAACGCGGCAGGCTCGCTCGACCCCGCCGGCGAAGCGTTCGAAGGGGATGTCACGCTCGAACTGGCGCTGCTCTTCTTGCAGAAGGCGCAGCTGAGCCCGGCAGGACCCGCATTCGGCAGTGTGGCGGGCGATTTCTTCGTGCGTCTCGCCCGAGAATTCACCCGCGCGAAAGCGGCGCAGGCGCAGGTCACCCACATGCAGGGTGGAAGAACCAGCTTCCTCATTCATGAGAGTCATGCGGAGAACTCCTTTCCGCACAGGGTTGCGAACTCCTGCAGCCGCTTGCGCACGGTCGGCACGGATCGACCCAAGAGCGCCGCGACCTCATCGAGCGTCATCTCGTCCACATGGTAGTGGATGGCGGCGGTTTGGGTTTCCACGTCGACCAGCGCAAGCATCTTGCACACCAGATCGCGCATCTCGAAAACCTGCGGTCGTTCGTCACTGTCCACTCGGGCGCGGGCTTCGCGCTCGAAGCGGCCGCGCCACCCTGCCCGCTCTGACCGCAGAAGATTGAGACAGTGGTGGGTGGCGATCTTCATCAGCCAGGTGAGCGGCGAGGCCTCGGCGCGAAAGCCCGCGAAGTGCTGCAGGGCCTTGGCAAACACGTCCTGCATGGCGTCCTCGGCCTGGCTGCGGTCCTTGAGCAGATAGGCGCAGCGACCGAAGACGCTGGCGCCGTACTTTTGGTACAGCTCGCGCAATTCGGATCGAGAATCGGGCGCCGCCGGCTGCTCGCCGGCAATCACCTGGAAAGAAGGTGTTTGGCGCCCGACCATGACTACGGCAGCGTCAAGTATTCGGCTGTCGGGAAGACACAGGAGGACTCTAGGCCCCAGCTATCGCTGCCCGGCAAGCTGTCCTGCTTGTACACACTGGCGTAGTTCTTGTCCCAGCATTCGCTGACAGCAAACACGGGGACATTGGTCTGCAAGAGTTGCGCGTCCGTGCGGCCCTCGCCGGTGAATTGCCAGCGACTGTGCACCACACCGCGGTCCCACAACGGGCTCCCCGTGGCGGACGGAATGAGAACGAAGTCCATGCTGCCTGGGCCGCCGGGCTGCTGGGCAAAGGCATAGTCCGCGTCGTTTTTGTTGCCGGGATTGTTGTCGTCTTTGACCTGGCGGAAGTGGGCCGTGATGTTGACCGGTTGTCCGACGCCTGGGTGGCTGTAGATGTAGTCCGCCTTGCCAACGTTGCCGTCGGGCTGGGGCAGGGTTGCGCGGGCGTCCCAGTCGAGGGTGAAATCGCCGTCGCCGAAGCCCTCGACCTCGCGGCCTTGAGCGTTCAGTGCAGGCTTGTGCGTGCCCGCGAGCACGATCACGAACGCCGCCGTGGGATCCGTGCGCGGGCGGCCTTCGAACGCGTAGTGGTACATATGTTCAGCCACGCGGGTGATGGTCACCTTCCAGGCGACCGGGTCAAGCGGGTCTTCCCACGGGCCCCAAACCGCTTCGTTCTGGGTGGTCGAAGTGGGCGGGTACTTGATGATCAGGTTGACCAGTGCGCCCACAGCCAGGGCGCCCCCGTTGACGACCCTGGTCACCGCGCGCGTGGTCGTGTACCACTCGGCGGTTTCGTTGAACAGGGCCTGGCTCTGGGATTCGACGGTCAGCGCCTGACCGCTGCTGGCGCTGCCCGGTACGCTCATGGTGACGGTGGCGGCGCGGGGAACGCCGTTGCGAAACTGGTCCGCTGGACTGGCTTCCTCGCTACCTGGGGCACCACACCCCATGATGGTCGCCGCAGCGGCGAACGAGATGCAAAGGCTGGCTATTGAACGTGTCATTTGTGATCTCCTTTCACCACCAACAGACACACCTCAAG
>Ga0182021_10010299_pt1 | contig 11085 bp, 17 predicted proteins | sample 612E3MmetaG_FD_120493 | JGI IMG/M metagenome (GOLD analysis project Ga0182021, IMG submission 120493) | Permafrost microbial communities from Stordalen Mire, Sweden - 612E3M metaG (Illumina Assembly) | ecosystem: Environmental > Terrestrial > Soil > Wetlands > Permafrost | place: Sweden...
CTGATTCATGGGAGTAGTCTACCTGCATCCTGTCCTCCCTCCTCCGGAGGAGACTGCATCCAGCAGTTTCACTTTCATGCCCGATGATCCTGACCTCACCATCTGCGAAAGTGTTGCGGCGTCACATTCGTGCAGCGGTTCGGGGATGCCCTGAATCTCAATGTTCATTTCCACACGCTCGCGATTGATGGCCTCTATGTCGCTGACGACGGGGGCAACCTCGAATTCCGGCGGGTTGGCCCGCACAGCGACGCCGAGGTCGCCAGGGTCGCGGAACGCGTTTCACGCGGTGTCGTCCGGCTATTGGAGCGGAGGGGGCTGGGACCACAGATGAGCGCTGATGAGAGTGATGCGCTTGCTCAGAGCCAGCCGTTGCTCGCAGAACTCTACGGGGCTTCGTTCTCAGGGCTTGTAGCAGCCGGCCCTCGCGCGGGCGCGCGTCTTTGCTGAGGGCCGCGAGGCAAGAAGGCGTGGAGGGTTGCTTATCTGCCTCCGGCCTATAGGAAGAGCTGTCGAACAATCCCGCATCCCAACGGCCCTTTTGGGGTTACAACCCTCGCGGGAACACGATTCCGACTGGAATTCGGAACCGGCTTGCCCGGAAGATGACATAACACCCATATAAGGTCGAGCGTTCCCTGCAGGATCTCCGATTTCGTCTCACCCATGCTCCTGTGGCCTCCACATATGAGTATGCTTGCGTACATGTGGCATATCAGCAGGAGTCGGAATCCGGGAAGAGAATAGGTGGGCCCGGCGTTCTGACTTAGTAATGTCGTAGCACTAGAAAGTGGGAATCAGAAGGGTGACGCCGACATAAGTCATCCAAGGTATGATGACAGCCAGCGAGGCTGCGCGCCGGGACAACCGGTCGCACACTTTGGTCAAACCGGTGATCAAGAGGCCGATGGTTACGATGGTGATCACGTCCAGAGCCGACAAGAGGCGCTGCGCTGCCGGCGATTTCATTTGAAGGAAAAACGCCGGGTTTGTAGCCACAGGGTTTCTCAGATCCAATGTATTCAAATCCCGGATGAGAGCCGCCGTGAGAGCCAACAGGGACTGCCTGACAATCACCGAAAGAGCAACCACGTGTGCCACGGCCGCGAGGATGTGTTTGAATGTGGTGTTCTGCCCGCAGAGCGTGAGCACGAGCGAGATCGTCTTTGCAATCACAAGGATCGTCAAGAATGAGCCCATGAAGGTGGACGTAGCCTGGAAAACCAGAATCAGGTTCTGATGTGCCAAAGCGCTCTGCATTGCGGCTTGCGGGTCAATCACGACACTGGAATGCCCGGCGGCATTTATCAGCCTGGCAAATCCGACGCGCCGGACCACGAACAGGTTTATCGCCATTGAGAAGATGGCCGAGGCCAGGACTGGGACCAGCCATGCCGGCCGCTCTCGCAGAGACTCCAGAGTGGCCACCGGACTGGTGAACATAGACCAGAAGGACGCGGGTCCGAACCTGTGGCTGACAGCTTTCTGTTGCTCCGTGTTCATATCTTCTCCTTCCACGCCAAACGTCTGCGGCAGACTCAAGAGTTACAATTTCTGATTTTGATCAAAGCCACGAAATCGGCTTCATTTCCGGCCGGCCAATGGTTTCCCAGAGGACAGCTTCCAGATTGGATCGTGCGTCCGCTTGCGATCCTCCAGGCGCCCGTTCGCCGCCCTCGGATCCAAGTGCAATTTCCCGCTTCAAAACCCCCTGATGGAGTATCCCGACCCTGTCACAGAGGCGTTCAACGAGCGCCAGGTCGTGCGAAGACACAATGATCGTCTTTCCTTTGGATCGTATCCCGCGAAGACAGGACACCAGGCGGCAGACGGACATCGGATCTAAGCCCGAGAATGGCTCGTCCAGGAGAAGAACCTCCGGAGCATGGATGAACGCACAGGCAAGGCCGATTTTCTGGCGCATGCCCTGTGAATACTGAGAGAGGTACTGTCCGGCAGCCGAGGTCAGATCCATCAGATCTAGGAGGTCGTTTTTCCGGGACCGCGCTTCCGCTGGGGTAAGTCCATGCATCAGACCACACGCCAGCAAGAGTTCCGTCCCCGTCAGGTAATCCAGAAATGGAAACTGGGGCGAATAAAAGCCGGTTTTGGACACAAGATCTTTCATTCCGGGCCGGACTTCCACCCCGAGTATAGAAGCGCTACCGGAAGTGGCTTGGAGCAGTCCGGCCAAGATTGCCATCGATGTTGTCTTCCCGGCGCCGTTGGGACCGATCAATCCATAGATGGACCCTTTGGCAGCTGTGAAACTCAGACGATCGAGAGCCAGAGTCTTGCCGTAAGTTTTCGTGAGACAGGCGACCGTCACGCATGCGTTCATGATGGAAAGGCCGAGAGCTTTTTCATAATCGTTTCCCTTTCATTCAGCAGCACTGAACCTACCCATGGCAAAACACAAAGCTGCATAATGAACATGATCGCTGGAATGGCCGTCAGAGCGCTCCCATAGGCCATCGGCGGGAGCAATCGACGCCCGAAGCCAGTCGCAAGAACAAATACGCCCAGATACAGGGCCTGAAGCAGAGGAATCAGGAAAGCGCCAGCCGATGTGCCCCCGGAAAACTGCGATGTTCGGTCAATGGGGTCCGGATAACGGATCGAAATGAACAATCCGCAGATTTCGCCGAACAGGACGCTGGATACTGCGTAGGAAAGGACGCGCATCCACTCCGAAAATGGTATTCCGGGGCCTTTACTCAGGAAGCCTCCCATCAGACCTCCAGCGATCATGCAGCTCTGAAGAAGACTGAGCGAATGACTCTTTGCCCTTATCACGCCTTCGATGCGCACTGGGAACCTATAGTAGAGCCAGACTCCACTACGGTCGGTGCCCAGCAAGTTTCCTCGCAGGTAAGCGTAGAATAATAGCTGCATCCAAACGATGATGAAGAAATCCAACGCCGTATCCGGCTTCGTGAAATACATAAAGAAAAAGCTGTAGCCGGTTCCCCACATCAGGAGCAGCAGCGCACTTCTGCTTCGCAGCCAACACAATATGGAAATGCGATAGAGCGGCCCCGGCCAGGTTGAATGAAGCAATATGAGGCTGCCGCCGGCCATCATTCGCCCTTCGGATGCCAGAGGCCCGCGAATCCCCGAGTAGATGAGACTGCGCTGCATCACAAAATCTATGACGGCCAGGAATCCACTGAAGGCACCCAGATATGCCAAGGGGAGCCAGCGATGTTCCCCGGAAAGCACAAATCCCAAATGATATCCCGGCAGAAGCCACCCCAGTCGTGGACGAATAATAGCGGTGCATGTATACGCCAGAAGCGATGTGCCTGCGAGTGCGGCGGCTGCCTTCAGAGAGTTGGAGAGATATCGGCCGCGCACGATCGCAGCCCGGCCGAACGACACCGTGAGTCGGATGGAAGCAATGTACAACACTGCTCCGACCAGTGTGGAAAACAGACTCGCAAGCACAAAGCCCGACCTGAGGCAGTCTACGAAAACGATGACGAACAAAGCGCCAAGAAGAGGGATACTAAGGAACCCAAGGAGGAATGTAACCGTATAAAGGCGCAGAAATCCTGACACTGGAAATACAATAATCTCGTTCAATCGAATCGCCCAACTCAAGTCCTTGCCTAATGCCAGTCCCATGACGGTCCACGAAAGCCATAATATGATCAGGAAGGATTGAATCTGAGCAATCGTGACGTGCTTCACAGGCGCGGAGACTACGGTGGAAACAGCAAAGGCAAACAGGACGAGTATCAGCACACTGCTCGCATAGCCAGCCCACCCGTAATGCATGGCCAGTTTTCGTATCCGGTTAAGAATTAGCAATCGTGCGAGCTCGAGCATCAGGACTCCAGAACCGAACCCACGAACCGGCGGGTTATCCCCGATTTGTTTTTATCGGCGCCGCTGAGATCCGTGAGGTGAATCGAGGCGGCCGGCGATACTGGTTCTCGTAGTCCTATTTATTATTTCGGGGGCCGGCCGCATTGAGTTCTCCTATACTCAGATTGTTCTAGCAGAACAAGCCGATTGTTTTTGCGGCTATTACGCCGGCGCCGCACCAGACGCAGCCGAAGAGAACGCCGATGCCCATGCCGACGGCGAAGCCGTCCATAAAGTCGCTGCAATTACTGCCTCCGATGGCCATGCTTTCGAACGACGCCTGCAGCGAATGCTGCCCACTTGTTGCCGCACTCAGCAGGCTTACAGTCGTGCACAGCAAGACAATCAGTAGAACGGGAACTAACTTCCTATTGGACATGATACCTCCCTTTTTCCGTTGTTTTAGGGTTAAGGGAAGCGTCTCTCAAGATCTGAATCAGATGTGTCGGTGAAGTATATCGCAAAGCGCCCAGAATGCGGTTGCCAGACCTGCGATGCGCAGGCACAGCTTCCATAGAGGTTCCTTCAGTTTTTGAGAGGGACGCTTCATGGGCCACCTCAACCGCAGTACACAGCAATGAGCCCAAGGTCATACCAGGCCATTGACGCGCACAAAACCCCGCAGGGGCTAAGAGTCGCGGCTGCGAGAGCGAGTCCGAGGCCGATTGCGCGCGCACAGCCACTGCCGCCGCCGACTGCTTGTACCTCAGCAGTCTGCGCGAGCGCCAGTGACTGGACGACGTGCGGGTTGGCGCTGACGACGCTTACGAGCATGATCAGGGCCAAGATGCATAAGGCTGCAATAATCTTAGGTTTTTTCATTCGTTTGCTCCTTTGACGAGTGTTTAGGCTGCCAGAACCTATGTTTAATCTCCGCATTGAACGGTGCTGGCCAAATCGATTCAACGTGGAGTCCAGGCCGGGTCGAAGACCAAGGTCTCGCCCGACCATAGCTTTGTAAATGCGCGCACCGGCCATCTAAGCTTTCCCAGAGCTGGATCATCCACCTCCAAAACGCCTGATGCGATGACTCGTCGAATGACCACAAAATGATCCCTGTTCACAAACGCTATCGCCGGAAGCGGAATCCGGCCCAGATCCACAGGATTGATGATCCATGATTTCGCGGGAATGCCGAACTCGCAGGCCACCCGGCGCAGCGCAAACATCGAAGTCCCGCTTGGTGTCAATTGCAGTTTAGAAGCTAGATCCGCAACATCGCAATCGATCCCATGGGCCGCCAAAATCATCTTCAGCGCTGCCACTCCGCAGTCGTTGCCACGCGACTGGAGAACGACGTCGCTTACGCCGACGAAGCTCGCTCCCCGCAGACCGGCGCGCACGCGCTTAAAAATCTCGCTGTTGTGCTGAAGCCGCAGAATCGACGCAGGCAGAGCGCAGATCGCGACAACCACCGCCGCAAGCAACAGAAGTCCAGCAGCGGCTGCCCATCTGCGCCTCGAATGTGACACGTCCTCACGCTCGGGCATGCGCGATTTTGTTCGATTCCCATCATTTGATAGCATGGTTTGCAGTTTCCTAATCAGTGCTGAGTGCGAACTCAATGAGCTTTCGCTGTACACGCTCCCGCTGATAAAATCCCACCATCCCATCGCGAAGAATGCCTCTTTCATCGACGAAGAGAATTGTGGGAAGTGCGGCGATGGCGAAGGAATGTTTCAGGATCCCCCGACGATCGAAATATGTTTCCGCGCCAGGAAAGTGCAAGGTCTCCGGGGCTCCTCCAGCGCTTGATTCGCTTACCATAATTAACTGCAGAGTCGCGGGAAACGGTTGCAACGCGGGTAATGTCTCTTTGCAGATTCGGCACGTCGGAGAATAGAACACGATGATCCTCTTGCGCCCTGCACTCTGCCCTCTCAGATCGATGCTGACGCCTGAGGCGTCTACTATGAGGGACGGCAGTGGTTCTCCGAGTCGTGCGATCGATCCCAAGTCCGCCGGGCCGAAATGGAGTTTCAAGTATGCGGCGCCGCCGATTCCAATCACCAGACACGAAGCCGCCGCGAGGCGGCGCCATAATGGTATTGCCATATCGAAAGGCCTCGAACGAAGGGGCCGCGCAAAAAGTAGCGAGCAACAGGTTTGCCAAGAAAGGCCGGCATTCCGCGGATCAATCGGCAATTCGTCGGCCACGCCTGCATCACGCGATGCAGCTGGCTGGCTGTGAATTGTTTCCCGCGGCCTGATTCCAAGTTTACCTTCTGGCCGTTTTAAATGGTGCGGTTGGCCCTCGGCGATAAAGTTTCGCCGCGGGAGTTTTTATTTCATGAAATCTTTGCCCTAAAAGCATCCCAGGTCCAGCTTGCTTCAACGGTTTTAGAAGCGCTGCACAATCATGTCGTTGGAGGCGAATTCGGATTGTTGAGATTCCATCTGAGTCAGTCGTGGTTTATCGAGATCATGCAGGAAAAAGGAGAGCATGCATGTCGGCATGCTCACGAATCGAAAGGCGACGGAGCAAAACAAGTTCACAGTCATTTCCTTTAGCTGCTACAATGGCGGCCAGCGGCTAAAGAGAAAACAAAGCGGAGCGGGCAGCCTGGTGAAATTGCCGAATGCTGAACGTGCGGTCGTCGAGATAGATAAGCTGCGAAACTACTGTCTGAACCCGGATCATCGGCGTGGCTGTCACAAAGCGCGTGTTTTTGCGGCGGTGCTGGGGTTGACGATCGACGATGCTGGGGAGCTTCGCGATGCACTGCTGGCTGCAGCGCGGAATGAAGATGCGGAGCCTGGCGAGCATGATGAGTACGGCGCGCGGTATGTGGTAGACTTTACGGTGAACGGGCCAGCGGGACAGGGCATGGTTCGAAGCAGCTGGATCATTCGTCGGGGCGAAGGTTTTCCGAGGTTGACGAGTTGCTACGTGCTATAGGGGCAGGGACGAAAATGAGCACAGGGATCGACGTTCTCGACGTTGTCGCGTTGACGGAAGATCTGCCCGGCCGGAAGATTTTCCGGGGGCAGGTGGGAACTGTGGTGGAGTTACTTGCTCCGCAGGTTTTCGAGGTTGAGTTCACCGACAACGAGGGACGCGCTTTTGCCAGTCTGGCCCTGAGGGCAGAGCAGTTGATGGTCCTGCATTACGAACCAGTTGAGGCCGCCTGACGCAGATTGCGTAGACCCGGATTCCAGTTCTCGCTTTCCAGGAATTTCTTCCCAAAAACCAAAACAACGACAGCGGTTTTTTCTTTAGCTGCTAAAATAGTCGCGAGCAAAAACAGAAAAATCATGGCTAGGACGGCGCAGTTAAGCGAAAACACGCATCCGGGTCTCGAAGGAATAAAAGCAGCCCTTTGCCTGGCGGAGCTCGAAGCTAAATCGAATCCTGCGTCGGGAATCCAGCCATGTTTACGACGAAACGGCGTAGGGTCCCGTTGTAGCGGCAGAGAACGGGACACCGAATCCAACCTCGATTACTTCGGTGTCAGTACTTCTCCGGGGCGCAGGGGAGGTTTCAAAGTACTGATCCGGTGTTGATCAGCAACCAACGTCTGATCAATCCTCAACAGTGGAATCCTTATTCGTACTCGGGAAACAATCCTCTTGCCTCTATCGATCAAAACGGAAGAGAAGTTCATGTGCTGGACGATGAGGCGCTCAAAAGAATCCGAAGTACGCTGCCTGAAAGTCTGCGCGCTAGTGTAATCCTCGATAAAGGAGGTTTCATCGACAAGTCGGCTCTCAACAAGGTCAAGAGCAAAGATGCAAATTTCAATGACCTGAAAGAGCTTGTAAATATGCGTGATACACTCGAAGTGGCAACTGCCTCATCTGTGATTCTGGGGGGCAAAACGGTTCAATTCGAGTACGAAAGCGTCAAGCAAATCGTGGCTGACTTGAAGAATAAAGGCTGGAATATTGACCCAAAGGGTCTAATACCGACAATATTCCTTGGCAACACGGAGGGCAAAGGCGAAACGGCTTCAGGGATTGCTCGCGTGACTTTGTCTGTTGGTACCGGCAAGGCTGCTGGAGCACCGATCGTCGAGCAAGCTGTCACGGCTGCCCACGAGATTTACGGCCATGCGCTATTAAATTTGAGCAATATGCCTTGGCTACACGACGGCCCGGGCCAACCAGTAGCGCTGCGCCACGCCGGGAAGAACCCTCTTCATTCTAACGGAGTTTTTTTATCTTTGACGGCACTCCCTATTGTCCTTTCGGCTGGAGAGTGCCCTGCCACATATTCACGCAAAGTGTAAGCCGGATTTTCTTTCGGCAGATTATGCAAGTTCTCCGGGTTGTCCTTGAGTGTTCCATAGAGAATGGGTAGCGCAAGTATTGAAAACGAAATATCGGTCTCGGCAACATGCCCGCAGTTGCCCGTATCGTGGTTACTGGCATCGGTTAAGTGCACCGAAACGGTATTTTCATGTGCTCTGTCCAATGAAATGTATTGTGTTGGAGCGCTATAGGTAAGCTTGTCTAATTCTTCGCCGCTAAGTGTATACACACCTGCAAACACTACTCCGTTGCACGATGCGTCTTGTATGTGGCCTAAGAGTGTCGCAACGGGATCACTGATTACGTCGGCAATCTCCTTGAATGTGCTGCTGAGTTTGCTCAGCGGATCTTTTGCCTCTTTAAAGATCTCAGCGGCTAAGTCTATCGCAGCGCCTACTAAACCTCCGACCTCAATAGCAGCGACGCTAAGCAGCGCTTGGTAGTAACGCTCCAGCAGCTGGATTTCCAGTCTATTCCTATCAACTTCATCTGGGTTAAAGTCAGAATCGCTGGTGTTTGTTGCGGTGTATAGGATGCTTATTGAGTCGCTGGGGTTTACGTCAATGGGACCAATAATCCAAGCATCGTTTATTCTGTCTTTGTAGTTCGGCGCCAGCGGAGTAAATGTATAAGTTGTGCTGGGTGGTGGTACCAGTTGAATCAAATTGCCTGAGGTGACAGCATTTAATGTAATTGCACCTTGGCCACACAATGTCTTGTTGCTAAAAACCTGGAAAGTCAGCACATCGTTATCGGGTTGCTTTCCGCGCTGATAGTTACAAAAAATGGAATTCAATCTAAATGCATAGTAAGACATAGCAGTACTCTCCTCACGTCGTGTCCGTCCAAAATGCGGTTTGTTACTTGCGAATGAAGCCCACTGCGGATAAGTCCTTCATCGCCCTCGAGCTCCCTTCGCCCCACTCCGAGCCGCTGAACAGGATTATGACCGACATCGGGGGCGAGGGCAAGGTCTCTTTCCCGCCGGCCTATAGGAAGAGCTGTCGAAAAACCCCGCATCCCAACGGCCCTTCTGGGGTTACAATCCTCGCGGGGACGTGACTCCGAAGCATTTCGAGATCAACTTGCCTGGAAGTTGACATAATCACCCCATATCGGAAGTAGCGAGCGAGGCAAAACACGTGACCCGCCAGTAAAAATGCAGCTCGTTTTTCCTAGCGCGGCCCGAGGCCGCAACCAAATATTTGAGATTGGTGGCGACCGCGCGCTTTCAGCTTTCAGCTTTCAGCAGTCAGCTTCTGAACAAATACCGTCAACATGCGTTTGATTTCAGCGGTATCGTGAAGAGAAAACTTCTTTGCAAGATTCAAAGAAGTCACGGATTAAAAATCTATTCGTCGTTGCGTGTTCGAGAAGTTTGACCAGCTGGGCGCCGAAGGCAGCTTGTTCTTCCTATCGCCCAATCGCGCACGTCCGGATCTGTGGGGGGCGAGGGCAGGCAACTACCTCGTCTACGCGACTGCAATATTCCGGGTTAACAAGTCTGTCATACGAGGAGTGATACTATGACCAATGAAGAGCAAGGCAAGAAGTTGTCGCAAGTGATTGGTAAAGCGTTGGCCGACATCGAGTTCAACCGCAAGTTGATTTCAAACCTAGGCATGGTGTTGAGGGAGGAGGGAGTCAAGTTGCACGAGGGCCTTGAGGTGCGAGTTGTACAGAACATAGGCAACCTGCTCTTTATAGGGCTGCCGATGACCAGCGGGGAGTTATCGGAGGAAGAGTTGGAGATGGCCGCCGGCGGCGTTTCCCCGGAACCGGCACACTATAAACCGATACAAAAGTAGGACTTAGACTTTGGCGCTCATCCATACGAAGGCTCTCCCTTCCGTAAACTTTGAGCGGTTCACAGGGTGAAGATTTCGTGTACTCCCGCAAACGCCAAACTCTGTGAGTCCCCCGGCAAAGCCGTGGGCGCCCATTACAGTGGTTTTTGATAAAGTGTTCAGGGGAGAGTAACCGAGGCTCTACCAGTCCTTCGATATTTTCATACTTCGTAGTGCCCCTGGGGCGTTGAAGCTAAAGGGAGGCAGCTTATGCGAGTTGCACTGGTCGGTGCAGAGTTGGACGAGAACCTCGGCCTGCGCTATATGGCGTCTACCTTGGAACTCAGGAGCCATCAGGTGAAGATCATCCCATTCAACACAGAACATGACCTTCCGCAGGCGGTAACGCAGGTGGTTGCTTTCACTCCAGAAATTGTCGGCTTGTCGATAGTCTTTACGGGTCGCGCACGGGAGTTCTGCCGTCTCGCACAGGCCATCCGGGCCGCTGGTTATGTTGGGCACCTGATCGCGGGCGGGCATTTTGCCTCCCTCAATTGCGAACGCCTTCTCTCGGATTTTCCGGCTCTTGATTCTGTCGGCCTTGGAGAAGGCGAGAATCTCATTTGTGCGATGGCAGACGATCCTGACGGTATTTCACGGATACCCGGCCTTTGCTACCGCCAGTCCGACGGCTCGATTGCAATCAACCCCTCGACCGGCAATGCCGATAACCTGGATGCTCTGCCATTCCCCAAGCGTATGACGTTCCGCAGTTATTTCGGTAAGCCCATGGCAAGCCTTCTTAGCAGCAGGGGGTGCTGGCAGGATTGTGCCTTTTGCAGCATCAATGCCTGGTATAAGCAGGGAGGTGGGAAGAAATTCCGAATCCGGACCGAAGAAAACATTTTGGCTGAAATGAAAGAACTCTACTTTCACCATGGGGTCAGAATCTTCAACTTCCAGGACGACAATGTTTTCCTTCCGGATCAGGAGAAGGCGCTTCGCCGTTTTGAGGCGCTTCGCAATAGTTTGCAAAGGGAAGGCGTCGAGGGAATTGCCATTATCGTCAAGGCCAGGCCCGATAGTATAACTTACGACTCGATCCGCGTTCTGGATGATTTGGGGCTTTTACGCCTGTTCCTGGGAGTGGAGAATGTATCCGAGAACGGTTTTCGCA
>Ga0182021_10010300_pt1 | contig 11084 bp, 12 predicted proteins | sample 612E3MmetaG_FD_120493 | JGI IMG/M metagenome (GOLD analysis project Ga0182021, IMG submission 120493) | Permafrost microbial communities from Stordalen Mire, Sweden - 612E3M metaG (Illumina Assembly) | ecosystem: Environmental > Terrestrial > Soil > Wetlands > Permafrost | place: Sweden...
CGGTATGACGCAAGCGTTGGGCTATGCCGTATGCGAAGAGATGAAGTATGACGAACATGGCCGCTCGCTGGCAAACGACCTCTATGACTACAAGATTTTCCGCGCCGATGAGATGCCCGACCTCGACGTGATCTTCGTCGAGACGAACGAGCCGTCGCATCCGTTCGGCGTGAAGGCCGTGGCCGAAATCCCGATGGACGGCGTCGCGCCGGCGGTGGTCAATGCCATTCATGATGCGACCGGCGCATGGTTGCACGAAATTCCTGCGACACCAGAGCGAGTGTGGAACGCGCTAAAGCAAGCTCAAGGCCGCTCCGCGTGACAATCCGCCGTTTCAGACATGCAGACTCTCATGACTTCACGTCGGCGCAAGATTTTACTCGGTATTGCGGCTTGCTTGCTGTTGATACTGGCTGTACACTGGTTTCAGCACAGAGCCTTGCTGCAAGAATTCGCTTTTGGGCAGATTGCTTTTGTCGCTTATGACAAAGAGACAAGTACGATTAACCTCATGGACGCCCAAGGTGAACATCTTGCTGGCGTAAAATCGGCATTCAGATACTTTGGCGTATGTTGTCCAGCTTGGTCACCTGATGGTGATCAACTGGCTTATGCATTTAGCCGCTTTGAACAAAACAATCCCGCCAGTTCTCTCGAAAGCATAAACATCCTGCAGCCAACGACTGGTCAAGAGCAATCAGTCAAGTGCCCGATTCAAGGCGGTACCCAATGCGGGGGACGTGGTCTGTGGTCATTTCAATGGAGCAGCGATGGCAAATGCTTCACCTGGTTGACTAAAGACAGTACGATGATATTTCGGGGAGTAATGGACGTATCTGGCAAGCCCCTAGATGCAGCTGATAGTGGATGTGAAAAAGACAATCCTTACAGAGTGCTAAACCCTTACAGTATTGGTCTAAACAAGGACTTCACCTTTTCGCCGGATGGACGCTATTATTTGCAAGAAGTACTCCATATGGAAATGAAGCCGGTCAAGGATGAAAGTTTTCTGGTGTCGACCTCAGGCATATCGCTTTCATGTGGACTGAAACTTATTACTTCGTTTGCCTGGTCGTCGGATTCAAGTTACCTCGCTTTTACAATGGCAGACATGCAAGAATCGAAAGAAGATCATCCGCTCTATCTTCTACGCATTATAGATTCAATTACCAAAACGTTAACAACAGGGCTAGATGTGACAGGTCAATTCAGTTGGTCACCAGATTCGCGCTGGATCGCTTTCAGCGCAGCAGGGCCTGATGGCAATGTCGACATCTACAAAGTGAACGTTGAGACCAAAGAAGTAACACGCTTAACGACTGATCCAGCGCAGGATTGGGATCCGGTGTGGCAACCTGCGCCGGAACATAGCCTGGCCCGCGCGGTCGCAGTTAACACAGCGCGGGGGGCTTGAAATACGCTACAATTAGCGTAGCCAGTTTCGCATTCCAGGAGGCATATGATGAACGTGGAGATGAGTGAGATCGCGCTGCCCCCTCAGACTGAAGTGAAAGTCGAGCTCAGTCTGACCTCACAGGTCAACGTCACCGATTTCACGGCGCAACGCAAAGTAACCAAGTTGCTGATCGATGAAGTCTGCAATCAGCTGTATGGCGAACAGCCCAGCCTAGTTGTAGGCCGGCGTCTATTGTGGCGCGTTCCAGTGTGGCTGGCTCTCACAACGACCGGGCCATTGGGACAAGTCGGCACACTGGATGTCGATGCCAAAACTGGTGAGATTTTATTCACGCAGCAGATTTTGGACGAAATTGCGGAGCGCGGTAATGCCCTGGCTCAACGTTCCACATCGACGGCAGGTTAAGCCTGGGTAGTGTTTGCCTGCTGACATCGCCATAGAGGAGACACTCATGGCAACAACTAGAATCGAAATTCCACACGATCGAATCGCAGACTTCTGCCAACGCAATCACATCCGCAAGCTGTCGCTGTTTGGCTCTGTCGTGCGTGAAGACTTCAAGCCAGACAGTGATGTCGATGTGCTGGTTGAGTTTGAGCCAGAGTACACGCCCGGCTTGCGGTTCTTCTCGATGCAAACCGAATTGTCCCAAATCTTAGGCCACCCGGTTGATCTCAATACGCCGCATTGGTTGAGCCCACGTTTCCTGGACGAAGTTCAACGAGAACAAATACCCGTCTATGTCTAAACATGACACAGTGATTCGCCTACAAGATATGCGTGATCACGCACTGGAAGCGTTGACGCTGATACACGGACGCTCGCGAGCCGACCTGAACGCCGACCGCGTGCTGAGTCTAGCCCTGGTACGCTTACTTGAAATCGTTGGCGAGGCCGCTAATCGACTGCCGCGCGAGGTGCAAGACAGGCATCTCGCAATTCCCTGGGCAGAAATTATTGGACTACGCAACCGGCTGATACATGGCTACGGTGCAATTGATCTCGACATTGTATGGCGAATCATCACTGCCGATCTGCCTCCATTAATCGCGGCGCTTGACGAGGCTATTCGAGCCGAGTCATGACTACTAATGTCTACTCCGCTATCTTAGAAGCTCAATCCAGCGGCCAGTCCGCCGCTCTCTGTACCGTGATCAAATCCAGCGGATCGGTGCCGCGCCATTCCACGTCGAAGATGCTGGTCTTCGCCGATGGCAAGTTCGTGGGCACCATCGGCGGCGGCGAGATGGAGAATCGCACCATCGAGGCCGCCCAGCAGGTGGCTCGCTCAGGCCAGGCGCAAATTTTGGAACACAGCCTGGTCGATCCGAAGCAGGGCGATGCAGGCGTCTGCGGAGGAACTGTGGAGATTTTCATCGAACCGATCAATCCGCCGCCGCAAGTGATCATCATCGGCGCGGGGCACGTGGGGCGTGCCACAGCGCATCTAGCCAAGTGGCTGGGCTTCCGCATCATCGTCAACGACGATCGCGCCGAGCTCGTCTCGCCGGAGTGGATCCCTGAAGCAGATGTATATCTCGCCGGCACGCTTGACGATCACTTAGCCAAGATCAAGCTCAATCCACAGACCTACGTATTGTTGCTCACACGCGGGGTGCAGTTCGATGTGGCGCTGCTGCCCAAACTACTGGACGCCGACGTGGCTTACATTGGCGTCATCGGATCGAAGCGACGCTGGACGCAGGCGTTGAAGGAATTGCGCGAGAAGGGTGTGGCCGAAGAGAAACTCGCGCGTGTCCACTCACCGATCGGGTTGGAGTTGAACGCCGAGACGCCGGAAGAGATCGCGGTGAGTATCATGGCGGAGATTGTGATGTTGAGAAATGGCGGCACGGGCAAGTCGATGAGAATGATCAATGATCAATGATCAATCTCGCTACGCCGCAGGGACTACGTGACAAATGCCGGTACTTCTTGACCCCGAAGATACAGAAACAAAGGCGCTGCATGACTATGTCGACTTCAGCGGCAAACGCGTGCTGGAGATCGGCTGCGGCGATGGACGCTTGACGTGGCGCTATGCCGATCGAGCGGCGCACATTGTTGCGATCGATCCCAAAGCCGAAGACATTGAGATTGCCGTTGAAGAGTGCCCCGCCGAGTTGCGCGACAAGATCGAGTTTCGCGCGGCGCGCCTCGCAGAGTTGGACCTCCCCGCAGAAAAGTTCGACCTCGCCCTGCTCTCCTGGTCGCTGTGATGAATGGAGCGCGTGGGCATGGTTCATGCCCTTGAGAAAATTCAGCAGCTGTTGAGACCTAACGGCATCCTGCTCGACATCCATCCGACGAATGAACCGGCAGCGCTGGCTGTGCGACTGATCGAGCAGATCATTCCGGCGGGCTGGGTCAATGAAAGCGACGACTACGTGGAATACGAGTGGGCCGACGAGGCGTTACAGCGCGTGGTCGACAGCGAGCGCTTTGCAGTGGAACGTGTGGGCACGTTCGAGTTTGTGTGGCACGCGGATTCGATGAACGACCTGCGCGCTTATTTAGCAGAGGAATGGAAAGACGCGATCATCGACGATGTAACGGCCATGCGCGTTGAGGAATTGTTGAAGCTGCCCGTGCCCGACAAAGAAATTCTAGTCAGTGAAGCGATTCGCATCGCGCGCTATCGACGTATGTAGGGGTAAGCCTCGTGCTTGCTCAGTGGACGAGCGCAAGGCTCGCCCCTACAATTTTCGTTGCAAATACAGCAGCGCTTCTAACGCCCCGCCGCCTACCGCCCACGCCTTATCCGAGACCGTGAAGCAATACTCTGCCTCACCCCGCGGGTCCACATCGGCGATCTTGGTGTTGGCCGGAACCTTAAGGCCGTCGTGCAAGATGCCGCGCAGGATGCCGTCGATCTTGGTCTTGATGACAATGCCCAGGGGCTGTGAAGCATCACGATCGATCGAGGCCAGCCGCCACGCCGCCGAATCGGTGAGCGAAACATCGACGGTGATCACGCGCCCGATCGCATCTCCGGCCTTGAGACGATCGCCGATTTTGCGCTGTGCGTAGAATATGCCGTCTACCGGGGCGCGCACGACGCGCTGGGCATCTTGACCACCCACGCTGCCCGGCGTGCCTGAATCCGGTTGGGCCGCGCCCTGATAATACACGCGCCCCAAATGATGACCGCGCTGCGTCTCGATCACCGCATGACAATCGCCGCCCGCCGTGAAACCCGGACCAAGGGCCACCACGATCGGAGCGTCGCCAATCTGCGTGCCCGTGTTGTGCTTGGCCATGATCGCATCGATCACCGCGATCGGGCGCAGCCGGGCCGCCGCAATTCGATCGGGATCGACGACCACCGGAATTTGATCGGCACTCCAACCCAGGCCGGCCTCGGACTCGATGTGCTCCGCGCGAATCCGCAACCCGATCGTGCCCTCTACCTCGATCGATCCGTCGTAAATGGCGGAGGCAAACGCCACCATGCGGCGAATAACCAACGGCTGCAGCAATTCCGCGATCAGCACGCGCCAACCGGCACGGTGCAGACGCAGCGCCACACCGGTTCCCAAATCGCCGCCCCCGCGAATGAGCGCTAACGGGTTCTCAGCTAGCATGGGTTTTCCTTTCGGCGGGCAGTTCGCGTGGATCGCGCAAGCGCCACAGCGCCCACGTCGCCACCAGTAACAAAATCAAGCCTAACACAAACACGCCTTCATAGCCGACCACATCGACAATCAGCCCGCTGACGGCGGTGCTAAGATAGGCGACCCCCAGGATCGTGTTGGTCAAGCCAATATAGATGGCACGATCATGCGGGGGAGCAACTTCTAGCGTCAGGTTCACCGCGCCGATCCCCACGCCAGTTTCATAAATACCCAGCAACGCGAACACAGGCACAATGGCATAAGCGATGGTGGTCGCGGGAACGTTAAGGCTGCGCGCCAGACTTGGCATGAAGACCGTCCACGCCATCATGATGACGCCCACCGCCGTGGCCAGCTGCATCACGATCTTGTTGCCGCGCCGATTGCTCAGGCGCGACCACAGCGGATTGATTAGCAGCGCGACGACCGTGCGCACTCCCATGTAGACGCCGATGATTGAAACCGGCGCACCCAGCACGTTGATTGAATAGATACTGTAAAACGGCGCCGCCACATACGACAACAAGATGACCATGCGCGCGATGAGGAGGTAGCGCAAATTCTGGTTTTGGCGTGGCAAGCGCGCGGCCCGCTGCATGTGAGCCGTAAATGTCGCGCCATCGTCATGCACATCGCCGGGCGGCTCTTTCACCAGCGCAAAGGCCGTCAGACCGCCCACGGCCGCGAACCACGATAAGGCGAAGAGCATACCCACGTTAACCGGAAAAGGCTGGGGATTCTGCGCGGATAGAACCAGACCCACGATGACGCTGGCGGCTAGACCCAATACGCTGCCCGCAAACAACCGTCCGCCGAAGTACGAACCGCGCCGATCGGATGGAATGGTCTTGGCCACGATGTCCATAAACGGCAGCCCGGCAAAGCCAGACGCCAGCGAGTTGACGCCATACGCGATGAAGAAGACCAGCAACAAGGCGGGATAATTGGCCGCTAACAGAAACGTGGCCGCGGTCCAGCTGAACCAAACCACAATACGCACCACCGCCGCCCGTCGATACAGCGGTTCCTGCAAAGGCTGGCGCTGCAAGCGATGCGAGATAAACAGCTGCGGCAAGAACCAACCGCCGTCCCGCATCGGCCCCACCAACCCGATCAGAAAGTTCGATCCCCCTAGCTGCTGCACGAACCACGTCAACACGGTATCGATCGACATGAGCGCTTCGGCAAAAATGAAAAGTCCGCCGTTGAGAATGCCCAGCGTAAAGTTGCGTTTGATATGGGGATACTGCTCGATACCTGGTTCCTGCGTCGCTTCAGCCACAATCTGCCTCGTCAAAAAGGCCCTTCTGGCACAAGGTGTGCCCAAGGGCAAGTGCCGCCGATTATAACACTTGTCCTAGTCCTAAAGAACCTTTGCGCCAGAGTGTGATTTACGATATAATCCTCAACAAGTTTACAGTCGCTAACCAATTTTGGACGATTCCCACCCAATGCACCCACTTGGTCGAACTCTATGAGTCTTGATACCCGCCAAATACGATCCAGCAAAAACGTGCCAGTCGGCGGCGTCGATGGCGCCTTGGCGCCGGGTCGTGTCTTGCAGGATCGTTACGAGGTTCTCGGCATTCTGGGACTGGGCGGCATGAGCGCGGTCTATCAGGCGCGCGATCGGCGGTTCCCCAATGTCGTCAAGTTGTGCGCCGTGAAAGAGATGAAGAGCCATTCGCTCGACCCGCAAATGCGACAAGTGGCAATTCAGAACTTCGAACGAGAAGCCAACATTCTGGCCACGCTAAGTCATCCGGCCATCCCCAAAGTGTACGACTATTTCAGCGAAGAAGCGCGCTCATACCTGGTCATGGAGTTTATTGAAGGGCGCGATCTGGAAGCCGTGCTCGGCGAGATGACCAGTTTTCTGCCGCAGGAGCAGGTGCTGGAATGGGCCATTCAATTGTGTGATGTGCTGCAATTCTTGCACGACCATACGCCCCCCATCATCTTCCGCGACATGAAGCCGTCCAACGTCATGCTGGACAAGCATGGGCGATTGCGGTTGATTGACTTTGGCATCGCCAAGAATTTCCAGCCTGGACAAAAGGGTACAATGATTGGCACCGAGGGCTACAGCCCGCCCGAACAATATCGCGGCATCGCCGATCAACGGACCGACATTTACGCGCTAGGCGCAACCTTGCATCACATCTTGAGTCGGCAAGATCCGCGCGTAGAACCGCCCTTCTCATTCCACGAGCGACCAATTCAGGCGGCGAATCCGGCCGTCCCGCCCGATTTAGCGCAGGTTATCATGCGCGCTTTGGAATATGAGCCCGATCGGCGGTACTCGTCAGCCGACGAGATGAAACGCGCCTTAGTGACACTGCGCCCGCCCGTCGTCGCGCAATATGGCGCGCGTTCTACGGCCAACATCGGCAGTGGTGAAGTTATGCCGCTCTGGACGTTTGCCTGTGAAGACGAAATTCGCTCGGCCCCGGCGTTAGCCAATGGGGTGTTGTACGTCTGTGCTTACGATCACAATGTGTATGCGCTAAACGCCACCACAGGCAAATTCTTGTGGAAATACGCCACCGATGGGGGTATTGCCGGTTCGCCATGTGCGGCCGAAGATCGCGTGATCGTCGGTTCCGACGATCGGGTGGCGTACTGCATTAACGCGCAGACGGGGCGCATCATGTGGACGTGTCCTACCCAGGGCCGGGTGCGCTCGTCGCCGCGCGTCCAGTTTGGTCACGTCTTCTTCGGCTCAGATGATCGCCAGATGTATGCCGTCAACCTGCAGAGCGGGCGCGTGTCGTGGAAAGTCGAGTTGGAAGGGCCGGTGCGCTCGTCGGTCGCGGTGGGCGAGGATCTATTGTATGTGGGCGATGAAGCCGGTTCGGTGTATTGCCTGGATATTCGCGGAACGATCAAATGGCGCTATTCCACTAAACGCGCCGTTACCTCGTCACCCACTCTGGACAAGGAATTGCAGTTGGTCGTCGTGGGCTCACAGGATGGGACCGTGTATGGCCTCGACGCGCAAAGCGGCTGGGTCGTGTGGCGCTTCCGCACCGGCAAGGCCGTCATCTCTTCGCCGTGTGTGGTCGACGGAGTGGTGTATGTAGGCTCAGCCGATAACAATGTATATGCTTTGGAAGCGAAGACGGGGCGGCAAGTTTGGAAGTATGCCACCGATGGGCAAGTGAATTCGTCACCCGCCGTTATCAATGGCGCTTTATACGTCGGCTCTGTGGACGGCGCCGTCTACAGTCTCGATGTCAAAACCGGGACTATCCGCTGGCGTTTGCACACGAATGGACCCGTCATTTCTTCACCGATCATCAACGAAGATACCATCTATATTGGATCGAACGATCGGTTGGTTTACGCCCTGCCGGCGTAGAGCAAGCCCGCGAGACTAGAATGAGTCTATTGCGTCGAATATTCGGTCAAACAAAGGATAGCGTCGACATGCCAGTCGCTGGAACCACTCAACCCGTCAATCGCCCAGCATCACGTCATCTGCGCGTCGGACATATGAGCGCGGTGGGACTGGTGCGCCCGCATAACGAAGATGTGCTGCTGGTCATCGAGTCAGTGTTTGAGGGAGACCAGGCCTTGGAAACCGTCGGCCTGTTTATTGTGGCCGATGGCATGGGCGGGCATCAGGCGGGCGAAGTCGCCAGCGCTCTGGCCGCGCGCACGGTGGCGCGTTGTCTGGTGCAAGACGTATATATTTCCTATCTGCAGCAAGCAGCGCATCAAGCCGATCAACTGCCGCTGACCGAGGCCCTGCTCAAAGCAGTGGAAACCGCTAATCAGGCCGTGCACGGCGAAGTCCCTGGCAGTGGCACCACGTTGACGTGCGCGCTGGTCATTAACACCCGCGCCTATCTGGCCCACGTTGGTGACAGCCGCGCCTATCTGTACTATAATCAAGAACTGAAGCAGATTACGCGCGATCATTCCTACGTCGACAAACTGGTAGAGTTGGGGCAAATTACGCTGGAAGCGGCGGCCGTGCATCCCCAGCGCAACGTCTTGTATCGGGCGGTGGGACAAGGCGATCAATTGGAGATTGACATCCATTTGGTTGATTTGCCTGCCGGGAGCCGGTTGTTGTTGTGTTCGGATGGCTTATGGGGAATGTTGCCAGACTCAGTGATTCAAGCGGTACTGGCGTCAGCCAGCTCACCCCAAGATGCTTGTCAGGCCTTGATTGTTGCTGCCAATGAAGCTGGCGGCCGCGACAACATTACGGCTTTAGTGATCGAACATATCACGCCTTAGGCGCTGCTATCATGAATTCTGATATTGACTATTATTCCATTCTAAACATTACGGCTGATGCACCCGCCGATGAGATTCGTGCGGCCTATCGCCAGTTAGCTCGCCAACTGCACCCGGATATGCAGGATAAGCAGGGCACCTCGCTGCTGTTCCGTCAGGTACAGGAAGCGTACGAAACTCTCAGCGATTCGAGTAAGCGCGCCGCTTACGATCGAGTGCGCATGGAAGCGGGCTTATCCCCGAAGTCGATTTTTCAGTGGAAGATGCAGCCGAGCCGCACCTCGTTGGCCGTGGATGTTGAAGAACAAGTGGTGTACTTGTTGTTTGACGTGGGTTCCGGGCAGGCCGAGTCGGACAAGCGACGCCAACCCTTAAACCTGTGCTTGGTGCTCGATCGCAGCACGTCGATGCAGGGCTCGCGCCTGGAACAGACGAAAGCGGCCGCGCAGCGCATGATCGATTCGCTGGCGAGCGAGGATACCTTGGGGATCGTCACGTTCAGCGACAAGGCCGAAGTGGTGTGGCCCAGCCAACCACTGGCGGATCCCATCAAGGCTAAAGCCAAGGTCAGTGCCATTCAAGCTTCGGGCGGCACCGAGATTTTGCAGGGTCTGTTGTCTGGCTTAGCCGAGTTAGAGAAACGCCGCACCACTTACGCGGTCAATCATTTGATCCTGCTGACTGACGGGCAAACGTATGGCGACGAAGAACGCTGTTTGGCAACCGCCGAACTAGCCGCGAAGCACCGCGTGGGCATCAGCGCGATGGGCATTGGCGAAGACTGGAACGACGCCCTGCTGGACGCGATTGCCAGCCACAGCGGCGGCGTGTCACAATACATTGCGTCTACCAGCGAAATTCAACATTTCTTGCGCGAGCGGTTACAGGGACTGAGTGCGGCTTATGCCGATAATGTGCGGTTAGTCTTCAAACCGATTAATGGTACGCGCCTCAAGAGCGCCTTTAAGCTATCGCCGTATATTGAACGCCTGCCGTTTGATGGCGAGGCCCTGCCCCTTGGTTCATTGCAATCCGATACCTCCGTCAGCGGTATCATTGAACTGATCGTTGGACCGCATGGTATCGGAGTGCATCGTCTGGCGCAAATGGAACTGGTCGGCAACATTCCCGCGCGCCAACTGGACAATGCGCAACTGCGGCAGGATGTCGCGTTTACGTTTGATTTGCAAGCGAATCCCAACACTCCGGCTCCACCGCATATCCTCAGCGCCCTGGCGAAAGTAACTATTTTCCAGATGCAAGAAGGCGCGCTGCAAGCATTGGAGAAAGGCGATGTCGCCGGAGCAACCCATCGGTTGGAAACGATGGCGACACGCTTGCTGGACATGGGCGAACATCAATTGGCACGCGCCGCGCTGTTAGAAGCCGGCCGCCTGGCGCGCAGCGGCAATCTCTCGCCGGCTGGTCGGAAGGCCATCAAGTATGGCACACGTAGTCTGATCTTGGCGTCGCCTAAGGAAAGATAGGTCAAGGAAGAATGAGCATGATTGAGTGCCCTTCATGTGGACATCTGCATCGCCCCGGTACCTTGTTCTGCAGTGAGTGCGGCGTCTATCTGCTAACCGGCGGACCGCTGCGCACCGAGCCGCTACCCGAGTCTGATCTGCCCGCTACCCGCGCCGACCCGTGGGAGAGCGGCGAGAAGGGAAGCACCGCCGAAGCGCAGCGTGAAATGCTGCTGATCATTGTGCCGCCCAGTGGACGCCAGCTGACTCTGCCAGCGGAAGGTGAGGCGGTGATCGGTCGGCTGGACGCCACGCGCGGTGTATTTCCCAACATCGACC
>Ga0182021_10010303_pt1 | contig 11083 bp, 7 predicted proteins | sample 612E3MmetaG_FD_120493 | JGI IMG/M metagenome (GOLD analysis project Ga0182021, IMG submission 120493) | Permafrost microbial communities from Stordalen Mire, Sweden - 612E3M metaG (Illumina Assembly) | ecosystem: Environmental > Terrestrial > Soil > Wetlands > Permafrost | place: Sweden...
ATCAACGCCAGCCAAGCAGGATTTTTAAGCCGTCTGAGTAATAATTCCCATCCAATTTTTATTGCCTAATGACCTGAAAAGCATATTCTGTTTATTTTTTGAAAAGAATCCACGGATTACGGCACACACCGCACTAATGCGCAATGAATGTTACCAAGTGAGGAGTATTGTTTCTAATTTGGTATTGCCAACGACTATTTATAAGAATAAGATATTTTGACCATTATTCATCCTAAAATGTGAGATCCATATTTGTGTTTTGACTTTTAGGACAGGCTTTTACAGTCGGGATTTTCATGGTCGGGCATTTTAGTAAGGTAGCCAAAATATTATTTAGTTTCTGTTATTCGAACGTCTAAAGAATGCATTGATGACTGGTCGTAATAAGGGAAATACATTGCAGTGGGACCATTTTTTATTTGAATAAAACGGCTCAGACGAGTAAGATAATATTGTAAAATAATTCTGATATCAGACGATATCAAATATTGTTCAAAGTCGTTGATCCCTATTTAATGTAAAACAAGGAAAGAAAAATTATGATACTGGAAGGAAAAGTGGCTGTAGTTACAGGTTCAGGGAGCGGTCTAGGAAAGGCCTATGCTTTGGCGCTTGCCAAGGCCGGAGCGAAAGTAGTGGTCAACGCAAGAACAGCTGCTGATGTTGCTGAGGTTGTCGAAGAGATTGAAAAAAATGGTGGAATTGCAAAAGGTTGTGTTATCAGTATTGCAACTATGGAGGGTGCTCGCAAAACTATTCGAACTGCAATTGATAACTTCGGGCGATTAGATATTTTGGTTAACAATGCAGGAATATTACGGTCGAAATTATTAATTGATATGACGGAACAAGATTTTGATGATGTAATCTCTACCAATTTGAAAGGCACTTTTGCCTGCACTAGATATGCTGTTGATTTCATGATAGAGCAAAAATGGGGACGCATAATCAACGTGGCTTCTGGAGCTGTTCTTGGCACGGCCAGGGGAACTAGCTATTCGGCAAGCAAAGGGGGGGTATTGTCCATGACACTAACTTGGGCAATCGAGTTGGCAAAATATGGCATCACCTGTAACGCCATACGCGCCTCAGCTAATACCCGAATGACCCAGCCCGGTATTGAACTTGCCAGAAAGGAGGCTGTTGAACAAAATAAACAACCGCCTACAGCCTTGGATTTAGGACACTATGATCCAGAAGCGGCCGCTCCCCTTGTTGTGTTTTTATCTAGTGAACAAGCAAATTGGATCAATGGACAATTCATTTCTATTGATGGCCCCCAATTAGGTATCAATATGCACACGCATCGGGTTAGGAGTGCAATCATGTGCGGAGGATGGACAGTCGAAAATTTGATCGAAAACTTCAGGACCACTGTGGGAATAAATTTGGAGGCATATGGTCGAGCACCTAATGGCGACAGGACTTTGTAAGGAGGCCTAAATTCAACTACATATTGAGATAAACAAACTCTATGAACAGCCCGAATGCCGAAACTTTTCATTTTCCAAAATATTTTTTAATAGGCGCCGACAACAAATCAATTCGACAATGCATTTGAAAACTAGAACACCGATATCTTTCCTCCACATGAATTTGAGTGGCAAATTGCTTCCATGAATCTGCCTGAGTGACGGAAGATTAGACAGCCAGTTAATAAGAAATAATCTTAGCGAAAAAAGAAATGAATTATGCCAACGCATTGTTCACCCATCCATAATCTTCATCCCGATTGATGAGATTTCTGATGGATGCATTTTCATCCTTAGAATACCTGGCGCCCCTTGCTACAACTACTGGAAGGCCTTCAGTCTGTCCCATAATTGGAAAAGCAGCTGATGCTAATGCATCAACACTAACAATATTGGCCACCCCCGGTTTGCCGAGTGAATCTTTAATTTCCCTTATTTCCATATGGCGGATGCCGGCAATTCCAATAGCTACGCCGATAGTCCCTTTCCGATAGGGATCACCAAATGTGTCACATATTATTACAGCTACGTCTTTCTTAGTAAGTGCTTTCAATTGGTCGCGAATTTTACGAGCACTAACGTCGGGGTCCTTTGGGAGAACAGTAGCCAAACCGGTCGACACAGAGGAATCGACACAAGCCGAAGTATCTTTGAATCCAAGTTTATGCCATGTAACGATCATTCTCCCACTAGTACCGATGATCTCGGAACTCTCGTTGATAACAACTTGACACAACCGCGGATCTCTTCCGGTTTTTTTAGACAATTCTTCCGCTTGCTTTGATGGCAAAATATCGGATAATTTTACAATCGCGTTCTCCGCGACTGAAACAATTTTATGGGCTACGATTACAACATCGCCTTCTTCTAATTCAAACTCGTTGTCAAGAGCGCAATCAAAAATAATCCGTCCAATATTATCATTTGCCTTTATTATTGGAATACCGCGAATTGCATAGAGCGTAAGGTCCCAATTAATCATAACGTCGTAATCACTCCTATTCGATCTATTTTTAATATATTTGTGTGCAGAAACTAAATTAAAGTTAATTATCCGATTAGCTTACAAATTTTTTACTTTGGTTTATTTCATAGGTATTCGTTTTCGTGAAAATGATTATAATACATTTAAACATATAATTTATTGATTTTAAATCCTTTGTGTTAAACGGACTTTCAATAATATTGATTTTTGTGTCACTGGGGGCTTTTTAATTAACCCCCTATTTTCCAATTGTCATTTGGCCGAACAGAGTTCTGATAATCCCAATCGATATTACGGGCTTACTCCACAAGCGTTGTTATAAAATGGAGTTACAAAAAAACAAAAACGCTCGAATTTGCGGATGAAGTTTTTTTTACATGCTCAAGCTATATGCCTTCCTTAAAAATGTCGCAAGCTTAAAAGTAAAGAACTTTCCGTACTACAAACCTTTGACCCTGTGGCTGAAGTACGGGTACACCCTGTATCAAGACCGTAGGATATTTAGAAACTAACAAATTGAATTATTAAAGCACTAAAAATTGAACAATCATACAACTGACACCCTCTCTTCAACAATTCAGTCAAATCAGAAGCTATTATTTCATCTCAGACATCTCTATCATGATGTTTTCTGGTGTCATCAAATAAATAAACTTTGCACCAGGGGGCGCCGCATCTTGCATTATTGAGGCTCCTTCGGCTACAGCTTTTTTCACTACAGACTCGACGTCATCAGTCCTAATGCCCAAATGCTCCAGTCCGAAATGCTTATGCGGGTTGTCCGCCGGTTCACGTTTGTCAGAGGTATCCGGAACCATTATGGCCACTCTTATACCTCCTAAATCAACAGATACTGAAACGCCACCGTTCGGAAGAGTCCCCGTACGGATTATCTTCGCACCAAATACATTTTTATAAAATGTTGCGAGTTTCATTGGATCTGGAGTGACTACATGGACGTGTTCAAACAAAATTTTTGCCATGTTACCTTTTCCTCAAATGCATTTTCAAATATTACTATTTCTTGATCAGAATTGCCTCCAGCGTTGGAAAGGCAATTAAATATTTGAACATTTTTAACTATTTTTGCCAGTTAAATTAAGTGAAAAATCTTTATTTCACCTTGGTCGAATACTCCTTCATTATTCCATTGCAAGTAATAAAATCAGTCTCATAAGTCTTTTAAACAATTTGCCCTTGACCAACAATACCTAACTTTCGTCGATATATCGTAACAACGAGTATTGGACAAACATACACCTAAACTTCCCCGAGGAATCAGTCTTTAAATACGTTATGGTATGGAAATTTCTTTATGAAGAGTTAGTTTCCCATAGACTTTTTCAAATTCGTATCTATCCAGTATCTTGCTCCGTAATAAGCAAGAAAGAGTGGCCCTGCGCTTGAACCGGAAAAAGCACCGGTTTGACCATTATATCCTTTGAGCCAAGGCTGATACAAGGCAAATGTTTGCTTTGTAAGAAAGGATATTGAATAATGCTGTCGCGCCACATATAGATCACAATCAACAAGCAATTGCTTTATATCTGCAACGTTGGTATCCGCCAAAGCCTTGGGAAGATAGGCTTGAAAAACAGGGTCATTCACCAAACCGAAGTTTGATGAGTTGCCAACCGCGAACTTAGAAAATTGGGTGAGTGGCTCATAGCTAACTCCCAAATCCCCGGACGCCCTCATGCCAATTTGGTCAAAATTATGGGCCCTCAAGGCAGTGGTCAAAGAAGCGGAATCCATTGGCCGAATATCCATATCAATGCCAACAGCGGCCATGTAGGATTTGACAATTTGAAGAAGGTCAAGATCACCGGCATTATCAACAATAATGTCAGTCTTAAAACCGTTGGGATAACCAGCACTGGACAGCAGTTGTTTAGCTACCGTCGGGTTATAAGCGTATTCGCCCTTCAAATCTGACGGCCACTGTGGATATGGGATACCCCATCCAGTTAAGTAATTACTGGTTAATGAAGATGGCCAAGGATCGGCAATACCTTGATAATAGCTACTGGCGATTGTCGGCAGGTCAATCGCCAACTGCATTGCCTTTCGTACATTGATATCGTTAAACGGTTTCATATCATTTCTCGGTATCATACAGAGTGACCCTGCGTCAATATTTGTCAATTGAACTATTTTGGGATTCGTTTTCTGCACATCTTTCGCAGTTTGAACTGATTGTCCATCCAAGATATCGATCTTGGCAGTACGTAATGCAGCGAGCGCTGTTGCGTTATCAGGTATTATGAGAGCTTTGATTGAATCAATGTATGGTAGCTTATTCTGAGGATATCGCTCATCATAACCCCAATAATCAGAATTCTTAACCAATGTCGCCGAGGCGCCAGAAACAAAATCATCTAAAATATATGGTCCGGTGCCTATAGCATGGTGCCAATCGTTATAGTTTCCATATTGCTGGAATACTTCCGGGTTGGACATACTCTGCGAACCACCAGGAGCCTGAATCGTTTCCATTATAAACTCAGGGTTGGCAGTGACCCACGTAAAAACTACCGTATATTTATCGGGTGCAGTCACGGATTTACAGCTTTGCCACTGTATTGCAGTTCCAGCATAAGGGCTAGGCACAGTAAAACCACCACCTAGCGCATACATCCGGTCATAATTCCAAACTACATCGGCAGAGGTGAACTCACGTCCATTAGCAGGTGGTATATTCTGCCAATGAATACCCTGGCGTAGATGTACAACATAAGTCGTGGGATTAGTAAGCTCCCAACTTGCGGCTAGCCAGCCCTTGGTAAAATCAGGAGGGTGAAAATTTAGCTTGAAACCATATATTGATGGGTTTAACGTCCAATCATCTGTATGAATCCTTTCCATATATCCAAATAATATGCCCATTGTATTTGCATAATAGGGGTCCCAAGCTGTAATATTTGCGGCGAGTCTGAAGGTTAAATCGCCGCCGTACTCTGGCTTACCCAAGGAGTCCCACCAATTGCCAGCTAACGTAGTATTTGGTGTAGTGGTGAGTATAGTGGAAGTTGGAGTAATAGTCATTGTTGCTTTCGGAGATGATGTAATCGTGGTCATCAACGTTGTGGTATTCACAGTCAAGGTTGACGGTTGGGTTGATTTAGCACAGGAAACCAAAACCATTGATATTACCATGAGACAAGTTAGCGCAATCAAGATAGCTCTTCTTTTCATATCATCCTCCTATTTCACAAAGGCAAAGTCTTGGAAATTGACACAGACTATATTCTCATTGTAAAAAGTGTATCTAAAAACACAAATCCCAAATGTAAGGTTGGCTTGTCTCTAAATCCCGATTACCCCCAGGGCTCCGTCCACGGGAAGGGCATCTTGCACCACTTAGCTGAAAGTCCAACCACAAACTCTCAGTACCCTGGATTCCCCTGACAAGACCAGCCTTACGATGTAATCATCTAAACTTTACACTCACCCCCTATGGAGTTTCATCTGACAAACCTAACCAAAATCAAATGTGAAATCTTTGGTTGTCCGTTTATGGATTCTGGCACCACGAGCACTTTTCTCGTCACATCTACAAGGTTTCTTATTTCAGAGCAAGGATAATCTCTCGGCAAAATGCTGGAAGGTCATCTGGGCTACGGGACGTAATCAAGTTCCCATCTTTCACAACTTCCTGATTCAGATAGGTAGCACCTGCATTTACCATGTCATCTTTAATGGCCACATTACCTGTTGCCATTTTACCTTTAAGAATCCCCGCGGAAACGAGTACCCACCCAGCATGGCAAATGGCTGCCACAATTTTTCCTTGATTGAAACAGTCACTCACCAATTTGAGCATAGCTGGATTACGGCGCATGCGATCCGGAGCAAATCCACCAGGAACAATAATAGCATCAAAGTCCATAGCATTTAATGATTCGACCGATACTCCACCAGGGGCAAGCAATCCTACCTGTCCGTGATACTCTTTGGCTCCTGACCCAACAATAGTAACTGTAGCTCCGGCCTCTTTCATCCGGTAAAATGGGTACCAAAACTCTTGCTCCTGATACATATTCTCAATCAAAATCGCGACCCGCTTACCTGTGAGTTCCATAAAACCTTCCTTATTTATAATTTGTATTATGCTGAAAACTTAATAATTTTTCCCTGTGATTTATTATCGTCATAGTGACATGGGAAACCAATATTTAGTTGAAACCTAAATTTTTCAAATCCATTGTGAACCTACTTTCATTAAATTTCGACAATTTAACCTATTATTAAGCCCTTTTTCCCCGAAGGTAATCAATAGTGGCAGCGATTTATCAACTTAAGTAAATTCTTATGTGGAGAAGCTGGTGTCACCCAGCCTCTCCACTTCCACAACCAATAATTGCGCCTGGAGGGCAAGGAATTAGAAACCCATGGTTTTCTTCATGTCCTGGTTTATCCATACCCGTGCTGCATAAAAACCTAAGAACAAAGGCCCCCCTCCGACTCCTGAGAAGGAAGAGGCCTGTCCTTTATAACCGTTGAGCCAAGGTTGATAAAGAGCAAAGAGTTTCGGGGTAAGGAGGGATATTACGAAATGCTGCCTTGCGACATACTCGTTTGCATCTCGAAGCAATTTTTTCATATCGTCCAAACTGGTAGCTGCTAGTGCTTTGGCATAGAAGCCATCAATGGCAGGATCGCTAACCATCATATAGTTTACAGGATAGTTAGTCGTAAACCGCTTAAATTGGTAGAGTGGTTCAAAGGAAAGGCCAAGTGTCCCATTTTGTTTCTGAGCAAGTTGGTCGTGTTTACGTCCTATTTGCACAAAAGCTGACCAAGATGCGGAATCCATAACACGAATATCCATATTAATACCAACTGCGGCAAAATAAGACTTAACTATCTGCAACAAATCCATGTCTCCTGAGGCATCAGCCACAATATCTGTGTTAAACCCACTGGGAAAACCAGCCTGGGCAAGGAGAGCTTTAGCAGCCGTAGGGTTATAGGCATACTGGTCCTTCAAATCCTGAGGCCATTGAGTGTAGGGGAAGCCCCAACCTGTCATGTTAATTGAGGTTAATGTCGCGGGATAAGGATCGGCGGAGCCACCGTAGAAGGTTGAAGCAATTGTGGGTAAATCGATTGCCATCTGCATTGCTTGTCGTACCCTGACGTCATTAAAAGGTTTGACGTCGTTCCGTGGGTCAATATCTGTCGCTGCTGTCTTCGGAATACCTAACTGCAGTATTTCTGGATTGGTTTTTTGAATTATTTGAGAATTTTGCAACGAAATTCCGTCCATCAAATCAATCTTGTGGGTGCGCAATGCCGCCAATGCGGTGGCAGCGTCTGGTATTATTAGATACTTAATTGTGTCAATGTAAGGCAGTTGGTTCTGAGGATATCTCTCGTCGTATCCCCAGTAGTTTGGATTCTTGACCAAAGTCGCTGCACTACCGGAAACCAAATCCTTCAAAATATATGGGCCAGTACCAATGGCATGGTGCCAATCGGTAACGTCTCCCCACAGCTGTACAGCTTCTGGATTGACTAGAAAAGTATTGGGGCCTTCTATTGTTTCATACACGAGTTCAGGGTTCGATGTATTCCATGTGGAAACAACTGTATACTTATCAGGAGCTAACAAGGATGTCACCAACGCAAAATTACCTTGACTAGCAACTGGGCTACCTTTGGTAAAGCCACCACCAAGGCCATACATCCTGTCATAATTCCATACTACATCGGAAGCGGTAAATTCACGCCCATTTGCCGGTGGTATATTCTGCCAATGAATGCCCTGTCGTATATGCATAACAAAAGTTTTTGGATCTGTAAACTCCCAGGTTGAAACCAGCTGACCTGCCACATAATCGTTTGGACGATAGTCTAATGCATAGGCAAATACGGTTGGGCTTATAGTCCAATTATCCGTAAATAGTTTTTCTAGCCAAGCTGCCGATATTGCTGTCGTTTGTTGATAATAAGCATCAAAATTCGTAATGTCTCTGTCAATACGAAGGGTCAGTGCCCCACCGTATTGCGGTTTAGGATTTTTGTCCCACCAATTTCCTGCCATGGAAGTAGAGGCAGATGTTGTAGAAACTACTTTAGAGGTCGTCGTAGTTGCAATTGCTGAGGTCGTCTGGGTCGCAACTTCGGAAGTTGTCGTAATTGTTTTTATCGCCGTTGTTGTAGTAGAATTTGATGTCGAGCAAGATGCCAAGATCACTGATATTACTGTTAGAATAACTAGTCCTGTAAATAACACTGTTCTTTTCAACATATCCCCCCTTTACTTTTGCGAACTTTCTGTAAAAATATATGATCTGACAGTTTTAACAATGCTCAAATTATTATCCATAAAGCTGAACTTACCACTAACCCCGATTACCTCCAGGGCTCCAACGACGGGAGGGGACTTCTACCAACTTAGCTGCGAGTCCTACCACAAACTCTCAGTACCCTGGATTCCCCTGGTAAGTTCAGCCTTATGCTGTTAATCTAAACAATTACCTTTACTATCACTCCATATGGAGCACTATGAGGATTACCATAGTGGAAATGACGTCATGGTAACACACTTTTTTTGTATTTGTCAATACCTGTTATTATTGGTGTTATTATTGGCTGCTATTATTTATTGGCTCCGATTAATTTTTTGGAATAATATCGGGAATTAGGTGTTCAGAAAAAATTTCGGAATTAAACGATCACTTTTAAACCGGAGAGTGCCAAATGCCGGCGACAGCAGAAAATACGACAATTCAATATAATTTTACAGCCCAAAGTATTTAGATTATTAGCGAATTATCATTTAAGAGGGGGTGTACCAACTTCTAGGTGAACCACGGCCACAACACTATTGGGCGAGCCCTGAAGCAACAGCTTCAGAGTTGACTCGAGACTTCAATCAGAAATTTGGGCATGACGAAAAGGGCGAACTGATCTCTGTCCGGCGTACTACATAACATAACCGGCTTGCGCAATTTTTTGGACCATAAAGTAGTGCTAAACATTTTCACCCGGTGTGAAAACTTGGACAGAAGCATTTGCAAAGACCAATAACTTTATAATAAATCAGGATTCATAACACATAATCACGTTCGCCAATCCATCATTATAAGGAAATTTAAGGTTGGCTCGCTTTATGATTAAAACATTGTCTAATTAAGGCAACCTTGGCAAGGCGCCATCGATTGTCAAAACTTGGCCATCGATATATGACGCTGCGTCGGAAGCTAGGAAAACAACCGCCCAGCCGACGTCCTCGGGAGTACCGAGTCGCCCTAAGGGCGACATTTTTCTCCGGCCTTCTAGAATTTCATTTCCTACCACTTCGGCCCCTCCCCCGATTGGTAATATCACTCCAGGCGCTATTGCGTTTACCCGGATATTATATTGGCCTAGTTCGTGAGCCAATGTCTGAGTAAGATTGTTCACACCTGCTTTTGAAGCTCCATACGGTATACATACAGGGATTGGCATAAAAGAATACCATGAGGAAATGTTAATAATGGTACCTTTCTTTTGTTTTACCATGATCTTTGCGGCGGCTTGGCTACATAAAAATACGCTCTTTAGATTAAGGTTGACTACCGAATCCCAAATACCTTCGCTCATTTCTAGCACTGGAACCATAGCCTCTAGAGTATGACCTCCGGCATTGTTCACCAGAATATCTATAGCACCAAAAGTCGCCACAGTTTTGTTCATCAATTGCTCGACCTGATCGCGAATACACACGTCCGTAGGTATTGCCAACGATTTCTTGCCGATATCTCGAACCTCACGCGCAGTAGCCTCTCCAGTGACCACATCTCGATTTGCAACCACAATATTCGCGCCGGCTTTTGCTAATGTCAGGCAAATACTCTTTCCTATTCCACGCCCTCCTCCTGTTACAATTGCCGTTTTGCCGGTTAAATCAAACTTTGCCAAATTCATATTACCTAAATCTCCTTTTTATACTGACATTCGGTTTTAAACTTTACTGCCGTAATTACCATAATTAATTATAAACATTAGATCAAGATATTCATCAATACTAATGGCGGCTTGTCCCACTATTTTTATACAGAATATTCTTAAAACCCAATAAGTAAAATTAAATTATTGACAAAAATATTTATCAATGATAAGCTGCTTATTAAATTACTTTATTCGGTACCGAATATTATATCATATCTTGATGCGAATATAGAACGAAACGACGAATTTTCATTTAAAGTCGACGGGGCATCATTAATCATTTAAAGATATTCGTTTTTGTATTCAGCCATAAATCTATAAGCAATTGATAATTTCAATAGATTTTCTGATGGTAAAAAAGTTCGAAACATAAGGAGATTCATGGACAACAAAGCTAATTGGTGGGACAAGCTTGGCAAACCACAATACGGCGGTGAATTGGTTATTCGTGCAAACAGAGACATCGTTAATTTTGATCCATATTTCACCGAAACACTTACAAGCATATATGGGGCCTGGATGGAAAGACTGGTCTCGGACGACTGGACTGTCAACCCAGACGAATGGGACTTTAAAATTACATGGCATCCTTCCAAGTATTTAAAGGGACAACTGGCGGAAGGCTGGGAGTTCAAAGATCCCTGCACTCATATCATCCACCTGCGTAAAAGCATCCACTGGCAGAATA
>Ga0182021_10010305_pt1 | contig 11082 bp, 7 predicted proteins | sample 612E3MmetaG_FD_120493 | JGI IMG/M metagenome (GOLD analysis project Ga0182021, IMG submission 120493) | Permafrost microbial communities from Stordalen Mire, Sweden - 612E3M metaG (Illumina Assembly) | ecosystem: Environmental > Terrestrial > Soil > Wetlands > Permafrost | place: Sweden...
CCAGACGCTCGCGGAGCACCGCATCAACATCGAGCTCATCAGCACCTCCGAGATCAAGATCTCGGTCGTGATCGAGGCGGCCCGGGCCGACGAGGCCGCCCGCGCCGCCCACGCGGCGTTCGGGCTGGACAAGCTGTAGGCGCCGGAGGCGGCCACCGGCCGCTGCTTTCCATGAAGTTCATCAGCACGCGCGGACAGACTGATCCGGTGAGCTTCACCGAGGCGGTGGCCATCGGCCTGGCCCCGGATGGCGGCCTGTACCTGCCGGAGACGCTGCCCGATTTCGCCGGGGAGCTCGGGCGGTTTGCGGATCTCGGCTATGCGGACTTGTGCCACGCGTTTCTCCGTCGCTTCGCCACCGATGTCGACGCTGCCGCGCTGTGGGAGATCGCAGGCCGGGCCTACCGCGGCTTCAACCATCCCGACATTGCCCCGCTCCGGCAACTCGGCGAGAATCTGTTCGTATTGGAGCTCTTTCACGGCCCCACGCTGGCCTTCAAGGATTTCGCCCTCCAACTGCTGGGCCACCTCTACGAACGGCAGTGCTCCGTGCGAGGCGAGACGATCAACGTGCTAGGCGCCACCTCGGGCGACACCGGCGCCGCCGCCATCCACGGCCTGCTCGGCAAGCCGGGCGTCGCGATCTTCATCCTTTATCCTGACGGCCGTATTGCGCCGTTACAGGAACGGCAGATGGCCTGCACCGGGGCGGCCAATGTCTTCGCGCTGGCCGTGGACGGCACCTTTGACGACGCGCAGGCGGTGCTAAAAGAAGTGTTTGGCGACCAGGCGTTCCGCACGCGGTACCGGCTCTCGGCGATCAACTCCATCAACCTCGTGCGCGTGCTGGCCCAGTGCGTCTATTACCTCTACGCCTGGCTGCGGCTTCCGCCGGCGAAGCGCGACCAGGCCGAGTTTGTCGTTCCCACCGGCAACTTCGGCAACGTTCTCGCCGGCTGGCTGCTGCAACAAATGGGTGTGCCCATCCGCGGATTCAAGATCGCGACCAACCAGAACGATATCCTCTACCGGCTCTTCACCACCGGCGAATACCGCACCGCCCCGGTCGCGCCCAGCCTGGCGCCGTCGATGGACATCCAGGTGGCTTCGAATTTCGAGCGGTTCTTGTACTACAGTGTCGGCCGCGATCCGGCCCGGGTGCGGGAGATTCTGGAAACGTTCCGGACGACGGGCGCCTACCGCTTCGAAAAGTTCGAGGCCGGCGCCTTCACCGCTTCGCGTTGCACGGACGTCGAGATTCCGGGCGTCATCCAGCGCGTCCACCGCCAATACGGCTACCTCTGCGATCCCCACACCGCCTGTGGCTTCCAAGAACTGAGTCGCGATCGCGTGAGCGTGGTGCTGGCGACGGCAAGCCCGGCGAAGTTTCCGGAGGTCATCCGCGCGGCGACAGGATTGGAACCGACGGATCCGAGCCTCGAAGCGCTCAAATCACGGCCGGTCGCCAAACACGTGATCCGGGCCGAAGCCGGGGCGATCAAGGCCTTCGTCGCCGCGCACGGAGTGTAGCGCGGCCGCACCGACCAGTCTCAATCTATCCCTGAACCTCCATGCACACGGTTAACCTCGGTATGATCGGCGGCGGCACGGTGGGCAGCGGCGTGTACCGCGCCCTCGAACAGAACGCGGACCTGATGGCCTCGCGCCTCGGCCTCCGGATCCACCTGCGCAAGGTCGCCGTGAAGGCGTACGACGAGCCGCGGCCTTACCCGATCCCGCGCGCGGTGATGACGCTCGACTGGCGCGAGGTCGTCCATGACCCCCGTGTGCAGCTGGTTGTGGAACTGGTCGGCGGCACGACGATCGCGAAGACCATGGTCCTCACGGCGCTGGCGCTGGGCAAACCGGTCATCACTGCCAACAAGGCGTTGCTCGCCGCGCACGGCCCGGAGTTGTTCGCCGCCGCGCGGAAGCACGGCGCGAACCTCTACTACGAGGCCAGCGTCGCCGGCGGTATCCCGATCATCAAGGTCGTGCGCGAGAGCCTCGTCGGCAACCGCTTCGAGCGCATCTACGGCATCGTCAACGGCACCTGCAACTACATCCTGACGCGGATGAAGCGCGAGGGGGCGGACTTCGCCGCTGTCCTCGCCGACGCCCAGGCTCACGGGTACGCCGAGGCCGAGCCATCGCTCGACGTCGACGGCCACGACGCCGCGCACAAGACCGTGATCCTCGCTTCGCTGGCCCACGGATTCTGGGTCGACCAGGACGCCATCCACGTCGAAGGCATCCGCGGGATTACCCGGCTCGACATCCAGTTCGCCGGTCAGCTCGGATACACGATCAAGCTGCTTGGGGTGATCAAGCGCTTTGTCACAGGCGGCCGTGGCGGCGGCCAGCCGCGCATCCAGGTCGCGGTCTACCCCGCCCTCGTGCCCGACGGGCACGTGCTGGCGAGCATCAACGACGTGTTCAATGCCATTTTCGTGCGCGGCGACATCGTCGGCGACACCCTTTACTACGGGCGCGGCGCGGGCAAGGACGCCACCGCCAGCGCAGTGCTGGGCGACCTGGCTGACGCCGCGGTCGACCTGAAGAACGGTGGAGAATGCCGCGTGCCGCCGTTCGAGCCGCATTCGCACGACGGTGCCCTCCTGCCGGTTGGGCAGAGCGTTTCGCGGTACTACGTCCGCCTCAGCGTGCTCGACCAGCCGGGGGTCATTGCGAAGATCTCGGCGATCCTCGGCCGGGCGCGGATCAGCATCGCGTCGATCATCCAGCCCGAGGGCCACGAGGGGGAGGTCATCCCGCTCATCCTCATGCTGCACGCGGCGCCGTACGCCGCGATGCGCCGGGCGCTCGCGGCCATCGGCCGGCTGCCGGCGGTCAAAGCCCCGCCGGCGCTGCTCCGGGTCGAGGACCTCGCCTGAGCCGGCCCCAGGCCGGACGTTCCTTTTGCGGTGGTTAGGTTTCCACTGACCCCACGAGCATCGTCACGCCGCCGGTGGCGAACTTCGGCAGGTCAGCCACCGTGGCGTTGCCCTCGGGCGAGCTGAGGGTGGACTGCATCTGGGCCTCCGTCGGGAAGTAAACCTCCGCCATCCGGTAGTAGACTGGCTGACCGCCGTCCGGACCCGGTCCAAACCGCGTCAGTTCCAGCCGGCTCACACCTTTCATTTTGGCCGCAAGCGGCAGATGTTGCTCCGCGTAGTATCGTTCGAACTCCTGCGTGCTCTTCGGATGACCGTAGAGCACTGTTATTTTCATCATGGCTGATTCCTTTTCCTGAGGTGATGTGCCTTGTCAGGTTGACTGCGGGGCATGAGCCGAACAACGTTCACGATCTGCCACGCCGAACCTGGAACTCTGAGGTCGGAGCGGACATTATCGAGGTGTTGCGCAGTGGCAACTGGTCGGGCGCTTTCTTTTCCGCCAGCGACGAACACGACGGCACCGAAAAGGTGCAGGTCACAGACAACAGCATTCGCCCGCTTCGGTGGCGTCCGCCCAGGTCCACCCGGCGGCCACGACAGAGCGGACGGATGACCGCGTGGAAGGGCTGTGCCCTCCCGCGGCGTTCTGCGGCGTCGCGCAGAGCGGTGCCAAAAGGCGCCCGGCCAGAAGCGTTGACCGGTCTCCCGGGTTGAGTTTTGGTCGGACGGACTTCGCCTTTCCTTTCAATCCCATGAAAACAATCCTCATCCTGTTGTTCCTGGCGGCCTCGGTCGCCGGTTTTGCCCAAACGTTGCCGTCGGGAGGGTCGGTGCCGGTGACCGTGCGCGTGCCCTCCGAGGCGGAGGAACTCGCCCGCGGCTACGCGGCGGCGTTCGCCACCATCACCCGCACCCCGGTTTACCTGGTTCATTCGCGCGACGATAACACGACGATCCTGAGCAGCATCCGGTCGGTGAAGGCGTCGGGTGCGGTCCTCATCGTCGAAACCGACAAGGGGCTCATCTACGCCCTCAATCCGAAGGATGTCGTGATGATCACGGATGCGGTTCCGAAGAAGGAACCGTGAACGCACCAGAATGCGGCCGCAGGCCTGGATGTTTCATGGAGACGCATTAGGCTGCGGGACAAGCAGTTTTTTACCATCGCAGGGAACTATCGTTGGTTTTCCTTTTCCTGCGCCGTGAGCACAAACATGCGCGCAATCCTGGTCGGCATCGCGGTCGGTTGGATGTTTGCACCCCTGCGGGCCGACATGCCCGAATTGCTAAAGGAGGCCGGCCACAAGGTGTCGGAGGACACGGACCGCTGGGCCTACACGGAAACCACGGTTGTGACGGATAACAAGGGGCGCGCCCGGGGCGAAACGGTGGTCCAGGTCGATCCGTCGAAGCCGTACGCCGAACAGTTCACTCCACTCAAAATCAACGGGAAGAAGCCGACGGAATCCCAGCTCAAGCAATACCGGAGACGGGGAGAACGGAAGGCCGAGGAACGGAGCAAAACCGAGCGCACGCAGGCCGAAGCGGCCCCGGGTGCCGCGCCGCGGGTCACCATTAATGGCGCTGAAACAGCGGTCGATCTCGACCATATTGCCGTGGTGGAGGAGGACGCCAACCGCATCACCTACGATCTGCCTCTGCGGGGGGCCCGTCAGGGCGTCTCGATGGAGAACTTCCAGTTGCTCCTGCGTGTCAACAAGCCGGCCCGCACATTGGAAAGCGCCTCCCTGCGGGTGCGCGCACCGTTTCGGACCAAGCTGGTCGTCAAGGTCAATCGCGGGGCGTTCGATCTCGATTTCGTCTCAGTGGACCCCCAGTATGCGCCGCCGCTGACGGCGATGCGGGGCGACCTGGCGGTTTCGCTGCTGTTCGTCAAGGTGGCGGCGAAAGTGGAGCTGAAGCGCACCGAGTTCCGCCGCGTCAAACCGTATGACGAGCATTTCCTGGTGAAGCTGGGCCCGCTGCAGTTTCTGAGCTTCTAGGGCGCGGCAGCGGGCGAATCGCCGGCTGGGACGGGCTCCGCTCCATTCGCGGGCCCGGCGGGGGGGCGCGCCGTGCGCACGGCGTCCGCCACCGTGACGGGCACGGCCTCGGCCTCGCCGCGCTCGTGGTTGAAACGCATCGAAACCGTCTTCGACACCCCGCGCTCTTCCATCGTCACCCCGTAGATAGCGCTGGCCGCTGCAATCGTGCGCTTGTTGTGGGTGATGATCAGGAACTGGGAATCCTTCGTAAAATGCCGCAGCAGTTTCGTGAAGCGGCCGATGTTGGATTCGTCGAGCGGAGCGTCGAGTTCGTCGAGCAGGCAGAAGGGCGACGGCTTCACCATGTACAGGGCGAAGAGCAGGGCGACGGCGGTGAGCGTTTTTTGGCCGCCGGAGAGCAGCGAGATGCCTTTCAGGCGGGTGCCCGGCGGCTGGGCGATGATCTCGATGCCGCTCTCGAGGATGTCCTCGGCCTGGATCAAGTCGAGGCGTGCCTGCCCGCCGCCAAACAGCGTTTGAAACGTGTACTCGAAGTTTTTCCGGACCTGCTCGAACGTGAATTCAAACTGGCGCTGGGAGGTGCGGTTGATCTCGTCGATGGCCCGCAGCAGCGCCAGCCGCGCGCCGGTAAGATCGTCGCTCTGCGTCTTGAGGAAATCGTAGCGCTGCCGCAGGTCGGCGTACTCCTCGATCGCGACCAGGTTGACCGCGCCCATGCTGTTGAGCCGCTGACGGACGGCCTCGACCGCCGCTTTGATTTCATCCCAGTTGGTCTGGTCGAGCGCCGCGAGATCGGCCTCGGTCGGCGCCGGCTTCGCTTTCTTCCGCCGTTTCGGGCCCGGCGCCTTGGCCCGGGCCCCGCCATTCCCGCCCGCCGCTGCGGGCTCGGTGAGGGGTTCCGGGTCGGCGGGCTTCTGCCCCCGCTCTTCCAATTCGTCGGCTTCCTCGTCCAGATCCAACGTCTGCAGGTCCGGCGGGTCATCCTCCGCGTGCCAGAGCATCTGCTTCCAATCCAGGGCCGCGACCGCGGCCTGAAATTCGTGCTGCACCTCTTCGGCGATGAAGCCGGCGCGGGAGCGGCATTCGGCCAGTTTGACCTCGGCGCGGCCGAGTTCCTCCTGGGCGGCGTCATGTTGCGTCCGGCGTTCCTGCTGGTCCTGTTCGATCCGGGTGATCTGCTGTTCGAGTTCGACCAGTTCGCCGCGGATCTTCTCCACCGATTCCTGGGCCACGGTCAAGGTGCGGGCGATCTCGCCGGCGCGCTCCAACTGGGCGCTCGCGTCGCGCTCCAGTTCGGCCGTCTGTTCGGTCCAGGTTTCGACCTCCTGCTGGCGCTGCGTCAGCAGGTCGCTGAGTTGCGCCCGGCGCCGTTCCATCTCGTCCAGGCCGCGGTCGATCACCTCGACCTTCTGGCGGCGTTCCGCCAGTTCGAGGCGCGCCTGGGCCAGCGCCTCCTTTTTCTGGTCACGGTCGGCGCGGAGCGCGGCCATCCGGTTCTCGCAATCCAGGATCACCTGTTTCTGGGTCGCGACCTTGCCCTCGGCTGCCGCCAGACCGGCCTGCGCGCGTTGCAGGCGCTGCCCGGCCTCGATCCGAAGCTGTTCGAGGCCGGTCACCTCGCGCTCCATGCGCTGAAACCGGTTGGTCAACTCTTCGCTGGCTTGCGTCGCGCTGCGGGCCTCCGCCTGGATCGTCGCGACCTGCTGGGTGGCCGCGAGCACGTCCTTGCGGCGCTGTTCCAGGGCCGCCTCGGCCGCGGCCAACGCCGCCCCGAGCTGCTCGTTGAGCTTGCGCTGCTCGTCATGGTGCTTCCGGTCGCTGGCGAGTTCGCGCGCTGTCTCACGGAGGTCGATTTCGCGCTGCACGATGCCGCCTGCCGATTTTCGTCGGAATCCACCGAAGACGAGACCGCGCCGGTCGACCAGCTCCCCCGCGGGCGTGGCGACGAGGAGGAAGGGGAAGGATGGATTGGCCTGCCAGAAATCGAGGAAGGCCGGAAGGTGGTCCGCGATGTAGCACGCGGCGAGGAGGCCGGCGGCCGGATGGGCCGGATCGAGGTTGGTCAGGGCGGTCGTGGCCGGGCGGAGGAACCCCGGCAGTGCCGGCGCGCCGCCTTCGGGCGCGGGGACACCGGTCCCGCCGATCTGGAGGCAAGCGGCGCCGATCTTCTGCTCCTCCAGGTGAGCCAGGATCTGTTGCGCGACGGCCAGGTCCGCCACGGCGATGGCCTCGACCGCCGCGCCCAGCAGCGCTTCGAGCGCCGCCCCCAGCTCGGGTTTGACTTCGATCCCGTCGGTGATCGCTGCGACGCGGCGTCCGGCCAGAACTTCGTCGAGGCGGCCTTGGAGCAGGGCCTTCGCTCCCTCGCCGAATCCCTCCCAACGCTCATGCAGCTGCTGGAGCAGGCGCAGGCGGGCCGTGCGTTGGGCCATGGTGCGGTCGATCTCCTGCAGCCGGCGTTGTCCCTCGCGAAAGCGCTGGGTCGCCTCCTGCAGGGCGCGCTGGGCGGCCTGGACCTCGTTATGGGTCCGGCTCTGTGCGGCGTGCGCGGTCTCGAGCCGCTGCCGCTCCTCGTCGGCCCGCGTCGTCGCCGCCGCCTTGACCTGGCCGAGCTCCACAATCTGGGCGGCGAGTTCGTCATGCCGCACCACGCTGGTCTTCGCGTCGACCTCGTAGCCGGAACAATCGGTGCGCAGGCGTGCCATCGTGCTTTCGAGCTGCAGCAAATCGAACTTGGCTTGCTGGAGCTGCTGTTCGAGCCGACCCAGCTCGCCGTCCACGATGGCCAGCTCGCGGTTGCGCTCTTGAAAAACCGCGTCCGAGCTCCCGAGCATGCTGAGCTGGAGCTGCCGGTCCTGCGACCCGGTGTCGACCTGGGTCGTCACCTCGCGCAGCTGCATTTCCAGTTCGGCCAAGTCATCGCGGCTGGCCTGGATACGCTCGTCGAGGCCGGTTCGCTTGATCCGGGCGAGGTGGGACTGGTTTTCGGCTTGCTCCTTCTGCGAGCGTAGATCAAACGCCGCCTGCTGGGCTTCCTGGACGCGCTGGTTGGCATCGCTGCGGCGCGACTTGAATTCGGCTACTTCACGCTGGCTCTGTTCCAAGGCCTCGCGGTGCGCCTCCCCCGCGGTCCGCAATCCGGCCACCGCTGCTTCGAGGCCCGCGATGGTGGTGCTCAGCTCGCCCCATTGCCAGCCGCTGTGCGCGAGGCTGAGGTGCCGCAGCCGGTAGCTCAGCCGCTTGTACCGCATGGCCTTCGAAGCCTGCCGGCGCAGGCTGCCGATCTGGCGGCCCACCTCGGTGACGACATCCGTCACCCGGGCCAGGTTTTGTTCGGTCAGGCCGAGTTTGCCCAGCGCCTCCCGGCGCTGGCTCTTGTACCGCGTGATGCCGGCGGCTTCCTCGAACACGGCGCGCCGTTCCTCCGGTTTGGAGGACAACACCTGATCGATCTGGCCCTGCGCCATGATCGAGTAGGAGGTCCGGCCCACACCGGTATCCATGAAAAGTTTATGGATGTCGCGGAGGCGGCAGGCCTGGCCATTGAGAAAATAGTCGCTCTGGCCGTCCCGCGACGACCGGCGCAGGATCTCGACCTCGTGGTACTCAGTGCCCAGCTGTTGCTCGCAGTCGGTCAGCAGGAGGGAGACTTCGGCCAGATTCTGCGGCTTGCGCGACTCGGTGCCCTCGAAAATGATGTCCTGCATCTTCCCGCCGCGGAGGGCCTTGGCGCTCTGCTCCCCCAGCACCCAGCGGATGGCATCGGCGATGTTGCTCTTGCCGCAGCCGTTGGGGCCGACGATGGCGGTGACGCCGGGTTCGAAGCGGAGGACGGTGGAATCAGCGAAGGACTTGAAGCCGTGAAGCTTGAGCGCCTTAAGGTGCATGCAACTTGAAGGTGCAGACTAGAGTGCGGCAAAATTGCGACCGCAATGGGAAAGTGTGCGGTATTGTGTACCCGGGTCCACCCCGGACGACAACGGCGGCGGCGCTCCCGGATGTTATACTGCCAGAATGGCACCTTCGACGAAAACGCAACCTGGCGCCGCGGCGCGTGCCTTGCCGAAGCCCCGTGCGAAGGTTGGCCCCTGCCGCGGGTTACCTGGTCAGCGCGACGAGGGCGTCGCGACTCCATGCAATGGGCGGGAGACCGACGCTCTTAGTCTCCCCGGGGTGGTCGATCCCCTTGACGTCACTGCGTCCCAATATTATAAGCTGTGGATGGGTTTTCGGCAGGCGCTGCGCCCGCCGCTCCCATTAATCCCATGAACTCTCGCCCTGATTCACCCTCGACCTGCCATGGCGGGCTACTCACCCCTGCCGACAGACATCCTCACGCGTCCGCCCCGGCGCACCCGGTGCTCCGGGCCTGGCGTTGCGCAGCCCTGGCCCTGGCGCTTCCGCTGGCGGTCGTCGCGGCGGAAAAGGTCACCGAGTCTGACTACACGACGCTGCGCCAGCTCCAGTATGCGGAGGCGCTGGGCAAAGCCCGCCTGATGTTTGCGCGTGGCGACGCGACCAAACAAGCGCAGGCCAAGGCTGTGCTGACGCAGGCCTTGCAGGAGTCCGGGTGGAACCGAGAGCGGTACGACGCGGTGGAAGAGGCGGTCGGTGACGTGATGGGTAATCTGCGCCTGAACAAAAGCGGTGACATGAGCGACGCCGACCTCAAATCGGCTCTGGAGGATAGCGATCCGACCACGGTGGCGACGGTGCGGGCTCACTTCGACGAACGGAACAACACCCGCGACTCGGAACGCGCGGAAAAGCAGGTGCGCGATGAAATCCAAGAGGAGGCCGCCGGGGTTCCACCGACGCGGGCCCAACTAGAGGGCACCTGGGTCTACGATCCTGACGCCTCCATTGACGCCATGCTCGGAGGAATGGCGACGGCGGAAGACAAAGCGAAGTTGAAGGCGACCATCGCGGCCAAGGTGGGCTCGCCGGAGTACACCTTCGGGCCGGGCGATTCCGTCGTCAGCCGCAGCCGCGACTCCGCGGGAAACGCGGTCGTTTTCAAAGGCGTATACCGGCTCGATGGGCGGAAGATCTTCTTTAAGAACGAGGGCTCCAAGCGTGAGGAGAGTCTGAGTGCGGGCCTGCGCAACGGGAAGCTACAGCTGGGCATGGGCGGCTTGGGCTACTCCGTCTTCAGCCGCAAATAGGCCGGATGGTCATTTGTGGTCCCACGGCAGGTGCACGTCGATCCGCGGGTGCTTCCAAACCTCGAATACCTCGAACATCTTCCCGGGATTGAGGATGCCGCGGGGGTCGAGCGCGTTTTTCACGGCGAGCATGGCGCGCACCTGCGCCGGGCGATGTTGCAGCCGCAGGAAAGGTGTCTTGGCGAGGCCGATGCCGTGTTCGCCGGAGATGGCGCCGCCCAGCGCCACTACGGTCTCCATCAGCCGCCGCACCGCCGCCTCGGCCGCACGGCATTCCGCCGGGTCGGCCCGGTGATACATGATGTTGACGTGCAGGTTGCCGTCCGCGAGGTGGCCGAAGGTCGGGATGGGCAGGCCGGAGGAACGGCGCAGGCGGTCGAGAAAGCGGGCGAAACGCTCGTACTGCCGCATGGGCACAGCCACGTCCTCGTTGAGCTTGGCGTCGCCCAGCTCGAACATGGCGCCCGAACACTTGCGGCGCACCGCCCAGAGTTGCTCGGCCTCGTCGCGGTCGCGGGCCTCGCGGAAGGCGGTCGCCTCCCGCCGGGCCCACGCCAGGAGCACCGCCTTCTGATCATCGATTTCGTGGGTCGTGCCGGCCAGTTCGAGCAGGATGACCGGCCGTCCCGCCTGGCCGGGAAACACGCTCGAGCGCGTGGCGCGTTCGGCGCATTGCACGCTGTAGCGGTCAAGGAATTCGCAGATCGCCGGCTGCACGCGGTGGGCGAACAACGCGCGGGCGGCGCGCAGCGCCGTGACCTCGTCGGCGAAAGCAGTCAGCAGCGTCCAGCGCGCCGGCGGCCGCGGGATGAGCTTGAGCACGGCGTCAGTCACCACGCCGAGCAGACCCTCGCTGCCAATCCACAGATCGCGCAGGTTGAAGCCGGCGGAGAACTTGCGCGTGGCCGTGCCCCATTCCACCCATTCGCCGGTGGGGAGAAAGCCCTTCAGCGCGAGCACGTAGTCGCGGGTGACGCCGTACCGCCCGCCGTGCATGCCGCCGGCGTTGCACGC
>Ga0182021_10010307_pt1 | contig 11082 bp, 9 predicted proteins | sample 612E3MmetaG_FD_120493 | JGI IMG/M metagenome (GOLD analysis project Ga0182021, IMG submission 120493) | Permafrost microbial communities from Stordalen Mire, Sweden - 612E3M metaG (Illumina Assembly) | ecosystem: Environmental > Terrestrial > Soil > Wetlands > Permafrost | place: Sweden...
ACCGCCGAGAAGGTGGCGCAGCAATGGCAAGTCTCGCGCCAGGACCAGGACGCCTTCGCCGTCGAATCGCATCGCCGCGCCACGGCGGCCATCGCCGCCGGCCACTTCCGCGCCGAGATTACGCCCTACATGGTCAGGAGCCACCTGCCGGACTTCGGCAGCAACACCGTGCGCATCGTCGAGAAGCTCTGCGACACCGATGAGGGTCCGCGTGCTGATTCGACGCGCGAAGCGCTGGCGAAACTGCGGCCAGTATTCGCCACCAAGGGTTCCGTCACGGCGGGCAACTCATCGCAAATGTCGGACGGTGCCGCCGCCGTCGTGCTGGTATCCGAGAAGATGCTGAAGGCATTGAACCTGGCGCCGCTGGCGCGTTTCGCCGGTTTTGCCGTGGCCGGCGTGCCGCCCGAGATCATGGGCATCGGCCCCATCGAGGCGATTCCGCGCGTGCTGGCACAAGCTGGCGTCAAGCAGGAGGACATCGGCTGGATCGAACTCAACGAGGCGTTCGCCGCTCAGTCGCTGGCGGTGATCCGTGAACTCGGGCTCGATCCGGCCAAGGTGAATCCGCTCGGCGGCGCCATCGCGCTGGGCCACCCGCTCGGCGCTACCGGCGCGATCCGGACTGCCACGGTTGTTCACGGCATGCGTCGGACGAAACAGAAATGGGGCCTGGTGACCATGTGCATCGGCACTGGCATGGGTGCCGCCGGGCTGTTCGAGGCCTTGTAGTCGGGTGTCGTTCGACCTGCTGCAACGTCTGCCGGCCAGTTGGCGGCCTAGTTTCGTCAAGTTTGGCCTCAACTGGCATCCGGCCTATCGCCGCGGCGGCGGCCGCGTCGAATACGTGGCGCCCGACATGTCGGCGATGCGGGTGCGCCTCAACCTCGGCCGCAATACGCGCAACGCCTTCGGCACCTTGTTCGGCGGTTCGCTGTTCGCCATTACCGATGGCCCGCACCCGATCCTGCTCATGGCCGCACTCGGCGCCGATGTCGTGGTCTGGGACGAGGAGGCGACGATACGCTTTCTCGTCCCGGGACGAACCACGCTCTACGCCGATTTCCAGGTCACGGCAGCCGATCTGGCGACCATCCGGGCCGATATCGCCCGCGACGGTCGCACCCGCCGCACCTATACGATTGAACTCAAGGATGAACAGGGTATCGTGCACGCTGTCGTCGAACGCACGGTTTACATCGCCGACAAGGCGCATTACAAGAGCAAAACTTCAGGAGGAGAAGATTCATGATGCGAAAATCCCTGGCCGGCGCGGCAGTCGTGCTGAGCCTGTTGTTTGCCGCTGCCAACGCTGCCGAGGTTGCCGGCGTCCGGCTCGACGACCATAGCCGGCTGGCCGGCAGCGAACTGGTGCTCAATGGCGCCGGCTTGCGCAGCAAGCTGTTCTTCAAGGTCTATGTCATTGGTATTTACGCGCCCCACAAGACGACCAAGGCTGCCGAACTGATCGATGCGACGGAGCCGCGACGCATCGCCATGCACATGCTGCGCCAGGTCGAGGCCGACTCCTTGCTCAGCGCCCTCAAGGAGGGCCTGCAGCAGAACCATAGCGAAGCCGAGCTGACCGCCATGAAGCCGCAGATCGAGCGCCTGGAAGCGATCATGCGCGCCATCGGCACCGCCAAGCCGGGTGATCTCATCACCCTCGATCTGACCGCAGCAGCCACGAGCGTCAGCTTCAACGGCCAGGACAAGGGCAGTATCGCCGGCGCCGGTTTCGGCGCTGCCTTGCTGAAGATCTGGCTCGGCGGCAAGCCAATCGACGAGACACTCAAACAGGCACTGCTTGGCGGCTAGGGAGGTCACCATGGAAAAAGTCTGGCTGAAGACCTATCCGGCCAGTGTGCCGGCCGACATCCTGCCGCTGAAGGAAAACTCGCTCGCCGAGCTGATGGAGAACGCCTGTCACCGCTACGCTGACAAGACCGCCTACATCAGCATGGGCAAGGAACTCAGTTACGCCGAACTCGACCGTCTGGCCGCCGACTTCGCCGGTTGGCTGCAAAGTGTCGGCCTCAAGAAGGGCAGCCGTGTCGCCCTGATGCTGCCGAATCTGTTCCAGTACCCGATCTGTCTGTTTGGCGTTCTGCGCGCCGGCTGCGTCGCAGTGAACGTCAATCCGCTCTACACGCCGCGCGAACTCGAACACCAGATGAAGGATTCCGGCGCCGAAGCGATCGTCGTGGTCGAGAACTTCGCCCACACCGTCGAGCAGGTATTGCCGCACTGTCCGGCGATGAAGCATATCGTTGTCACACCAATGGGCGAGATGCTCGGGCTCAAGGGCATCCTGGTCAATCTGGTCGTTCGCCATGTCAAGAAGCTGGTTCCGCCCTGGCGCATTCCCGGCACAATCAACCTGCAAGGTGCGCTGACCGCCGGTCGCCGTCACGGTTTCGCGCCGCCACAACTGACGCTCGACGATCTGGCTTTCCTGCAATATACCGGCGGCACGACAGGCATCGCCAAGGGCGCCATGCTCAGTCACCGCAACATCGTCGCCAACGTCACCCAGGCCCATGCCTGGATCAGCACGCTGGTACGCGATCGACAGGAATTGATCGTCACCGCGCTGCCGCTCTATCACATCTTCGCCCTGACCGCGAATTGTCTGACCTTCCTGCGCATCGGCGCCAGCAACCTCTTGATCGCCAACCCACGCGACATCCCCGGCTTCGTCAAGGAACTGGGCAAATATCCATTCACGGTCATCACCGGCGTCAACACCCTGTTCAATGCCCTGCTCCAGCACCCGGATTTTGCCAAACTGGATTTCTCCCACCTGTTGATCACTCTTGGCGGCGGCATGGCTGTGCAAGCGCCGGTCGCCGAACACTGGCAGGAAGTAACCAGGCGACCGCTGACCCAGGCCTACGGCCTCACCGAGACTTCCCCGGCAGCAACGATCAATCCGCTCGACCTGCCTGCGTTCAATGGCTCGATCGGTCTGCCGATCTCATCCACCGAAGTATCGGTACGCAACGACGCCGGCCAGGAAGTCACGGGTAATCAGGTCGGCGAAATCTGCGTGCGCGGCCCGCAGGTCACCTCTGGCTACTGGCAGCGACCTGACGATACGGAAGCCATCTTCCATGCCGATGGCTTCCTGCGCACCGGCGACCTCGGCTACATCGACGACAAAGGTTTCGTCTTCCTGGTCGACCGCAAGAAGGACATGATTCTGGTCTCTGGTTTCAACGTCTATCCGAACGAAGTCGAAGAAGTCGTCGCCGCCCATCCCGGCGTGCGCGAAGTGGCGGCCATCGGCATTGCCGATGCCAAGTCCGGTGAAGCGGTGAAGATTTTCGTTGTGCGCAAGGATCCACGGCTGACCCAGGAAGAGCTGATCGCCCACTGCCGGACGCAACTGACCTCCTACAAAGTGCCGCACCACGTGGAGTTCCGCGACGACTTGCCAAAGACCAATGTCGGCAAGGTTCTGCGTCGCGCGCTCAAGGAAGGCAACCCGACATGAGTCCGGCCGAACTGAAAGCCAGGCTGGCGCTGCCGGTCATCGGCGCGCCGATGTTCATCGTCTCCGGCCCCGAGCTGGTGATCGCCCAATGCCAGGCGGGCATCGTCGGCAGCTTTCCGGCGCTCAATGCCCGGCCGCCGGAACTGCTCGACCAGTGGCTGCGCCAGATACGCGCTGCCGTCGGCGACGCGCCGTTCGCGGTGAACCAGATCGTCCATCCGTCGAATACGCGGCTGGAACGCGATCTCGATCTGACCGTCCATCACCGTGTGCCCATCGTCATCACCAGCCTGCGCGCACCCGGCGACGTGGTCAAGCGGGTCCATGAATACGGCGGCCTGGTGTTCCACGACGTAATCAATATCCGTCATGCCGAGAAAGCCCTGGCCGAAGGCGTCGATGGCCTCATTCTGGTCTGCGCGGGTGCCGGCGGCCACGCCGGGACCTTGAGTCCGTTCGCCCTGGTTGCCGAAGTCCGGCGCATCTTTGCCGGGCCGCTGATTCTTGCTGGCGCCATTGCCAGCGGCCGCGACGTGCTCGCCGCGCAGGCCATGGGGGCCGACTTTGCCTACATGGGCACGCGATTCATCGCCAGCCGCGAAGCCAATGCCGTCGATGCCTACAAGCAGGCGATTGTCGCCGCCAGTGCCGGCGACATCGTTTATACCCCCTACTTCACGGGGGTTTATGGCAACTATTTGAAGGCAAGCATCATTGCCGCCGGGCTCGATCCTGACCACCTGCCGGCCAGCGACAAGACGGCGATGGACTTCGGCAGTGGCGCCGCCAAGGCCTGGCGCGACATTTGGGGGGCAGGCCAAGGCGTTGGCACCATTGCCGACATCCCGACAGTGGCCGATCTGGTCGGCCAAATGGCCGCCGACTACAGAACGGCGCGGCAGGCACTGACTAGCCCCGCCTAACCACTTTCGCGACCCGCGGGAACCTTCCCTGCTTGCCGTGGTCTGTGCTTATCCGCTGCCTGGACATCCCGGGCGGCCCCCGTGGAGAGTTGGCATGAAATTGGTACGGCCGAGCCTGATGGATGTCATTGCGCCCCCCATCAATCCGTGGCTGCACAGGATAATGAGCGCCAAAGCCGCCGATCTGCCGGACGGTGTCCGGCTGGTGCGCTTTGAGAACCCGGACGACGACACCGACGGCGAAGACCTGCCGCCGACAGCCTCGAAGCGACGCCCGGCTGCCAAGGATCGCTGTCCGGCCTGAGGCAGGGCGTCTTCGGCTCTACCTAAGTGATATCTCTGGCATAATCTCACGCTACGAAATAGCCGTAGCTGGAGTGTGCCCATAGGAATCACCCATCCGCAGGCAGTACTCCGACTTTGCCGGAGCCGCTTTTGCGCCTGAACACCAAGACCCTGGTGTCGTCAGCGGTCGTCATGACGACCCTGATCGTCGTCATGACCGTGCTGTCCGCCTGGTCATTTCGCCGTTTCTCGCTCTACATGGCGGAACGCCATGCCCTGTCGGTCGCCGAGACGGTCAAGATCGGCCTCACCGAGGCGATGATCAACGGCACCATCAACAAGCGTCTCGAATTCCTCGAACGGCTGCGTACCACGCCGGGTATCGCGGCACTGCATGTCGTTCGCGGCCCCGCCGTAATACAGCAGTTCGGCCCCGGCTTCAGCATGGAACAAAGTCGCTCTGACGAGGAGCGCGAAGTCGTCGCAGCGGCCCGGCCCCGCTTCTCGGTCGTCGAGCAGGATGACGAACTGGTGTTCCGCGGCACCGTGCCCTACGTTGCTTCGAATGTCGGCACACCCAACTGCCTGCAATGTCACCAAGTCGAAGCCGGCAAGGCACTCGGCGCCATCACCATCGACATCTCGCTGGCCGAGGTACGCGGCCAGGCGATCACCAGCGTTGTCCTGGTCAGCCTGGCGGTGGCTTTGGTAACGCTGGCCTCCTTGCTCTGGTTGCGCCGAATCATCCGGCCGGTGACATCGACTGCCTTGGCCGTGCGCGAAGTTGCTGCGGCGGCGGCGACAGGCAATTTCACCGGCCGGATCAACCACGCCAGCAGCGACGAAGTCGGCGAGATCGCCGCCCACCTCAATCATCTGCTGGGCTTCCTTGAACGCGAAGTCGGCACCATCCAGGAACGCATTGCCGAGTTGATGGGACAGCACAGGGCGCAGGACAAAAATCTGCTGGCAGCCACCGCCGAAATGGTGGACGCACTGGTGTCGGCCGCCAAGTTCAAGCAGGCGATCGAGGAAGACCAGCACAAGAGCGAAATCTACAGCCGTCTGGCCGATGTCCTGCGGACCCGGTTCGAATTCCGCCAGTTCACGATCTACGAGGTCTCCCACAGCAAGAACCGTATGGTTGCGGTCGCCGGCGACCCGCCGGACCAGGACCACTGCCGCCACTGCGACCAGCGCGTCTTTACCGATGCGAGTTCCTGTCGCGCCAAGCGCACGGGTCACGTCGTCGACGGTATTCTGACCCCGGGCATCTGCGTGATGTTCCGCCCGGATGCCGCAGACGAAGTCCACGTCTGCCTGCCGATCGTGCTCTCCGGTTCCGCCGGCTGTATCGTCCAGGTGGTGATTGCCAGGGACGAAGGCCAACTGGTGCAGATGATGCTGCCCTTCCTGTTGGTCTACCTGCGCGAGACGGGCCCGGTGCTCGAGGCCAAACGCCTGATGGACAGCCTGCGCGAGAACGCCTTGCGCGACGCCATGACCGGACTCTACAACCGCCGCTTCGTCGAGGAATACGTTGGCACCCTGATGTCTGGCGTCGAGCGCAAGAAGGGCGTCTTCTCGATTCTGATGCTCGACTTCGACTACTTCAAGCAGGTCAACGACACGCACGGCCACGAAGCCGGCGACAAGGTCTTGAAGGCGTTGGCCGAGTTGCTCAAGCACACCGTGCGGGGCTCGGATATCGTCGTTCGCTACGGCGGCGAGGAATTCCTCGTTATCCTACTCGATACCGATGCCGACAATGCCGTGCCGGTGGCCGAAAAGATCCGTGGCGAAATCGCCGCCACCAAGGTGAATCTGTCTTCGACCGTGCTGCAAAAGACCATCTCCATCGGTGTCGCCCAGTATCCCATCGACGCCGACAGCTTCTGGCAGGTCGTCAAGTTCGCCGACGTCGCCCTTTATGAAGCCAAGCGCACCGGCCGCAACCGCGTCGTCCGCTTCGAGCCCGCCATGTGGCAGGAAGATGCCAAGTACTGACCGGCGCCGACGACACACTCGGTAACAATAATGTTTTCAACGGCCGGTATGACTGCGGATAGCATTCGCAGCTTGGCCGCCATTCAGACTTGGTTAAGCCAGAAGCGTTAGGCTGAGTCCGATCTACGCCCTGCGAAAGTTCGACCGACATGAATCCCGCAACTCCCGTGGCCGCCGTCCCCGTACCGTCCAGGCGCAGGCGAGCGCTGCTGGTTCTCACCTTCGCCCTGATCGTCGTCTGCGTCGGGCTCGCCGCCTGGTGGTTCCTCGTCGGTCGCTGGCACCAGACCACCGACGATGCCTACGTCGCCGGCAACATCGTACAGATCACGCCGCAGATCGCCAGCACGGTGACGGCCATTTATGCCGACGACACCGATACTGTCGCGGCGGGAGCCGTGCTGGTCGAACTCGACCGTGCCGACGCCCGTGTCGCCCTCGACCAGGCGAAGGCAGCGCTGGCACAGACGGTCAGAGAGGTACGTACGCTCTATGCCACCGGCGATTCGCTCACGGCCGTGGTCGCCCAGCGCGAAACCGACCTGGCCCGGGCCAAGGAAGACCTGCGGCGGCGCCAGGATCTCGGCAGCAGCGGTGCCGTGTCCCACGAGGAACTGGACCACGCCGGCAACACGCAGAAGGCGGCGGAAGCCGCCGTAGCCACCTCACGCGAACAACTGGCGTCGAATCGGGTTCTCACTGATCACACCACGGTCGCCAACCATCCCAATGTTGCCCGTGCGGCGGCACAACTGGAACAGGCCTATCTCACCTATCGGCGGACCACGATTACCGCTCCGCTCACCGGCCAGATTGCCAAGCGCGGCGTCCAGGTCGGCGCCCGCGTCGCACCCGGACAAGCGCTGATGGCAATCGTGCCTCTGGATTCACTCTGGGTAGAGGCAAATTTCAAGGAAGGGCAACTGCGCAACATGCGCGTCGGTCAGTCAGTCGACCTGACGGCCGACACCTACGGTTCCAGCGTTCACTACGCCGGCAAAGTCATCGGCCTCGGTGCCGGCACCGGCTCGGCATTTGCGCTGCTGCCGGCGCAGAACGCCACCGGCAACTGGATCAAGATCGTCCAGCGCCTGCCGGTGCGCATTGCTCTCGACGCCAGGCAAGTCGCCGAACATCCGCTGCGCGTCGGCCTGTCGCTGCAAGTGGATGTCGACGTGCATGATGCCGACGGTGCTCCGCTGGGCGAGGCAGCGACCCCGGCGCGCGCACCGCTGCTCAGCCGCACCGCGGACGACGGCCAGAAGGAGGCCGAGCAATTGATCAAGCAGATCGTTGCCGCCAACGTCGGCGACGTGCCGGCCCGGCATTGACCACGACCTGACTTGACCATGGCGACGGCCACCAGCCCTCACGAACCGCCGCCGCTGCACGGCCCGACGCTGGCGCTGGCGACCATCGCAGTGTCGCTGGCGACGTTCATGAACGTGCTCGACACGACGATCGCCAACGTCTCCATTCCGACCATCGCCGGCGACGTCGGCGTCAGCCCCAGCCAGGGCACCTGGGTGATCACGTCGTTCGCCGTCGCCAATGCCATTGCGGTGCCGCTCACCGGCTGGCTGACGCAACGCTTCGGCACCGTCCGCCTGTTCGTGACCTCGGTGCTACTCTTCGTGCTCGCTTCGTTGGCCTGCGGCCTGTCGACGAGCCTGCAGATGCTGATCGTCTTCCGCGTCATCCAGGGCGCCGTCGCCGGACCGATGATTCCGCTGTCGCAGACGCTGCTGTTGCAAAGTTTCCCGCGCGAAAAGTCGGGCATGGCCCTGGCGGCGTGGTCGATGACCACCCTGGTCGCGCCGGTGCTCGGACCAATGCTGGGCGGCTGGATATCCGACAACATGACCTGGCCGTGGATTTTCTACATCAATGTGCCGACCGGGTTGTTCGCCGCCGCCCTGAGCTGGCGCCTGCTGCGCCATCGCGAATCGCCGATCACCAAACGTCCTGTCGACGGCATCGGCCTGGCGCTGCTGGTAATCTGGGTCGGCGCCATGCAGATCATGCTCGACAAGGGCAAGGAGCTTGACTGGTTCGCTTCTAGCGAAATAAGCCTGCTGGCGATAACTGCCGTGGTCGGTTTCCTGTTCTTCCTCGCCTGGGAACTCACCGATGACCATCCGGTCGTCGATCTCAGTCTGTTTCGCAGCCGCAACTTTACCGCCGGCGTCATCTGCATCGCGTTCGGCTACGGCATCTTTTTCGGCAGCGTCGTGCTGATGCCGCTATGGCTGCAACAGTGGCTCGGCTACACCGCCACCTGGGCCGGACTGGTGACGGCACCGATCGGCGTCTTCGCGCTATTGCTGTCGCCGGTGGTCGGCAAGACCCTGCACAAGGTCGATCCACGCCTGTTCGCCAGTACTTCGTTTGTGATTTTCGCCGGCGTCTCGTACATGCGTTCAGGCTTCACACTCGACGCCACACCCTGGGTAATCATCCTGCCCCAACTCATCCAGGGTGCCGCGACCGCAATGTTCTTCGTACCGCTGACCGCGCTCACGCTGTCGGGGCTGCACCCATCGCGCATCCCGGCCGCTGCCGGCTTGTCCAACTTCATGCGCATGACCGCGGCCGCCTTCGGCACCTCGCTCTCCACCACCATGTGGGACGACAGGGCGACGCTGCATCATGCCCGCCTGATCGAAAACATCAGCGTCTACCAGCCAGGCGGGCCTGCAGCAATCGATCTGCTGCAAGCGCAAGGCCTGTCCGGTGAACAGGCGCTGGCGGTGATCGATCGCCAGGTCAGTGCCCAAGCCTACATGATGTCGGCAAACGATTTCTTTGCACTGACGACGGTGCTGCTGCTCATCCTGGCAGCCGTCGTCTGGTTGGCAAAACCGCAACAACGGCCGTCGCTGGCGGCAGCCGCCGACAGCGGCCATTAACCGGATCCCGGGAAACAAATCATGGCAAACTCCAATCGACGCTTGACGAAACCCAAGATGGCAATCGCGGTCATCGTGCTGGCCGCTGCCGGCTATGCCGGTTACAGCTATTTCAGTGCCGCAGCCCCTGCCGCGGATGCCGGCGCCGGTCGCACGGGCCGTGGCGGCGGCGCCAATCGGCCGCAGCCGGTTTCGGTCGCCGAGCTCAAGACCGCTGACGTGCCGATCTGGGTTTCTGCCGTCGGCACCGCCGTGCCGCGCAGCCTGGTCACGGTCCATACGCGTGTCGATGGCGAACTTCTCAGCGTTCATTTTCGCGAAGGCCAGATGGTCACTCAAGGCCAGTTGCTGGCAGAAATCGATCCCCGTCCCTACCAGGTCCAGCTGACGCAAGCCAATGGACAGTTGGCCAGGGACGCTGCCCAGTTGAAAAACGCCGAAATCGACTTCGAACGCTATCGCGAGTTGTGGGCGAAGGACTCGATCGCCAAGCAGCAAGTCGACACCCAGGAAGCGCTGGTACGGCAATACCGCGGTACGGTCGAAGCCGATCAAGGACAGGTCGACAGCGCCAAACTGCAACTCACCTACGCCCACATCACGGCACCAATCAGCGGCCGCGTCGGCTTGCGGCCGGTCGACGCCGGCAATCAGGTACACGCCTCCGATGCCACCGGCATCGCCGTTATCGCCCAGCTCCAGCCCATGACCGTCGTCTTCGCGGTGCCTGAAAGCTACTTGCCGGCGATCAATCAGCGCGTCGCCGGCGGCGCAGAGGTCGCCGTCGAGGCCTGGGACCGGGAGCAGAAGACGCGCCTGGCCAGCGGTCGCCTGCTCACTACCGACAACCTGATCGATACGGCCACCGGCACCATCAAGATGAAGGCCGAGTTTGCCAACAAGGACAGCACGCTCTTCCCCAACCAGTTCGTCAATACCCGCCTGCTGCTCGGCGTGCGTAAGGCCGCGCTGGTCGTGCCTGGCGCCGCTGTGCTGCAAGGTTCGCGCGGCGCCTACGTCTATGTCGTCGATGGCGAGAGCGCGGTGACCTCGGTCCCGGTCACCCCGGGGCCGGTCGACGGCGGCGTCGTGGCGGTGGAAGGCAAGTTGCAGCCGGGCAACCGCGTCGTCACCGACGGTGCCGACAAGCTGCGCGATGGCGCCAAAGTGGAAGTGATAGCGGCCAACGCGCCTACCACCACGCCGGCGAGCAGCGACAAGACGCCCGGCGCGCGCGGCAAACGTCGTCCCGAAGAAGCTCCGGCCGCCGCCGCCAACTGACGAGCGCGCAGCGCCGCAACCATGAATCCTTCGCGTCTGTTCATCCTGCGGCCGATTGCCACCTCTCTCTTGATGGTGGCGATCATGCTCGCCGGCATCGTCGCCTATCGGCTACTGCCGCTGTCGGCGCTGCCCGAAGTTGATTACCCGACCATCCAGGTCATGGCGCTCTACCCCGGCG